>Ga0209414_1001637_pt1 | contig 10452 bp, 8 predicted proteins | sample LakVidmifraction_4_FD_181154 | JGI IMG/M metagenome (GOLD analysis project Ga0209414, IMG submission 181154) | Hypersaline microbial communities from Lake Vida, Antarctica - Brine Hole Two &gt;0.2 micron (SPAdes) (version 2) | ecosystem: Environmental > Aquatic > Non-marine Saline and Alkaline >... | reverse complement strand
TTCCGAGAAACGGATTACATAAGGGATCAGGATGCGCGAAGCAGGTTGGTACCAAGTCGGACGGCATCCATCATCAATATGTCGGCCGCACGTGTGGAACCGCTTTGTAGCGATCCAATTTTCAAGAGATGTGTGTGATGAGGCCGAGCACGAACTTCGGCGGCAATATCCCGACCAAAATCGATAAGACGTGTAAGCCCCGATATTTGTAAGCGCTCCACCAACTAGGAGCGCCCAACATGACTCCCAACAAACTAATTAGAGCCGTGAAAATCTTCCGTGAATACGAGACAGACATCCCTACCGGCACGATCCTATGCTTCATGGAGCTAATGCAGTCGCCCGGACTGACCGTATCGCAAGTCGTTGCACGCATGGGCCTGTCCAAGCAATCCGCCAGCCGCAACCTACGCAACCTCACTCACAGAGCTCGACCGGGAAAGGACGGTATTGATGTTGCCAGAACGGAGTCTGACCCACAGGACTACCGAATCCAGTGCTGGTACCTGAACGATCGAGGGCTAAAGCTGGCGGATAGACTCAAGCAGATTAGTTAAGCCGTATAGCCTATGGGCAGGGAGGCGAAAGCCGACCCGCTCCCATGACTAGAGGGCGAAAGCCCGATGGGAATTAAAGCAATAGTGTAGTGGTCAGCTGAAAGAGCCCCGTACTATGAGCACGTTGTGGAAGGGCCGGACGACAGCCGGCCCATATCAAAATCGTTCTCATCGGCCCCGCACTCAGGCTGCCTGTGCATTATGGGCGGTTAGCACTTGGCATCTGGAACGGTATTGTCATTGCGAGCACAGAGACAAAGCTGAAGGGCGGATTGTCGCGACTTTGCAGGGGAGGTGGTGATTCTTAATCTAGTGAGTGGTAAACGAATGAATATGTAGCTAGTCTGGACTGAAAAGAATTCAGTATCGCAAGGAGTGCGCGTGAGCCGTTTTGACCGCATTTACAAGATCCATGAGTTGCTTCGATACGCCCGTTTGCCAGTGCCCATGCGAGTGTTTATGGCTGCACTGGAAGCCAGCCGTAACACCATAACCCGCGATTTCGAATACCTGCGCGATCCCTTGGGCGCGCCTTTGGAGTATTGCCGCGAGGGAAATGGCCATCGTTATGCCCCAAAAGCGGCGGTTTTTGAGTTGCCCGGATTTTGGATGAATCCAGCCGAGCTATATGCTTTTTTGGTCTGTGGTAAGCTGCTGGAAAACGTACAGTCTGGGCTGATTTCCAGCCGGATGGCACCGCTCAAGAGTAAAATTCGGCAGTTATTGGGCGAATCCGGACACGATGCCCAGACCATTGATGAACGCATTCATATTCAGCCCATCCAGGTTCGCACAGCTAACCATCACACCTTTGACTTAGTTGCCCAAGCAACTCTTGCCGGTAAATGTCTGGTGTTTCGCTATCAGCCCCGGGGTAACGCTGAGGCGAGGGCACGGACAGTTCATTCACAGCGCTTGCTCCATTATCGGTCCAATTGGTATTTGCTTGCGCACTGCAATGAAGCCGAAGCCCTGCGCCTGTTCTCCCTGGACAGGATAACCCAGGCCCAGAATCTTGACCGGCTCGCCGAACAGTTGCCTGAGGACAATCTGGATGCTTTTGTAAATGCCGGTTTCGGTATCTTTGGTGGCCAGCCAAAAGCCACCGCCCACCTGCGCTTTTCCGATCACGCCGCCCGATGGGTGGCGGAAGAGCGTTGGCACATAGACCAAAAAGGTGAGTTGCAAGAAGACGGCTTTCACCTGCACGTACCCAACGCCGACGAGCGGGAACTAGCGATCGAGATTCTGCGCTATGAGGCAGAGGTCGAAGTACTGGAACCGGACAGCCCGAGAGACGAAATTGCAGGAAGAATCCGGAAAATGGCGGAAATTTACTGAGGATTTTCACAGTGGTGCACGGCTTGGGGCATAGGGTCTTTTAGACTTGCTATACAAACAATAAAATATTGGAGTTTCATAAATAACGCCTATGGACGATTTATCCCCCTCAGACCTTAAAGCGATTCTGCATTCAAAGCGCGCCAATCTGTACTACTTGGAATACTGCCGAGTGATGCAGAAAGATGGCCGGGTTCTCTATCTGACGGATGCAGAGAAAGAGAACCTCTATTATAACATTCCGATTGCCAACACCACTGTGCTGCTATTGGGTAACGGCACTTCAATTACCCAGGCAGCCATGCGAATGCTGGCACAAGCGGGCGTGATTGTTGGCTTTTGCGGGGGTGGCGGCACACCGCTCTATATGGCTAATGAGGTGGAATGGTTCACGCCACAAGGTGAATACCGACCCACTGAATACCTGCAAGGTTGGATGGGATTCTGGTTTGAGGATAGCCAGCGCCTTGGTGCAGCTCAGCAATTTCAGCAGGCGCGAATCGGTTTTTTACTGGAGGTTTGGCAGAAAGATCGTGAGCTAAAACTGGAGGGCTTTGATTGTCAAAATGCCCTGATCCAGAAAGCCCTAGATACCTTCAGCACCCGCACAGCAACTGCGAAGAAATCCGCTGACCTTCTGCTCACCGAAGCTCAGCTGACCAAAACACTCTACAAGTATGCCGCCCAAGCCACAGGGCAGGCTGGTTTTACCCGGCAGCATCAGTCTGTAGATAAAGCCAATGATTTTCTCAATCATGGCAATTACCTGGCTTATGGTTTGGCGGCTTGCTGTTTGTGGGTCTTAGGCATCCCCCACGGTTTTGCCGTGATGCACGGTAAAACCCGCCGGGGTGCTTTGGTGTTTGATGTGGCCGACTTGATTAAAGATGCCCTGGTACTGCCTTGGGCTTTTATTTGTGCCAAAGAGAATGCAACGGAGCAGGAGTTTCGCCAGCAGGTACTCCAGGCTTTTACTGATCATAAAGCTCTGGACTTTATGTTCGATATGGTCAAAGCCGTCGCACTGCAGGGATCTACTCCCCAAGCGATCGAGGAGCAGGAACCATGATGGTGATTTTTGTCTCCCAATGTGAGAAGAAGGCCCTGCCCAGAACAAGACGGGTGTTGGATGCATTCGCTAATCGCATTGGGGACAACACCTGGCAAACCCTGATTACTGAAGACGGATTGGAAACGGTAAAAAGAATGCTGCGCCAAACCGCGAGCAAAAGCACTGCAGTGAGTTGTCATAGGATACGTTCACGAGCTCGCAGCCAGCTGTTTTGGATCGTTGGCAAGCGTAAAAAATTCAACGCTCAGGGCATTGTGCCAGTAAATAGTACTGAGCAGGATCTGCTGAGTACTGACGACGACAACAACTGGAAGTATTTGCCCCTGATTAAAGCCTTTACCGGGCTTGCAGGGCTTCTGCATGACTGGGGCAAAGCAACTAAACTATTTCAGGACAAGCTCAACCCACAATCGAAAAACAGCTTCAAAGGGGACCCGCTGCGCCATGAGTGGATCTCCAGTCTTTTATTCATTGCGCTCATCAAATCTGGGGAAAAACCGGACCAGGATCAAAGCTGGCTTGAACCCTTTTTGAACCAGTCTATTAATGAACAACAGCTAAAAGACGCACTGCCAACCTTGTCGGGTAGTCGCTCCCCGCTAGCAGATTTACCCGATGCCGCCAGTTTGCTCGTATGGTTGGTGCTGTCTCACCATCGCCTACCCAAGCCTGAAAACAAGAATGAATTTGGCGATCAGACCAATGACGCGCCGCAGCGCCTGTTAAGGCGCATCAGCCAAGAGTGGGGCTATGACAACGGCCGTGATGATGCAGAGTTTAAACAGCGCCTGCCAGACTGTTTTATCTTTCCCCAAGGCCTTCTGTCAGCATCAACTCACTGGCTAAAAGCTCTCAGCCACCGTGCCCGCCAACTTCAGGAGTACCTGCCACTGTTTGCCTCGGCTATAGAGGATGGCAGCTGGCGAACCATCGCTCATCATGCACGTCTATGTTTGATGTTGGGTGATCACAACTATTCCTCAAAGTTGCAGGATGAAAAATGGCCCACCGGTATCAACCTGTTTGCGAATACTCATCGTGATGGCCCGCACAAGGGACAGTTTAAACAGCAGCTGGATGAGCACTTGGTAAATGTGGCAAAGGTAGCTGTACGCGCCTGCCGGATGTTGCCAAACTTTGAGCGTGATACTCCGGTTGCAGAAAATATTGAGAAGCTGAAGCCGTCAAGGAAGGTAACGAAAAAAATAAAAGAACAGTTTGGCTGGCAAGACAAAGCGGTTACTGCTATCCAAAACTATCGGCAGGAAAGTGACGACAAAATCAGTGGTTACTTCATCGTCAATATGGCCAGCACCGGGCGGGGCAAGACCTTGGCCAACGCCAAGATTATGCAGGCTCTGTCGGCCGATCAGCAAAGCTTGCGCTTTATTCTGGCATTGGGTCTGAGAACCCTCACACTTCAGACCGGTGATGAGTACCGCGATCGTATTGGCTTGGGCGAAGAGGAGTTGGCTGTGCTGATTGGTTCCCGGGCGATACTGGAACTGCACCAGGGTTCGAGCAAAGCGGAGGTCAAAGAAGATCAGCCGCTAGCGTCTGAAGCTTTTGGTTCAGAGTCTTATGAGGCTTTGCTGGATGAGAAGGAAGAGGTGTACGGCTTTGCCGACGACAACCGGTGGCAAGACCTGTTGCCCGAAGAAGAACTAACCACTGTACTGACCGGCCAGAAAGAACGCGCCTTGCTTTACGCGCCCGTACTTGCCTGCACCATCGATCATATTATGGCCGCTACTGAAACCATCCGTGGCGGGCGCTATATTTTACCCAGCTTACGTTTAATGTCATCGGACCTGGTAATTGATGAGATTGATGATTTCACAGGGGAGGATTTGGTTGCGATTGGGCGTTTGATTTATCTGGCGGGCATGCTGGGGCGCAAAGTGATGATCTCTTCAGCCACCATTCCACCTGACTTAGCCTTGAGTTACTTTGCAGCCTACCAAAAAGGCTGGGCCTTATTTGCTGTAAGCCGCCATCAGAACACTCGGGTAGCTTGTGGCTGGACAGATGAGTTTAAAACCCAGTTGAAAACGATAAACCAAGGTGGGGACGCCACTAAAAACTATCAAGCGGCGCATCAAGCTTTTGTCGAAAAACGGGTGACAAAATTGCGCGCCGAGCCGGTCAAGCGCCGAGCTGAGATCATACCCTTACCGGAGCTTGCGGGCGATGAGTCCCGCGAGGCGGAGTTCTTCTCCGCTATCCGGCATGAGGTTGTTCGTAAACATCAGCAACACCACGAACAGGATGCTAAAACCGGCCGCAACGTTTCCTTCGGTGTTGTGCGCTGTGCCAATATTTTACCCTGCGTAACCCTGACCGAGTATCTACTGGATGCCGAATGGCCTGAACAGGTCGAAGTGCGGGTTATGGCCTACCACAGTCAACAGGTGCTGTTGTTGCGTCATGCTCAGGAGCAGCATCTCGATCAGGTGCTCAAGCGCAAAATCCCGGTCAATGATCCAGAGGGTGTTTTCCACAACCCCATAATGCGGCAGCATTTGGACAGCGTTGAAAGCAGGGACCTCATTTTTATACTGGTTACCACGCCCGTGGAAGAGGTAGGGCGTGACCATGATTTCGACTGGGCCGTGGTAGAGCCCTCGTCCTATCGTTCTATTATCCAGTTAGCGGGACGGGTACGCCGCCATCGTGATGCCGATCTAAACAACGAACGGCCTAATATGAGCTTGCTGCAATACAACCTGAAGGGCTATCGAGGTGAGAAGAAAAACGTCTTTAGTCGGCCAGGTTATGAGCAGGGCAACTGGCAACTGACGCCTTCTAAAAGTCTGACTGATGTGGTTGATATAAAAGCGTTAAGCCAGCGTGTCGATGCTGTACCTCGCATTATCAAAGACGATTCTGCACCCTCTGAACGGTTGGCCGCGCTGGAGCACTTTGTCATTGGTCGAACTTTGGGTTGCCACCATCTTACTGGTGACGCAAAAGGACGTGAGCCAGCTACCAGCCCGAAAAATCTTTGGGGTTACACCGACGACTACTGGTGGATGACAGCCCTGCCACAGCAGTTCAACCGTTTCCGGAATAGCGCCCTCGGGGTCAATCTTTATCGGGTGATAGATGACGAACGTAAAGCAACTTTTCAGCTTTATGATCGCCAACGACGTAGCTGGGTACTAATAGAAAAAATGCTGAGTATTCAACATCAGCCGCTGAGCCCTGAAAGAACAGCACGTCTCTGGCTGCAGCGGGATTACGAGGCGTTGGTGGAGGAACAGAGTCAACGCATATCAGAAGACATTACGCAAACCTCGCAGCGATTTGGGGAGATAAGCATAGCCAATCACAATGATGGCAACCGCTATCGGTATAACGATCAGTTAGGATTGGTTAAAACCAGTAACGAGTAACAGGTTTATAGGAGAAGACCATGTTGGACCCAGCCATTGAGCAATTCTTTGCCGAGCGCAAAGAGGCTTGGTTAAAGAAAAACCTGAAGGTCTCCATGACGGACGCTGAAATCAGTGAGGCAGAGCAGGAGTGTGAGGAGGTATTCGCACTGAAAAACTGGTTGCCGAACGCGGCCAGAAGAGCCGGGCAGATTTCGTTGGCGACGCACCCTTGTACCTTTAGTCATCCAAGTGCCCGTAAAAACAAAAATGGGTATACGAGCTCAGTTATTGCTCAGGTGGCGGGGCCATCGCCAGACGGTTTGCTGCGTAGTGGCAATCTTCAGGTTGAACCAGATGCGCTAGGAAACGCCGCTGCACTGGACGTATATAAATTTCTTACTTTGAACCTGCAGGATGAAAGATCTCTGCTGCAGCATATTAAGGATGATTCTGAGCTTGCACATGAGTTGTTGAGAAAGGCTGACGAAGATCTTGAGTTTTTAAAGACCGGCTTTCTCGCCATGGTGGGGACAAAAGATGAAGCAATAACCAGTTCCAAAATCAAGCAGGTCTATTTCCCGGTTGAAGAAGGTGGAACTGGTTACCACCTGCTCTCCATTCTTAGCCATTCCGGCCATGTTTTCGAAATGCGTCAGCGGCTGGATCGATTGCGCTTTTCTGATGAAGTTAAAGCCGCCAGAGAGTTGCGCAGAGACAATCAGTTCTCGGATTCTGGGTACCAGGAAATTTATAACCTTACAACAATAGGCTTTGGCGGCACTAAGCCGCAGAACATAAGTGTTCTGAACAACCAGAACGCGGGCAAGGCCCACCTGCTGCTGTCCATGCCCCCGGAACTATCCCCTAGGAGCGTTCGTCTGCCCACGCGCAACTTCTTTGGCGATGTGCTCTACCCTAAACAGCTGCAGGAATCCTTTCAGGCCTTTCATCGTTTGCTGGTCACGGATTACAACAATGCCCGGATTCGAGAAGCGTGTGACTACCGCATTCAGGAATATCTGGATCAGCTGATCCTGAAAATGTGGCAGGTACGCAAAGGATTTGAGGAGCAGCCTCACACTCGCCCGGAAAACTTGGCAGGCTACCAGAAACTGTGGCTGTTTCCAGAACACGAAGCAGAGCGCACAGAGAATTCGCAATGGTTGCACAGCCTTTTTGAGGATGCCGCACGTCATTTTATCAACAGTTATCAAAAAGTGATGGGTAAAGCGGCAATCCAGCTAGGTGATAGCGAGCTGATAGCTTTTGCTCGCATTATCGAACAGAACAAGGAGAGCCTGATATGAGTACCCGACGCGTGCTGGTGCTGCCGCATCTTAACGTTCATAACGCCAATGCGCTCTCGAGCCCCTTCACAATTGGCTTTCCCGCCATGACCGCTTGGCTGGGCTTTGTGCATGCGCTGGAGCGCAAATTAAAATTGAGCGGTTATCCGACACTTGAATTGGTTGCAACTGGTGTCTTCAGCCATAGGTGTGACCTGCAAACTTATCGGGGGCCAGGTGACTTTGTTCACTCGATTGTAGGCACCGCAAACCCCTTGGATAGAGATGGCAACCGCTCTGCCTTTATTGAAGAGGCCCGCTGTCATCTGGATGTAAGTCTGCTGGTTGAATACCGTGCACATGACAATGATCTTGAGCGGATTGAGCAACCCGAATTTATCGAACAAGTAGAACAACTGTTAATACCCATGAAGGTTGCTGGCGGTGATCTGCTGCATACGAGTCAACCTCAAGTAAAAGCCCTGGATGACAGTGAAAATGGAGCGGTTCCAAAATTGTTGCGCAGCTTGATGCCCGGCTTTGCACTGATCGAACGCCGCGAATTGATGCAGGATGCGATGCAGCAAGGAGTGGATGCATTGGATGTACTGCTCGACTATCTGACGGTACACCATCGCTGCGAGCAGGATGTGGAAGGTAACGTAAGCTGGCACAGCCAGCGCAAAGCAGGCGAAGACGGCAAGAAACCGGGATGGATCGTCCCCATCGCTACTGGCTTTCAGGGCATAAGCCCGCTTGGGCAAGCAAAAAACCAGAGAGATCAGGATACCCCTCACCGCTTTGCCGAAAGCGTGGTCACTCTGGGTGAGTTCAGGATGTTGCACCGCATAGATAACCTGGATGACGTTTTGTGGCAATACCATACCGACTTGCCTAATAACCTGTATCTGTGCCAACAGGCGCAGCCAGAAACGGCGGACGATGGCTTTTTCTAAAATTTGATTGCGAAAAAATGGAGAAATAACATGGCTAAAAATAACGACACCGCTTCGGTACTGGCCTTTGAAAAAAAATTGGTTCCCTCGGATGGATACTTTTATGGTACCCGCTGGGAAAATAAGTCTGAAGCAGTTGCACTAGAACTGCAGGAAAAATCGGTTCGAGGCACCATCTCGAATCGTCTGAAGCCTGCTGTGAAAGACGATCCAACCAAACTGAACGCAGAAGTTGAAAAGCCTAACCTGCAAACCGTGGACGCCTGCGCCTTGGGTATCGACCAAGACACTCTCACACACCAGTTCACCTTGAAAGTGTTGGGTGGTGTAGAGCGCCCCTCCGCTTGCAATAATACTCTATTCAAAAAGAGTTACCACAAGGCTGCCAGCGCCTACATCGAGCAGGAAGGCTTCACCGAGCTGGGTCGTCGCTATGCCCAGAATATCGCTAGCGCCCGGTTTTTATGGCGTAATCGGGTAGGAGCCGAGCAAATTGAAGTTCAGGTGAAAGCGCTGAACAAAGGTCAAGAGCAGCAGTGGATCTTTGATGCCCATAATTACAGCACCCGCAGCTTTGATCAGCAGGATGAGCAGATCAGTCAACTGGGGGGGAGGATTTCTGCGGCCTTGGCCAGCGGTGATGGAGCCCTGTTGCTTGAGATCACAACGTACGCCCAGCTAGGCAAAGCTCAGGAAGTCTATCCTTCCGAAGAACTAGTGTTGGACAAAGGCAAAAGCAAAAAAAGCAAAGTGCTCTATCAGGTGAAAGGCCATGCCGCCATGCACTCCCAGAAGATTGGTAATGCTCTGCGTTCAATCGACACCTGGTACCCGTCTTATGGCAACGAAGAAGAAAGTGCAGGTGCTATCGCTATTGAACCTTATGGCGCGGTTACTAATCTGGGTAAAGCCTATCGCACACCAAAAGACAAACAGGATTTCTATACCCATTTCGACGCCTGGGCGCGTGGTGGTGAGCTGAGCATCAACGACCAACACTACGTGATGGCGGTTTTGGTACGTGGCGGTGTCTTCGGTGAAAGCGACAAATAGGAGTAAAATATGCAGGTTTATCAGGAAATTACCCTGCTGCCGGAGGCCGAGATTCCGCTCGGCTTTCTTTGGCAAAAAGTCTACCTGCAGATTCATATCGCACTGGTGGCGCATAAGGTGTCTGATAATGAGAGTGCTGTCGCGGTGGGTTTCCCGGAGTATGGCAGCAAAGGTTTCCCACTGGGGCGCAAGCTGCGGTTATTTGCACCCCAAAAGGAGGTGCTGCAAAGCCTGAACATTGCCTCATACCTCAGTAGGCTAAGTGACTATGTGCATCTTAAGTCGATTCAGCCTGTGCCAGAAGCGGCCAGTTATGCGAGCTTCGTGAGGCATCACGTGAAAGGCGAGGCACGTATCGAAAAAGATCATCAGGAGAAAGCTCAGCTTTGGGCGAACAAATCAGGCAAGTCTTTGCACGAATGCCTGAATGATCTTTCCAAAACTCGTCCTAAACCAAGTAACGATTTGCCTTTTCTTTGGACGGAAAGTCAGGAAACAAGAAAGCGTGACGGTGACCTGGTGCGGAAGTTTCCACTTTTCATCCGTAGAAGTGTGCAACCAGTTGTTAGGGCAGGAGTTTTAACCTGTTATGGGTTGAGCCACCCTGAGACACCTGTAGGATTGCCCGTTTTTTAGCATAACCCAAAAAAATGCTCTCAAAAAAAACAGAATATAAAACAGTAGGTTAAAGAAAGCAGTTTAGGAAAGGGTAAAATTGTTTTTTTCCGCTAACTGCTTGCTATAGCCTCTTTTTTTTCTTTGAAGCTGTAGTTCGCCGCCACGCAGGCGGCTTAGAGATGATTGCCTACG
>Ga0209414_1001636_pt1 | contig 10455 bp, 8 predicted proteins | sample LakVidmifraction_4_FD_181154 | JGI IMG/M metagenome (GOLD analysis project Ga0209414, IMG submission 181154) | Hypersaline microbial communities from Lake Vida, Antarctica - Brine Hole Two &gt;0.2 micron (SPAdes) (version 2) | ecosystem: Environmental > Aquatic > Non-marine Saline and Alkaline >... | reverse complement strand
TCCATAAATCACCTTTTTACCCGTTTGTAGTCCTGAAATTAAGCTTTGAATATTATTAATATCTAAATTACTTTGGGCGCGAGTACAGGCGACATATAGTAACCGTAACTCTTCGGGGCTGATTTTTACAGCATTGGTTGTAACATCATAATAAAAGTCATCATCGAGCTGTACGCGTCCCCATTCCAGGCCTTTGGCTTTATGAGCGGTTGAAATGACATAATCGGCATTTTCAATACTGGTTAGGCTATTAACCGCTTGGCTTAAGACCCTAGTGCCATGATCGTCCACCAGCTTAACCAAGGTTTTAAGATCACTACCTTCAGAGGTTTCAGAATACTCTTGCACATCCGACCAATTATAAAAATACGCCAGCTCAGGGACGCCATAAGCAGATTTGCCGTTTTTTAAGTTTTCTGCCGCCTGACAAAACTTCAGCATGCGGTCAGTATCGGCTTGTAGCGCCACGCGGTGACCTAGCTTAAGCCCAGTCAATAATTGTGACATTGCGGCGGCATTAGTACGGCACAGAATGGCATCTTTTTTACTATGTACCATGCCTTTTTCAGTCGATGAATACTTATTGGGATTGCCTTTTAGCGGCACCTCTTCTTGTAGTGCCTTCAGTAAGGTATTGGCAATCTCCGCAATAGGCTCACCAAAGCGAAACGACTGGGTCAACAAGGTTTGCGGAAGTGGCAATTTTTTCATCGCATTGACCGCACCACGCCACTCATAGATTTGCTGATGGGCATCGCCAACATAAATAACTTGTTTTGATTGCTGGGTCAAAATTCCCATCATTAAGGGATCCGCATCTTGCGCTTCATCAAATAAGATAAAGTCAGCAGGGATACTGGGCTTGGACAATGCCCACAGTTTGAGATAAATATCATGACCGATTCCCGCTGGATGACGGGCATCAATAGACTGTAACCAGCGCTGTTCCACGGCAGGATAGAGCATCTCACGCAATTGATCGGCATCAGACTCATCAAGCCACTTGGGAAATTCGATATGGCGTGGAGCAGGATAGCTGGCATGCGTGCTACAAAAGTTACTCACGGCGTCACTGACGAAGCGCGCCAGTCTCGCTGGGGTTAAGGTAATGTATTTATTTATCCCATCCATCTGCCGACGTACTTGCACCGGTTGCAAGCCTAAGTCATCCCCAAGACGTTTGGGTGAAAATCTTGGTAGTGATAACTTTGCTGTAATATCGCGGGGAACATGCCGATAAGCTAATGAATGAAAAGTACGGCAATCCACATGTGAAGGAAATTTTTGCCGTGCGTCATTGGCAATAGCTTTGTTGAAGGCCAAATATAAACCGCGTCCACGCAGCCTCTCGCCAATAAGTTTTAGCGTGGTCGTTTTACCCGCGCCAGCATAGGCCACCACTTTAAATGACTTTTGATCCATCGCCATATTGAGTGCGTTTAGCTGCTCATCGGTAGGATGGCTCATATAAGCGGGCATAGATGCTGACATAATAATGTTACCTAAAATACTAAAACATGGCTATAAAGTGATGGGGGTAAAAAAAGCCACTGAATAGACAATGGCTGGCTGGTGAACAATGATTGTGACAGTAAGTCATGATAATAGACAGTGAATTAAAAGCTGAGTTCCTAAGCGGATGAGCCATATTAGCGAATAGCTTTATTTGATATGAGGCTATTCGTTGTCTGCGACTTCTTTGTCTAATGTTAAGGTGCTGTTACGATCTTCTTTAATTAATATTTTAGCCAATAACAATCCTAGCTCAAACAATAACCACATCGGAATCGCCAGCATTAACATCGATACACCATCGGGCGGTGTTACCACAGCCGCGACGACAAAACAGCCGACAATAATATAACGGCGCTTATCCTCTAGAGTCTGAATGGAGACGATGCCGGCCAATATCAACAATAAGGTCACCACGGGAATCTCAAAAGTCAGCCCAAAGACCATAAATAACTTTAAGGCAAAGCTCAAATAACTGTCGATATCGGTCATTGGCAATACATTCTGCGGGGCGAACATGATAAAAAACTTCAAGACCCCTTTGAGCACGACAAAGTAAGCAAAAGCGACACCCGCATAAAATAGAAAAATAGAAGACAGCAATACTGGGATAGCGACTTTCTTTTCTTTTTTATATAAGCCAGGGGCGACGAAGGACCAGATTTGATACAAAATATAAGGCATCGCAAAAAATGCAGCGACAAATATGGTCAGGCGTATGGGTGCCATAAAGTTGGAAGTGATGTCTGTTGCAATCATGGTCGAATTAGGCGGCAACTGAGCGACCAATGGGTCAGATAAAAAGTCGTATAGCTCGCGTGAAAATCCTACTAACGCTAAAAATATAATTAAAACCGCCACACATATTTTGATCAAATGCGACCGCAGCTCAATTAAGTGCTCGGTAATCGGCATATCAGCAAGCGCACTCAATATATCATCAGACTTTTCGTTGTTATCGATATCCGTCTGAGTTTTGGCGCTGTCTTTTGATGTACTGTCTTCCGATGTATCAGCTTCTGAGCCTACTATTTTCTCTTGCCGGCTTTTTTGCCGTTTAAACAGACCCATTAATCCACCTGCTGTTTATTTAAAGAGGGGTGTTTATCCAGTTGATGAGCGGCGATATCTGATGAAACCGTATCTGATAGGCTAACTTGGGCTTTGTTATCTAAACCATTATTTAATAAGAGATCAGCTTTATAATTAGGGAGGTGTGGCGGCGGGGGTAGGCGACGCGCTTTATCATAGGCACCAAGGAGAAACCACATATTTTCCCATGGTTTGGTAATAATAGGCTGAACGGCCAGAGTAGGTTTTTTCGCAGCGCTATCCTCACTGCTATCGATCGAATCAGCTTCAAATGGCGTTGTCGTTGCTTCTGCCATTTGGTTTTGTTGTTGATTGCGCTGCTGGTCTTGCCCGTAAGAATAATCAAACTCTGCCGGAGTGTTCTGTTTTCTCTCAGCTTGCTCATGAGAAGCAGCAGTCTTCTGCGTTGCTTTTAGACTTTGATTTTGCGAGGATTCAAACTCTTGCATATTGCCGCGCATTTCTGCTATCTCACGCTTCATATCTGCTTCAGTCTGGCGAATTTTGGCAAGCTCATTTTGCATTTGTTGCCGAGTCTCAGCCAAGTCGAGCTCCGCTTCTATCTCAGACTGTAGAGTCGAAACCGTACGGCGAATTTTGGCATACCATTTCCCAGCCGTACGCGCGGCCTGCGGCAGTTTTTCTGGGCCTAGGACAATTAAGGCAATGACGCCAAACAAGAGTAACTCAGAAAACCCGATATCAAACATAACTTTCAAATATATTCATTAATATGCTATTTAATATCATTATCCAAACGCTGCGCAGATTATACCTTATGCTTATCATCAGCAGGGGCAGGACTGATGTCAATATCGTCAATCTTAGTGCTATCTATATTGGTATCAGATGAGGTGTTTGAAGCACGCGAGCTGGCATCATGATCCAGAACACGATGTTTTTTGGCATGTTCTGCATTGTCGTCTTTGACCGCTTCTTTAAAGCCTTTTACCGCACCGCCCAAATCTTTACCCGCATTCTTAAGCTTGGCGGTGCCAAATACGACCACCACTACTACTAATAAAATCAACCAATGCGTAATGGAAAAACTGCCCATAATGGGTATCCTTATATCTTGGTTAGGCTAATCTCTATATTAGCACTTTAAGTTTATCAGCCGTATGGTAACCGTCAAATATTAAAGTTTGATGTCAACGAATACTAAGACAATAATTATTTTGAAGGTGATAAGGCTCATTATAACGTGCGCGGTCACTAAAAAGGTGAAAACAACACTAATCACACACGCGACAATTCCGTTGACCTAACAGACAGCTTAAGACTGCCGAGCCGCCTTTTCATCAATCCCTGATAGGCCAAAGCGCCGTCCCAGCTCATTTAGTACCGCATCTGATTCAATATCGAACCATGCCAATCCCACTAAAGTATGAAACCAGACATCTGCTACTTCATAGATCAGCTCATCGCGCGCAGCATCATACTGCGCTTTGTCTGTTTGTTCGTTGCTACTCGCGAAGTCTTTGGCAGCAATGATACTTTCGGTGGCTTCTTCACCTACTTTTTCTAATATTTTATTAAGACCTTTCGCGTATAAACTGGCGACATAAGAGCTATCTGCATCAGCGTGTTTACGCTCAGCTAACGCTCGGTCAAGCTGTTGCAAAATAGGTACATTGTCAGTTTTAGTAGTGCTATCAGCTTTAATATTATCATCATCAGTAAGGCTAACATCCTCAATTTTATGGTCAGAATCAGCAGGTTTATTCGAGCTATGTTTATCTGAGTTATAAATGTCCGCAGGATCTTTTAATACCTTATCTACCGTTTGCCATTCAGGGGTTTGCCCTGACAAATCTAGGCGCTGATAAAAACAAGACTCACGCCCAGTATGACAAGCGATGCCACCAACTTGGGTGACACTAAGTACAATGACATCCGCATCACAGTCTAGATGAATATCATGCACTTGCTGGGTATGGCCGGAGGTTTCTCCTTTATGCCACAGTTTGGCGCGCGAACGCGAAAAATAAACCGCAGTCTGGGTTTCTGCCGTTAGTTGTAGCGCTTCAGCATTCATCCATGCCATCATCAAAATACGTCCTGATTGATGATCTTGCGCAATCGCAGGTATCAGTCCATCAGCGTTGAAACTTATCGCAGTCAGCCAAGCAGGTAAAGTCATAATATCTTTGTCATCTTATAGGTTGTGAATGAGTAGTAAGGTTGCTAATAAGGGCATAATAACAAAACCTGTGACGTTAAAATTTCATAGCATGGCTTTCTATAAAATGGTTTTTTATAATACTATTATTTATGACAAGCTTTAGAACACAATCAAAGTACAAACGGATGAGGGTCTAATGCTGCTCTAATGGTGTTATTAAAGGTCACCACTTTATTTAAGCGAAAGTCGTAATTAATAAAGCGCTGCCGCGCTTTTGCTACTAAAGAGCCATCATACATACGGGTGATTTTGATCGCAATATCGACGCTGTCATTATTAATTATACCTTATCTGAGTTTTTATAAAAAAATAAATCTAAAAACAAGGGTTGTGACGTTAGATTAACGTGATATGGATGAAAAATACAAATAATAAACAACACCATGCCGATTAAAACCGTTATTAAAACTTTGCTTGGCAAAATAGTGCTGTATCTGCTAAAATAGCGCCTCCCACCTCGAGGCAAATAGAGGGTTGGCTATTATTTAGTTAAAACAGATTAAATACAACATGCCAGCAACACCTATTTGACGACCAGGTTCTAACAAAGATCAAGAGGCAATCACTTATGAAAGTGAAGATGAAAACCAAAAGCGGCGCAGCCAAACGCTTTAAAAGAACAGCGAACGGCTTTAAGCGCAAGCAAGCAAACAAGAGCCATATTTTGACCAAGAAGTCAGCTAAGCGTATTCGCCAGTTGCGCGGTCTTAAGATGGTGGACAAGTCTGACGAATCAGCAGTTCGTCGCATGTGCCCATACATCTAGTCGACTATCGTCATTTAAATTCAGTCATCTGAATTTTATTTGACTTTGCAATCTGACAACTTTGTTTGTCGCTGATTACTTAATATTAATTAAAAGTATCTTGGAGTAAATTATGGCCCGTGTAAAACGTGGTGTACAGGCGAATCGCCGTCACAAAAAAATCTTAAAGCGTGCAAAAGGCTACTACGGTGCCCGTTCACGTGTTTATCGTGTAGCGGTACAAGCAGTGACCAAAGCTGGTCAATATGCATATCGTGACCGTCGCAACAAAAAACGTACTTTCCGTCGTCTTTGGATTGCACGTATTAATGCTGGTGCACGTTTAAACGGCTTAAGCTACAGCCGCTTTATTAACGGTATGAAACATGCCAACATTACTGTTGACCGTCGCGTACTTGCTGACATCGCTATGAATGATGCAGCAACTTTCAGCGTATTGGTCGAAAAAGCAAAAGCAGCTTTGGCGTAAATATTAAATTCGTTTAAATGCTTTATTAGATTAAAAGTAATGAGTGTTTGAACATATGAGTTTACTATTAATTAATAACACGATATTAATAAAAGCTACCGCTGGTCGGTGGCTTTTTTTATATTACCTATTCTAATTACTGCTCAGTATTGCTGACTGGCATGGGTAATTGGTTGCTCTTATAGCCGTCTAAATCAGTTGTCTAAATCAATCGTTTAAATACTCAAGCCATTGTTCCCATAGTCTTTATTTAAAAAATGACCGGGTAAATGGTTTGCAATATTTGGTCAAACCCTTACAATTAATAGTCTGTTTAAATCAGGAATGATGCGTCTTATGACTACCCCTGCTGCTACGGCCGATTTGTTGGCGCTACCAACCTTATCCACTGAAATTAATGAGCTGAGTGAGGTTCAATTAATTGATTTTGCTAACGCTGCTGAGTCCTTAATTAACCAAGCTGCTGATGTGCCTGCATTACAAAATTTACGTGTGCAACTTACGGGTAAAAAGAGCTCACTAACCGGCTGGTCAAAGCAATTAGGCAAACTTGATAGCGGTGATAAAAAAACCTACGGTGGCTGGTTACATCAAGTGCGCAGCCGTATCCAGCAGGCGCTGACCGAGCAGCAGCAGCAGCTAGAAGTTGCCGCTTTAAACGCCAAGCTTGAAGCCGAAAGTATTGATATTACTTTGCCAGCGCGCGGTGGTCAAAAAGGCCATTTGCATCCAGTCACTATGATTACCCAGCGTATGCAGCAGTTCTTTGTGCAAGCAGGCTTTAATGTGGCGACTGGCCCTGAAGTCGAAAGCGACTATTATAACTTCGAGGCGCTAAACATTCCGTCTCATCATCCCGCACGTGCCATGCATGATACATTTTATTTTGATGCGCACTATCTATTACGTACCCACACCAGTCCGGTACAAATTCGTACGATGGAACAAACCGCGCCGCCGATTCGTATTATTTGTCCCGGTCGCGTTTATCGCAATGATTCAGACCAAACCCATTCGCCGATGTTTCATCAACTAGAAGGCTTAATGGTTACCGAGTCGAGCACCTTTGCTGAGCTTAAAGGCTTAATTAGCGAGTTTTTACAGGCATTTTTTGCCAAAGAGCTAACGGTCCGTTTCCGTCCGTCGTTTTTCCCCTTCACTGAGCCTTCTGCTGAAGTCGATATTTTAGACGAAAATGGCAAATGGTTAGAGGTGATGGGCTGCGGTATGGTACATCCACAGGTGTTGACCAACTGCGGTATTGATGCCGATAAATATACTGGCTTCGCCTTTGGTATGGGTATTGAGCGCTTCGCAATGCTATATTACGGTATCGATGATTTGCGTTTGTTTTTCCAAAATGATGTGCGCTTCTTAAAGCAATTTGGCTAAATGATTCAAGTAACGAACCCGCAGCAATAGGTAAATAACACGGCTGTAATAGCTATTTTATTGCATTTATTTTGATATTTTGATCCGAGATATTTATGAAAATCAGCGAACAATGGCTACGTCAATGGGTAAACCCTGCTAACACCAGTGAGCAGCTGGCCGAACAGCTCACTATGGCGGGACTTGAGATTGATGACCGCTATGCTGTCGCACGTCCGTTTAGTGGCGTGATAGTCGGTGAGGTAATTAGTGTCGAACCGCACCCTGATGCGGATAAGCTACGTGTTACTCAGGTCAATATTGGTAGCGATGAGCCATTACAGATTGTCTGCGGCGCTCCTAATGTCCGAGTCGGTATGAAAGCGCCGGTTGCGACTGTTGGCGCAGTATTGCCAAGCAGTGACAGTAAAGGCTTCAAAATTAAAGAAAGTGAGCTACGCGGTATCGCCTCAAATGGTATGTTATGCGGCGCTTCTGAAATTGATTTAGTCGATGCGCTAGATGGTTTGCTTGAGCTGCCTGATGATGCGCCTGTTGGCGCTGATATCCGTGATTATTTAGGGTTAAACAATCAAATATTTGATATCTCTATCACGCCCAATCGCGGTGACTGCTTTAGCGTACGCGGTATCGCCCGCGAAATATCGGTTATTAATGACTTGCCTATGCAGCTTCCTATTATTCCTACTGCGGAATCAAACACTGCTGATGACGCTGCTGCTACGCCTGCGGTAACGGTAAGCGCAATAGAAGCTTGTCCGCGCTATTTATTACAGTCTATTAATGATATTGATCGTAGTGTTGATAGTCCGAAATGGTTGCAAGATGCGTTGATTCAATCAGGGTTACGCAGCCATAATTTTTTAGTCGATGTGACCAACTACGTGCTGATGGAGCTTGGCCAACCGTTACATGCTTTTGATGCCGATACTATCGTTGGTGATATTACTGTTCGTTTAGCGCAACCTAAAGAAAGCATCACTCTGCTTAATGAGCAAACTATTAGCCTAACTGGTGATGAATTAGTAATCGCTGATGATCAAGGCGTGTTGGCGCTGGCCGGTATCATGGGTGGTCAGCGCAGTAGTGTGACTGATAGCACTACTAATATTGTGTTAGAGAGCGCATTCTTTAGTCAATTAGCTATCGCTGGGCGTGCGCGTCGTTTTGGTCTACATACCGATGCTTCACAACGCTTTGAGCGTGGGGTGGATTTTGAGTTACCGGTGTTGGCACTGGCACGCGCTTGTGATTTGATAACACGTATTACAAGCAGTAAAGCAGGGCAAATAGTCACTGCTGAGCATAGCAACCACTTGCCGGCACGTGCGCCGATTACCTTACCGATTGCTAAAGTGCGCGATGTCATCGGCATCGAGATTGATCCGGCAATAATGGTACGAATCCTAACCCAGTTGGGCTTTGTCGTAGAACATCAAGGCGCTGAACTAATTTGTACACCGCCATCGTATCGCTTTGATATGACTATCAAAGAAGATTTAATCGAAGAGATTGCCCGTATTTATGGCTATGACAATATTCCCAGCACCTTGCCGCACTTGCAAGTTAGCATGGATTATGACGATACCGCTGATTTAACTCATGAGATGAAACTGGCGCTGGTTGATACTGGTTATATGGAAGCCATTAGTTTCAGTTTTAGTGATGCAAAATTAGAAGCTCTGATTGATGATGAGGCGCTCGGAGCCTTATTGGCGCTCGCCAATCCGATATCTAGCGATTTGGCAGTCATGCGCCGTACCCTGTTATCAAGCTTACTGCCTTGCGTACAATATAATCTGAATCGTCAGCAGCCGCGTGTTCGTTTTTTTGAGACTGGTCTTAGCTTTGTTGGTCATAGCGTCAGCGAGTTGGTACAAACGCCTAGTATTGCTTTGGTTGCGGTTGGTGATATTTGGGATGAACAAGCCTATCAAAATCGCGCAATAGATTTTTATGATCTTAAACACGACATTGAGCAGTTGCTACCTGTACAGCTGGATGGCGCGCGTATTCGCTATGAGCGCAGCGAGCTGGACTTTCTACACCCTGGCCAAAGCGCGAAACTGTATATCGATGATCACTATGTTGGCTGGCTTGGTCAATTGCATCCCAATACTGCCAAGCAGTTGGATTTACCAGCCACCTGGGTAGCACAATTAGCGTTAGCGCCACTATTGACGTTAACTCGTGAGCAACATAGCATAACGACACCCAGTAAGTTTCCACAAGTGCGCCGTGATATTGCCATTTTTATAAATAGTGATATTAGCTTACAAACCCTACAGGCAACAATGCGTGACGCTGCAGGAGCGCTATTGACGGATCTATGGTTGTTCGATGTCTATCAAGGTGAGCATGTGCCGACCGGTCAACGCTCATTAGCGTTTGCGCTAATATGGCAAGACAGCGCGCAAACCTTATCGGATGAGGCAGTAAAAGTTTCGACAGATAAGGTTATTCAAGCTTTAACTCAGCAGCATAACGCGCAGTTACGCGACAGTTAACGCCAAGTTATACTATCAATATATTATGAGTTGCTAGCCCTATTTTAATCTGAATCTTTATAAATAGTAGGATCGACAAATTCATATTCTTCGTAAATAAAGCTAACTGGTTATTAATAAAGGTTTTTATGGCAAGCTTTACTAAAAAGCCTCGCAAAAACCTTTATAATAGCTAGGATTAGTCAGCATACCGTTGAACAATAATACCCGACATCACGACATAGCATAGGAGTCGTACTGTGAGCACCTTAACCAAATCTGACATGATTGAGCATTTGATGAGTCACCTTGACTTAACTCGCCAAGAAGGGCGCTGTTTGGTGGAGAATTTTTTTGATGAATTATCAGAAAGTTTAATCGATGGAAAAGAGGTCAAGCTTTCAGGTTTTGGGAATTTTGAGCTTAAAGACAAAAGCAGCCGCCCAGGGCGTAATCCAAAAACAGGTGAGCCTGTTGCGGTCTCTGCGCGCCGTGTAGTAACCTTTAAAACGGGTCAAAAGTTTCGTCAACAAGTTGACGAGCGTTTATTTGA
>Ga0209414_1001635_pt1 | contig 10457 bp, 13 predicted proteins | sample LakVidmifraction_4_FD_181154 | JGI IMG/M metagenome (GOLD analysis project Ga0209414, IMG submission 181154) | Hypersaline microbial communities from Lake Vida, Antarctica - Brine Hole Two &gt;0.2 micron (SPAdes) (version 2) | ecosystem: Environmental > Aquatic > Non-marine Saline and Alkaline >... | reverse complement strand
GTATCAAATGTATCATTAGATGTCGGACCATCTTTGTTAAGTTCAGGATCAATAAAATTGGCTATTTTTGCTTTCAAGGCTCGAAGCGCAGCACCGGACGCTGTCGATGCCGACAAGCCACCGGCCATCGCTCCAACTGGACCCAAAAAGGGAACTGCACCACCGGCCAGCGCACCACCAGCCGTAGCCGCGCCCTGTGCCAACCCTTGTGCGATATCTACAGGAAGGTCTACAGCCACATCTTTAAATACTTCTTGCGCCTTCTCAGCAAAACTTGGAAGCTGATCTAGTGATGGATCAAGTTGATAAAAGCCCTTCTCTACTTGGTTGTGTGGTTTGTAGAGTATGTCCCCATCTTCAGAGACTTTGAATTCAATGTCTGGAAATTTCTTGCCTAGATAATTCGCCCCAGATTTTGGATCTTTAGCAAAGCCTTTTGTAATAAACCTATCCCACCAATCGGGACCAAGATTTCCAGAACCGCGCTTTCTTTTCAAAGTTAAAAGCTCTAATTCTTCCGCTTCTGTCATGATTTACCCGCCGCTCGCTTAGATAGCTCTTGGTATCTTTTTTCATCTTCAGGGCTTAATCCACCACCATTAGTCCTGGGATTAATAATCTCTTCTTTTTCTTCTTCTTTATTACGATGTGTTTGAATTGCATTAAATTTTTTACGAAGGTTATCAATAGTTACTTGGTTTCCTGGATGTTTACGACCCCAAGTGTCGTTAAGTCTTTCAATGCCAGCTTCATTATTGAAAGTATTATTGTCTAAGTAGTCTGTTAAAGTTGCAAGTTGTCCTTTTTTGCCACCGTACAATCCGTAAGTAATAGCCCCATTCCATTTGTTATTAGCGATAGCACCAATGGCATTGGTGACAATAGCTTCTTCAGTCGCCGTCAAGGAACCAAATCCTTTAGCTAATCCTCTTTTAATTCTTGCAATTTTTCCATCAAGCTGACTTTTTTCGCTATCGTAAATAGCGTAACCATTTTTATCTACAAAGCTATATAAATCTTGAATAGAGTTTTGCAATTCTGTTCTAATGGTAATCGCTTTATAGTCTGGTGACTTTTCAATCTTTGATGAATCAAAAATATCTTTCTTAAGAGTAGTAGGAACTTTCTTAGGTTGGTTAGTTCCTTCTAATGAGTTTTCTCCTTCACTTCCTACGCTTGATTTATTTTCAGCACTATCCTCTCCAATTTTCTTTTGTTCGAACTTGCTAGCCTTAATATAATTTAGGAGAGTCTGATCAACTTCCCCGTTGGATGAATTAATAAGCTTCTGAAGACCTACCTTAGTAGCTATTCGCTCTTGAGGAGTTTCTGTAGGTTTCATGTCTTTAGCGAAGCTAGTCCCTGCCATATAATCAGCAAAGTTGGCTAGTGGTCTATAATCGGTTTCAAATGGTATTTTATTAAGAATTCCCATATGCTCTTGAAGAGCATCCACACCTTTTTTTTGTGCGATTACACCAGGAGAACCCTCAAACATCTTCATTGTCCTGAAGATTTCTTCAGGATTCATCGCACTGGTGAATTCGGCTTGCACAGTCTTTTTACTATTCGAATCCTCTTCTTGTTGTTTTTTCTCTACCTTTTCTGAATTATATGGGTATACACCTTGCAAGGCCAAGTATGGGTCCTTCATTTAATACCTGCCTCTCGCTGTCCTTTGTGGACCCAACATGTAATCTGCCATTTGGTATTGATCTTTTTGTGGCGCTGATCTTAATGGACCCTCAAAATAATCATGTAACCCGCCAACTGGCTGTGCTTGTCCCTCTTGAATAATCATAGGGCTACCAAAGTTATTGGTTTTAGATAATGGAGTTGCCGCCTGTTTGTAGAAGGTATTTGGTTCTACAGAGTTAGACTGAGCCAACTGATTAGCTGTCTGCGCAGTCATAAGCTTGTTCATAAGTTCAGATTGCTGAATATTCTTTCCAAGCATGAACCCTTGCATTCCGCCAGCGACAGCGCCGCCGAGTATGTCTCCTTTAGTGTCTGGATCTTTTCCATAATAGCCAGTGTACATCCCATAAGGACGTTGCTCAGCTTGCAAGAGTTTCTGCTCTCTATTTGTTTTTGTTTCAGCATAACCCTTGGCTCCGCCGGCAGCTGACATTATTGCTGCAATTGTTATTGGGTCCAAGTATCACCTCCATTAAAATTCATATTACCATCCCCATTTCCATTTTCCAGAATCAGCATCCAATCCACCAAACCCGAACGCATGCCTTAATAAGAAGTCGCCACCCTTTTCCATAAGACCCTTTTTATTAGCAGACGCTCGCTCTGCTGCTGCCTGTTGCTCTGCCGCTTGTGCTTGCATAAGCGTTTTATATCTATCCAAATTAAACTGCTGCTCTGCCATGTTCTCTTGTTGAAGCGGTTGCGTGAGTGCAAGTTTCGTAGCTGTGTTTTGATTTTCCATACCAGGTAAACCCATTAAAGAGGATTGCCTCATTTGCTCCCCTTGCGTATCGATACCAAGTTGAGCCTGTCTGTCTTGTCCTAGAACTTGTTGACGAGTAACCGCCCCTTGCTCCATAGCTCTTTGGGATAATCTCTCACGAGCGCCACCAGAAAGACCGCCAGAACCAGCCAGGTTACTTAACCCAGTGTTAAGCTGACTTTGATTATAAACGTTGCCTTGCCCTAACTGTTGCTGTGTCTGGTTGCCCTGCTGAGCCTTGGCGTATTGTCCCCAAGCTGACTGACCAGGAGGCGCTAGGGATTGAGCACGAATAGCTTCAAGCCCCTGAGTGTTCGGCCCCTGATTAAGCCCGTATTGGGAATATACATTCCCAATGTTCTTTTGAAATTGTGGTGCTCCTTGAGCCATTTCTGTTACTGATGCCATTTAGTAATCTCCTCCGAAGCCGGAATTCCAAGAATTAAAGTCATCATAGAATTGCGTATCTTGATCTATCTTATTGTCCTCATCAGGAACCATTTCCTCTAGAGTCGAAATCATTAATTTTCTTAATCTCTGCAACTCAATGAAATCACCTTCTGGAATAGTAGATCCGGTGAATTCTTTTCGTAAGCACATAACCTTAGCGTATTGCAGAACAAAGTAATAAAATTCTGGAATGTCGCAGATGTCTGCATCTACCGCCAACACGTTTGCTTGGCGTATATACCAAATCTTGGCAGCGGTAGAACTTGTCTCTCTGCTAGTAGGAGTAAGAACAATCTCATTCCCAAACGCTGCGGAATCATTATTTACATAATACTGGTAACTATCCGATGAACCATTGGCAGTGATATTAGCAATTTGTTCTTCAACCGAAGAATTATTTCTTCTGCGTAACCTGCGAATTTCATAAATCGTTCCACCAGATGAATAAATAATCTTGAGAATTTTATTGGCGTAAATATTAGTAGGCAATCCATAAGAAGATTGATCTACAGCAAGCTCTAGTGGCTGTGATGCGCGGAAGTAATTATCTTCTAAATCCATTTTGTGGATTTCTGCTTCAGCCTCTTTGATGCCCTCGTTTATGTATTCAATTTTTTCTGCTGTAGTGATAAACGTTTCGCCGCTTAGGTTTAAGCGTGCATTTAGTTTTTCGATGAGATCGGAAAGTGTGAAAAATTGCAATTACCCCTCCAGAGTCCCGAATAAAAATCTTATTACCGTTGGCACAGCACTTGTCCCCGTTATCGTAAGGTCAAGGAAATCCTTTGTGAACAGGGAGTAATTAAATTGTACAGCACCAGGCCCGCGAAGACTAGTCACTATTACGTCTTTCGGTGCAAAGCTTAAGGAAACCCTCTGTCTGAAGTTTGTCGCGTTGGCAACAAACTTTAGTTCTAGAAAACTCCACTGCCCGTTACTTATTGGTTCTGCGCTAAGATAGTTTTGAAGACGTTGGAAGTTTTCTTGCTGTTTCCTGTCTACAAGTTCGTTTAATAATAGCCCTTCAAACTTCATACAGCATTACCGCCAAGCTCACCAAGGTACGGTACCAAAGAGCCGCTGCTTAGGTTTTCAAAGTACAGGCTCCAAGATAAAATCTTAAGAACGTCCCCTTTAGCAAACCCCTTGATGACCCATCGTTTATCGACCCCTACTGTAAGAACCTGAGAAGGGTCGTCAACGGTAATCGTTTTTGAATCGACATTACTTAAAATAAGCAAATCATTACTGTAAATTCCAGATCCAACCGTATTCTCAACGCTGATATAGTAATCAGTGCAATCTGGTGGAAATGTTTTAGGTGACGGAATAATCAAAGTCTTTACCGTTGTTCCGCTTGCAACTGCGCATGTAGATCTTAAATCGCTAGATGAAATGTTTGTGTAGGCATTTTTAAACCTTATTTGTTTATAAACAAAACGCAATCCACCAGACTGTGGCAAGTACCTAATCTGCTTTATAATTTCGGTGTCACCAGTCCATAGAATGGGATCACCCCAGAAGCTATCCCCCCATTGGACGTGGGACTTCACCCAAATAACATCACAATTAGAGTAGATTTGTTTCTTGTCGTTATCTGACTGAATTAAGCAAGAAAGATTGGCGACGTTTTCAGCAACGATAGATACCTTTGAGGCAAATTTCTTAACACTAGGATTAGCACATGAGAAAATGGCGCTCTTGAAATCATATTGAATTGGCTGCTGTACCCACAAAGAGTCTGCATTTATATACTCATCTGTAAAAGCAATTGGATCGTGCCTCATTGTGTAGCCATTACTTTGAGCGCGATAAATGTATCCGTTCAGATAAGTCATGGAGCTTGCCGTCCATTGTGTGGAAAGAGCTGCATACGAAGAATCAAGCCTCACACCATTGGCGTTTGTGTAAGGAACCTCCGAAGAAATACCAAATCTTAGATCGAATATAAAAAGAGTATCGTTATCTACCCCATTACTTGGATTAAGTGCCCACCAAATTCTGCTCTGACTCTTTTGAAATATTCCGTATATTCTATTTCTTTGCGTAGAGGTAACTGTAGCTTGCTGATAAATTTTATCAGCCTGGTTGGATATCTTAATTACCTTGTAGCCATCGGTCGTATAAAAACCATCTGTGCCAGCAAAGAACAAAGCATCCAGGGTTTGCACAATAGATAAAGGAGAATTACAACCTGTCGTATCAGATATCTTAACCGCATTCATACCCCCACGACCGAAGTCGTCAAAGAAACCGTCTATTCTATAAACAGAGTTCTTACCAAATACTATAGGAATAGACCTAACAGAGCTTACTGCTACAAGTTCATCATCCACTGACTCAGAGAAGTCAGCAGGAGCAGCATAAAGCCTGTTAGCCTTGGATTGTCTTATTTCATTAGATAGTATCTCTCCACCCTCTAAAATATTAACAAAATATGCAAACTGCTCTGTGCAATGAATACTCTTGCATTGTGGTGGCTGCGTATTCTCAGCAATCCCACCAGCGGTGTAAATAAGATCGTTTAATAACAAGGCTGCGTCTGCCGTTGTGTCTGAGAAAGTAGTGGTACCATTAGTAACCTCACCCACTTTATAATATTCGGTACCAGCGTTTGCAGTCCTGTAAATCTGTACTGTTATTTCAGTTGTGGCAAAGTTGTCATATAACCCGTTTGCCAAAACTGGAATAACAGTAATGCTAGCCGGAGCACCGCCCGCGATTGCTGCGGCACCAGCACTCGCAACTGTCAATGTTGCAGACGTTTGCCCTGTCTCTTCAAAGGTAACGTTACCCTCACGAACATAAGTGTGCTTATAAAAGAACTTATACAGATAACTTAAAGATGATCCACCAGCTGTCAATACAACATTGGGAGCAGACGCAAGAATAGGTAATCCAAGATTAAGTAAAACAGGATTACCGCCTGTGTTTAGAAACACCTTTTGTGGTCGATTTAAGGGGTCATCATTGACTGTCATAAAATGCATGTTCCATAATCCCCAGCTTGGGATGTTAGAAACTGTTGCAGACGGATAAACAGCGTTACCCGTTGGCCCGACAAGTGTGCTCATTACACCTGATTGCACATAATGCAGATCATTCACTCTCTGTTTAAAAATAATATCGCGAAAAGAAATAAGAGCGCCAATGCGAGTAACAGATCCTGGGACCAATGATGCTGACGTACTATCTCTAGATGATCCATAGCGTGGCTCCAGTTTCTTATCTTGTGTGATTAGAAAGTTATTTGCCTGCTCATATTGCGTGGGATTACAGTCAATTGGACTCTCTGTAACTCCACCATTAAAATCATTAAAGTTCAGTGTTGGCATGGGTTAGAGCTCATAGGCTATGAGTTTACAGTTTTTCATTGTAGTTGTTAATGTTCCAGAGCCAGAATTTCCTGCCATTTGAACTTTATACGTATATGCAGTGCTGGCAGCGACGGTCGTATCTATAAATGAATAATTGCCATTATATGGACCACCGCCAGCCCCACTGAAAACATAACCTCCGATTATCGAACTTGCCCTAAGAAACATTAATATACTATTTGCGACCGATGTAGCACTAGTGCTAGAGTCTGTACTGACACTGCATGGGTTAGATGCACTAGTGCTAGCAGAGATTACCTGAAGAACAACTGGACGACCTGCTAAACTTGTTGTTATTGTCACGCTAAGATTAGTAACATCTGTCAGTGTTACTCCTGTCATTGAAAAGGCCCCTGACGAGGAAGACGCTTGAAGGCCTACCGCTTCAAGTTTTATTCGTGTAACCGCCAGATCATTAATCTTCCCAGTAGTAACCGCCAGATCATTAATCTTAGCTGTAGTAACCGCCAAAGCATTAATCTTCGCTGTGGTCACGTTCAAGTCTGTTATCTTCGCAGTGGTAACTGCTGTATCTTGTATTTTTACAGTGGTAACTGCACTTGTTCCAATGGTGCTAGCAACTACAGATCCAGCCGCTAAGCCGCCAGAACCTACCTGAACCCCCTTGCCGACCGTATGATCGTGAGCATCGATAAGGCTAAGAGATGTTGTTATTTGAGTCGGATAATTCGTGTCACCAACGACAGGGCTAGAAAGCAGCATGTTTGGTGTAGTCACGGCGAAAACATTGCAAGATAATAACAGAAGAAATAATTTCTTCATTAGTCCCTCCCCCAAATTAAACTAGAGGGACACTTGCCCCTCTTAATTAACTAATTACGAGATACCTACGTTAACAATAAGAATCCAGTTGGATACGCCATCGGACATAATGGTTGCGCATTCTTTTGCAGCATTAAGTACAAGCGTTGCAGATCCATCAACCGTATCTCCACCGTTAGGCGTGATGGTTAAGTTGTTGCCAGTTGCTTTGTCGGAGATAACATAAACACGACCAGCGTGCGCAGAGGCAGCAGGAAGAGTAACTGTTTTGGCTGCGCCAGTAGGATCAACTTGAATCCCGTACATAGCACTTGTTGCTACAACGTTTGCTGTGCCTGTTTGGAACGCAAGTTTTAATCCAGTGACAGTAGTAGTCCCAACAACGGACGTGGTCGCGTTTAAGTTTGCGATCGTAGCCGTAGTGCTGGTCAGCGTTGTCACTGTGCCAACTGGGGTTGTTGACGACGTTGTGGCTTCCATTGTGGCTGCCCTCATAAATTGCATTGCGCTTACATTAAGTTCTTTCATAAATTTTTTCTCCTTTTAATTAAAGTTTAAACTATTCCGTACTCTGCTTTTACTGCTAGTAACATCTTCGCAACAAGCGCCTGAACGGAAGCTTCGTCTACCGACAGTGCTTTGTTCTCGCTTGGTAAGCCGATACACTCTGATCTAATTACTGTGATATCTGGCTTATCGTTTTGTTTGAGCAAGAAACTAACTTTCACACACGCTTGATAAAGCGTTACAATCTTTTCTGATTTAAGGTTCAAATCAGCTTCTATCTCACCTACCTCAATTGAGGAATAAATTACGGGCACTTCTACTACGGCTTCTACTACACTTGAATCTACGATTTTAATATCTGGCATGAAATCTCCTTAGTTAAAAACTACAAATCCAACTGATGTTTCTGCTGTTGCAGATGCGTTTAATGTTATCGTAAATGAACCGGCAGCAGGTACAACGTTTTTAACTATTGCCGTCGAGTCATTGGTTCTAACCATTGCATGAACGATGCTGCTTGTTGTGACTAAAGAATTTGTAACAACGAGCGACGATGCTGCCGCTGCAAAGTTAACAGTTCCCGAAGGCTTGTTAATAGTTTGAGCGCCTGTGGTGCCGCCTGCTGTGTTTGTCGCGTCCATTACGATTTTACCGAAATTGTTTACAGAAAGTTTTGAAGCTCCACCTACTTGAAAATCAGCAAGTAGTTTTAAACCGCTGCCTGTGCCGGTTTCTGTAGAGTTAATTTTTAACGCTGTGTAACCTGCCGTGCTAGTCTGGTTAATTATCGGCGCAATTTGTGCAAATGTTTGTACGCTGCTAGCTGCTGTTAACTCACCAGCCGCTCCAACTGAATCAACGTTTAGGCCTATAGGCGTAGCCGTTACTACACTGTCTGCTGCTTGCTGGACGTGGACAAGAGAGCTTGGAGCCGCAGTTCCAATGCCTAATCGATTGTTAGTGTTGTCCCAAAAAAAGGACGCGTTTTTTTGCGCGAGTATCCCAGTGGGGTTTACGAAGAGAACTGATCCAGTAGTTCCACCCGTAATTGTCCCACCGATTGGGAGTGGATAACCCAAGAGAGGGCTTAAATAAGCGAAGCTTGACGTGTAAGTGAGGATGAATAATCCCGCTAAAATTCTTTTCAACATTTTATTCTCCCGACATAACTGCAATTGTCTGCGAACTACCACTAGCGGAACGTGCGTAAATCGCATTCGCATTAGCAATGTTTTGGTCCCAGTTTCCCCCAGCCGGAATACCGATGCCCTCGGTAGCGCCACCACCAGCGGCGAAAGTAATATACATAGTGACGGTCGTGCTCTTGTTCTGTATCGTCAAACATCTGCGAAACCTATTCGCAGACAAAATTAATGTCGACGCGGTCGAGTTTACAGTATCATTTTCCGTCATTGCGAAGTTGGTGCATTGTAGAGTTACACTCTGCGCTTGCGCACCGAATGTCACAAAGCTTAGTAGCAATAAAATTTTAATCATTTAACTGTCTCCTTATATTTTTTCAAAAACTCTATGCAGGACTCAGCAATACTCTCAGCATACAGCAAACGCTGCGAACTGAGTAGAGCAGCATCATCTTTGTTATCTGCAAACACTGGCTCCACAAGGCACGCCGGATGATCCATTTTTCTCAGATTAGAAGATCCTCTGTCACCGAACTCCAAGATTTTCAAGCCACGATTAGACTTTCCAGTACGCCCTAGCGCCTCACACACATAAGATTGGACTAAGAGCGCCAGCATCTTGCTATCGTCTGAATGGACGCTATAGAGCGTTTCTGTTCCACGAGTCTTGCCGTCAAACGCGTTTAAATGTAATTCTACAGAAACACCGTCATCATCACTAATCCACGAATTCACAGCCTTGGTGACGCCATCGCGTGTAGTCCTATCCCTCAAGAAAACTCTGCATTCATACCCAGCATCTTGCACAGCTCTGTATATTTCCAAAGAAAGAGTTTTGTTGAAGTGGTATTCAGATAGGTTTATGGGGAAAGTCGCCACTACTCCAGGAGCGTTCTCCTCGTGTCCCACGATAATTCCTATCTTACCGCTCATTATGCCTGACAATCTTAGATTCTATGCGCATTACTCGGTCACGAATTTCTAGCAATAACGTTTCATTACGTTCTTGTTTTATCTTAGTAGTAGTCATATCAGACGCGTTAGCCTCTACTTTCATATACAGAGAGGTAAACCAAAAGACGCCACCAATTATCGCGCCAACTAGGGAAAAGGATACAGCGGAGTTTTCTGTAATTCTCATCACCTTGGACCTATGCATGTTAGATATCCGTCATAGTCAGCCGATGGGCCAAAAATAGTTCCAGCAGTCGTTGAGGTTACAGTTAGTCCTGAACTGTTAGCAGCGGCTTTTGTGGAAAAGGTGCAGTAAGGAGCCGACGACCAAGTTCCCGCTGGAAATGTAATTGCACAACTAGTCGTAGATCTATTCCCAATGGTAGCTACAAACACAGAGCTTGTTTGAGATGTAATCGCAGAGGAAGCGTCACAATTCAATTCAGCGGCTTCGATTCTTAAAGCTCCAGCGTTACCGCTAGTCACTGAGCCAACTAAAATAGGCGCGTTTTGGTTAGCGTTCCACCCTGAAATAGCTACAGTTGCATTCCATGTTATCAACGTTGAGCTAGAGATAAAGTTTGTTCCAAGAACTGTATTTGTCGCAAAGTTGGACCCGTTTTGAACGCTAAAGTTAAGCGTCGTAGAGGCTGCCGGACAAATTACGTACATAATGTTGGACCCTGTTTGACCAGACAGAACTTGCCCGCAACTTTGAGTTGCCTGAATAATGGGCGTCGTTGCAGTTGTTAGCCCGGTTGGCAAACTTACAGATACGGCGGC
>Ga0209414_1001634_pt1 | contig 10467 bp, 7 predicted proteins | sample LakVidmifraction_4_FD_181154 | JGI IMG/M metagenome (GOLD analysis project Ga0209414, IMG submission 181154) | Hypersaline microbial communities from Lake Vida, Antarctica - Brine Hole Two &gt;0.2 micron (SPAdes) (version 2) | ecosystem: Environmental > Aquatic > Non-marine Saline and Alkaline >... | reverse complement strand
TTAAAGAAGCTAATGATATAAATGATTTATATGTTGAATTTTCAGGATTCAATAGTTGTTTTTACAAAGATGCGACAGAACCTTTTTTTATTTTCATACCTTTAGTGATTAATGAAAAATAGCAAAAAAATAATGAAAAAAGCACTGATTATTTTAGGACTTCTATTCGCAATCTCTTCTTGTAAAAAGAAGGAAGCTCCTGTTTTATTTACACCTTATGATGAAACTTCAGAAATTGCCGAACAGCAAAGCCATGAAATTGAACGGATGAGGTTTAAATTGATTCAGTCCAAATATTTAGATATGAATGCCATATTTAAACCTTTTGAAGAAGAACTCTCTTATTTTTCTGAAACAGATTACGAAAATCTAAAGCCTTATATCCTTGAAAAGGATATTCCCTTCATACAAATTTCAGTAACAAACCGAATCTTAAGCTATGAGAAAATAGTGCTTTTTTACTTGTACCGAATAAGAAAATATGAAAGTAATAATGACCTGGCTTTGCACAGTATCATTGCTTTAAATCCTGAAATTTTAGAGGAAGCCAGAGAAAAGGATAAAAACAGACCGGCTGATGTAACAAATACCATTTATGGTTTGCCAATTTTATTAAAAGACAACATCAATACCGAAGGGATGCCAACAACAGCAGGTGCTTTTGCTTTAATGGAAAATGAAAATACCGCTGATGCTTTTATAGTGAAACGCTTAAAAGAAAACGGCGCCCTTATCTTAGGAAAGGCAAATTTAAGCGAATGGGCATACTTCTTTTGTGAAGGTTGTCCGGTGGGCTATAGCGCTATGGGCGGACAAACTTTAAATCCCTATGGCAGAAAAATATTTGAAACGGGTGGTTCCAGCTCGGGCAGCGGCGTTGCGGTTGCAACAAATTTTGCGGTAGCTGCTGTTGGAACGGAAACTTCCGGCTCTATTTTGTCGCCTTCCAGTAAAAATTCGGTGGTTGGGTTAAAACCAACGGTAGGTTTGTTAAGCAGAACGGGGATTGTTCCAATTTCAAGTACTTTAGATACGCCTGGCCCAATGACGAAAAGTGTGATTGACAATGCCATTTTATTGTCGGCAATGACCGGTGAAGACGCGGAAGATGCTGCAATGAAAAACAATTCACAGCATATTGATTATCTGGAGGAGCTAACTTCGGCGACCTTAAAAGGGAAAAGATTTGGCATTATAAAATCGTTGCTCAGCGATTCAATTTATGCGGCAACCGTTGATAGGATAAAAAAAGCGGGTGCGAAAATTATTAAATTTGAACCGCCGCAAATTAATTTGGAAGGCTTTTTAACCTTGTTAAATATGGATATGAAGGTTGATCTGCCAAAATACCTGAAAAATGATACCGATAAAAAAATAACAATTTCTTCAGTTGAGGATGTAATCAAATTAAATCTGCTGGATTCCATTAAAAGAGCGCCTTACGGTCAGCAATTATTTGAAGGTATGGTAAATGATTCCACTTCTTTGGTAGATTTAGAGGTGATCAAACAACAATTAAAGACCAGTGGCATTGAATTTTTTAAAACACCAATGGATCGATACCAGCTCGATGCTGTTTTATCAATAAATAACTACCATGCCGGATTGGCGGCAGTAGCGAAATATCCTTGCTTAACGGTTCCGATGGGCTACGAAAAAACGGGAGAGCCTATTGGTTTAACGTTTATTGGGGAACCTTTTCAGGAACAAAAATTATTGCAATTTGGCTATGCTTTTGAACAATTAACGAAAGCCAGAAAAGGCCCGGAGAACTACAAATAAAGTGTTTAGGTTATTTTATGCTATCAATTTGAAAAGTAGTACTTTTGCCATCCTTAAAGAAAAGAGATGAGAACCAAATCAAAAAAAGAGAATAAAATAAATGTAGTGACCTTAGGCTGCTCCAAGAATGTGTACGATAGTGAAGTATTGATGGGGCAATTATTGGCGAACAACAAAAATGTGGTTCATGAAGATGAAAATGATGACGGAAATATTGTGGTCATCAATACCTGCGGTTTTATTGGCGATGCGAAAGAAGAATCGATCAATACCATTTTACACTACGTCAATAAAAAGGAACTGGGCGAGGTAGACAGGGTTTATGTTACCGGCTGTTTAAGTGAACGTTATAAACCGGATTTGCAAAAGGAAATTCCAAATGTTGATGAGTATTTCGGAACGCACGATTTACCAAACTTATTAAAAGTATTGGAGGCCGATTACAAACATGAGCTCATAGGAGAACGTTTAACCACGACACCGACACATTATGCGTATTTAAAAATTGCGGAAGGTTGCGATCGTCCTTGTTCGTTTTGTGCGATTCCATTAATGCGTGGAAAACACGTATCAACGCCCATTGAAAATTTGGTGATTGAAGCCACAAAATTGGCTAAAAAAGGAATCAAGGAATTGATTTTAATTGCGCAGGATTTAACTTACTACGGACTGGATATTTACAAAAAAAGAGCTTTGGCCGAGTTGCTGACCGCGTTGGCAAAAATAGACGGCATAGAATGGATTCGTTTGCATTACGCATTCCCTACAGGTTTTCCTTTGGATGTATTAGAGGTCATTCACAATGAGCCAAAAGTGTGTAATTATTTGGATATTCCGTTACAGCATATCAATGATGATATTTTAAAATCAATGCGCAGGGGAACTTCGCATGAAAAAACAACCAATTTAATTGCGGAGTTTAGAAAATCTGTTCCGGATATGGCGATCAGAACCACTTTGATTGTTGGTTATCCGGGAGAAACGGAAGCAATATTTCAGGAATTGAAAAAATGGGTAGCAGAAATGCGTTTTGAACGTTTGGGCGTTTTTGCCTATTCACATGAAGAAAATACACACGCTGCAAATTTGGAGGATGATGTTCCTGAAGAAATAAAACAACAACGTGTTAACGACATTATGGAACTTCAAAGTCAGATTTCTTTTGAATTGAATCAGGAAAAAGTTGACAAAACTTTTAAGGTGCTTATCGACAGAAAAGACGGGAATTATTTTGTTGGAAGAACGGAGTTTGATTCACCCGATGTGGACAATGAAGTGCTGATTGATGCTACAGAAAACTACGTGCAAGTAGGGAAATTCGCCAATATAAAAATTACGTCAGCAACCGAATTTGATTTATACGGGGAACCAGAAAAAGTCTAGAGTTAAAAGTCTAAAGTTTGAAAAACACCGTCATTGTGAGAAGGCGATAGCCACCGAAGCAACCTGCCCTGAACTACCACGGAGTTATACCTGAATAAAGGGATACTAAATAATCTTAAGCTAACCAAATCAAAGAAACCCGTCCTATGATTTTTTTCGTCGTAATATATTGAAAACGTCATCCTGAACTTGTTTACTCACTATTCTTTTTTAATTGTTTTTAGGAGTTCGTGAATCTTCGATTTCAGGATCTCAACAAATGATGTCCAAACATTTTGGCCGACGGTGCAACCCAAAGAGCTTTCCAAAATTCATGATACTGAGCGAAGGCGAAGCACCCAAAACACCCAAAGCGGTCTGGGTGGGACGGAGCGTAAAGAAAACAGCTGGTAGCTGTTTTTAGTGCGACATAGCGATAGCTATGGGCGAGATGGCGCGCGGATACCGGCTGGCACAAGGGGAAAACTCAATCAATTTTACAGAAAAAGATCATCAGACGCTCCATCGCGCCGTCTGGCTCGTTCTCTAAAAATGTTCACTGAACATTTTCTTAACGTTCCGCCCTCATTCTTTTTTTGGCAATGAAAAAAAGAACAAAACAATTTCATAAGGACGAAGCTTCTGCTTCAAGAATTACAAGAAAGTCACGGATTATAAATCCACACAATCGGGGACCATACCGGAAGAGATTGCTTCATTTCACTGCATTTCATTAGCAAAGACGCGTCATTGCGAGGAGAGACAGCGACGAAGCAAACTCATGTTAGAAAGTAGGTTGTTTCATTTTACTGCGCGTCACTACAAGGCATAATATAAAAAAAGGTGAGCATATGCTCACCTTTTTTGCTAATTCAAGAAAACAGCATTGGCAAAAAACAATTTTCCGTTTTGCCAAAACGACCTGAATAACGGATTGTCGACCATATAAATAAGCTGTCCTTTTCCTTTGTTTTCAATACCAAACAATAAGGAATTCGGTACATTTTTTAAGGCCTCTGAACCTGCGAATCCGGAATAATTGCTTGTATTTTCAGGGAAATAAGCAACATTGACACCTTTTTCCAACAAGTTATACGAAATACTACTTAATTTTAAGCTGTAATAATTACTCGAATAACCAAAAGCAAGTGGGTGGGTATTGTCTACAGTACTTTTAAAAATACTTCCGGTAATGGTGTTTTTTAATGCTTCACGTTCCCGTTGATTGTAAGGAACAATATTTTGTTTGGTGGATAGACTGTCTTTTGTCGGCTTCTTTTTTAAGAAAAAACCTTCTTTGTCCGCAAAATTAGAAATGGCGCTTCCAATGGCAATAATGGTTCCTTTGTTGGTGATATATTCTGTGAGGAGTTCTAACGTTTCTTTATCAGTTTTATAGCCTTCAGGTAAAATTAAAACATCGTATGAAGATAAATCCAATTTATTAAAATATTGTGTATTAAGTACATGCAGCGGATATTTCAGTTCGGTTTCGAAAAAATGCCAGATTTCACCAAAATTTAAAGAAGAAGTGCCTTCACCTGATAAAACGGCTACTTTTTTAGGACGAATTAGAGAAACGTTGCCTGAGCCAAAATCAAAACCGGTAGTTACCATGCCAGATTTTACGGCAGTTACTTTTTTATTCAGTTTGTTGGCGGTTTCAATAAGGATTTCATCAAAATTTTGAATCTTTTTATTTTCCCCCTGCATAACAATCAGGGAACCTTTGGCATATTGATTTCCGGCTATTGAAAAATCAGCTTGGCTATAACGAACAATAAATCCATTTTCTAATAATACACCCAGAAATTCTGCATCAGAAACTTCATTATATTTACCGATATAAGCATAAGCATCTTTGCTTATTTCATTGCTGAAACTTACAGTTTGAAGCTGACTGTTTTCAAGGAAAGGAATTTCTGTTTCAGAAGCAAAACCTTGCAAGCCATAAGCGAATGGAAGGCTCCAGGCGGTGATGTCATAGGTTACGGAATCCGATAATTTGGCTTCCGGCTCAAACAATACTTTCACCATTTTACCTTTTGGCTGATGGGTTGAAACAATTAAATCATTTTTTAAGGTTTGAATGGATTTTGTGGTTTTGGAATCATAGTCATAAGTGCTCAATTTTTTTCCTTCTGATACAAAACTTTGAATCTCATGTTTGTCTAAAAGTGCTTTCAGACTTAACATTTTTCCCAAATCTCCTCTTAAAACATAACTTTTATATTTTAAATTTGAATTATCAAAAAACTTTTCAAATTCCGTAAGCAGCTTTGAGGCATTTTTTGAAGTCATTTCCACCGTCGAAACCCCGGTGGTAAAATGGTGTGCTATCCGGTCAGTTAAGGTGAGGACGGTTTCATTTTCAATAGTTACGCCCAGTCCGCCTCTTTCATTTCCTGCTTGTTCATAGGTCATGCCAATGGCACCCATATACGTTGGATAGGTATCGCCATAACTTGGGTATAATAAATCGAATTGTTCTTTTGAAAAATAAGCCCATCCGTTTTTATCAAAATAACGGGCATTATTTTTTCCAATTTGTGTTTGGAATTCACGTTGCCAGTCGGTGATAATTTCGTGAAAAGGTTCTACGGCAGGGGCAAAATAATAAGGACTGTTGATGCCTTGCTCATGAAAGTCAACGTGTACTTGCGGCATCCATTTATTGTATATTTTTAAACGTTGTTGTGTTTCAATTTGGGTTGCCCAGGCCCAATCCCTGTTTAAATCGAATAAATAATGGTTCGGCCTGCCTCCAGGCCAGGGTTCGTTATGTTCCCTAGTTTCCGGATTTGTATTGTATGGGCTGCTTTTGGTCTGATTGTACCAGTTTACATACCGGTCGCGCCCATCAGGATTTACACAAGGGTCAATAATGACCAAAGTGTTTTTGAGCCAATCTTGTTTTGAGGTCACCAGTTCATACAAGGTTTGCATGGCAGCTTCTGAACTTGATGCTTCATTGCCGTGAACATTGTAACTCAGCCATACCAAAGCAACTTCCGAAGTCGGATTTCCTTTTAAAATCCCTGTTCTTTTTAAATTATCTTCACGTAGGACTTCAATATTTTTGATGTTTTCTTCCGAAGAAATAAATGAAACGTACAAAGGTCTTTGTTCATTCGTTTCTCCATATTTTTCAAGCTGGATGTTTTTTGAATGTTGACTTGCATAGATAAAGTAATCAACCATTTTATGATGTCTTGTGTACTGTGAACCAAGTTCATGACCCAAAAATTCGGCTGGCGATTTAAGCGTTTGTGCATTTGTTGTAAAGGATATTGCAGCAGTGGCAATAAATAAAAAGAACAGGTTTTTCATTTATTTTTAAATTTAAAACCCAAATGTAGTTAAATAAATGTAATTGTAAGGTTGGTAAATGAACATGCTATAGGTATATTACGCTAAAATTATAATCCTTGAAAAAAGCCTGTTTTAACTGGAGTACTGGAAAAGATTCTGCATTGGCGCTGTATAAAATTTTACAAGATAAGAACTACGATGTCGGTTCTTTGGTAACCACTGTAAACAAAAAGTTTCACCGCGTTTCTATGCATGGCATTCATGAAAAATTATTGGAAGATCAGACCAAAAGTATCGGACTGCCTTTGCATAAAATTTATTTTACGGAAGAGATTTCTATGGCGGAATACGGCGCTGTGATGAAGAAAAGTCTGACGGAATTGGTTGAAGATAAGTATCAATATGCTGTTTTTGGTGATATATTTTTGGAAGACCTTAAAAAATATCGCGAAGAGAAATTGGGAGCGTTAGGACTAAAAGCAGTGTTCCCTTTATGGAAAAAAGATACAAAAGAATTAATTCATGAATTTTTTTCTTTGGGATTTAAAGCAATAGTCGTCAGCGTGAATGCATCGGTTTTAGATGAAAGCTTTGTGGGAAGAATCTTGGATGAAAATTTTATAAATGATTTGCCTTCCGGAGTTGATGTTTGCGGTGAAAATGGAGAATTTCATACCTTTGTTTATGATGGGCCAATTTTTACCTATCCCATAAAATTCAGTATTGGAGAGAAGGTGTTAAAAACCTATAAATCTGACACGGCTAATTCCTGGGATACCAGCTTTTGGTATTGTGATTTGCTAACAAATTAAACAGATTTTGTTAAAGTAGTGTTAGATGTTTTACATTGTTTTAACAAACAAACTGAAATGTTTACATTTATAAAATATTAGATACTTTAAAAATGAATGAAAATTTCAACGAAAACGGAAATACAGCATACGATTTTGAAAAACATTGGAACAATGCCTATCATAAATCGCCCATAACCAGTTTAGGCTGGTACGAAGAAAATCCGATACCTTCAATCCAATTGGTTGAGGACTGCAACTTGCCAAAAGAAGCTTTAATTTTTAATGCCGGCGCCGGTGCAACTACTTTAATAGAGGCATTATTGGCCAAAGGCTATATGAATATTGTGGTGAACGATATTTCATCAGCGGCATTAAAGGAATTGGAAAACCATTTGCCTCCTTATAAAAATTCACATATTCAATTTCTGGTTGACGATTTAACGAATCCTTCAGAGTTATTGAAATTAAAAAATATCGATTTATGGCATGACAGGGCAGTGTTGCACTTTTTTACGAAACAAAATCAACAAAAAGCCTATTTCGATCTGCTAAAAAAAGCGGTAAAACCAAAAGGATATGTAATTTTGGCGGAGTTTAATATGGAAGGCGCCAAAAAATGCAGCGGACTCGATGTGTTTAATTACAATGAAGAAATGTTGCAAGAACGCTTGGGAGCCGATTTCGAATTATTGAAATCATTTGATTACACCTACACCCAACCTTCTGGAGATACCAGAGCATATGTGTATACCTTATTCCAAAGAAAATCATAACCCTAAATGAACGTACATCATATTCCTTTTAAAGCTACCGGCTATTTTTCAAAAATGATTTGTGATTACCTGGATAAAAAACCAGAATTGGCTGATTTTTATGAAAACACTCCTGATTTAGAGGGGTTTAGAAATCAGATTGAATCAAAAAAAACAACATTTTCTGCGGAATCGAGGCAATTGCTGAACGATGCCTTGAAACAGCAATATAAAAACACTTCAGTTTCAGAAAAGACTGCCCAAAATATGGAGGGACTGTTGGCTGAAAACACATTTACGGTCACTACCGGACATCAATTGAATATTTTTACCGGACCCGTATACTTTTTGTATAAAATTGTGACGGCAATTAATTTGGCCGACAAGTTGAAAAAAGAATTTCCGAAGCAAAATTTTGTTCCGGTTTACTGGATGGCAACTGAGGACCACGATTTTGAGGAAATACAGTATTTCAAGGTTAACAATACTAAAGTAAGCTGGAACAGGGAAAGCAGCGGCGCAGTGGGCCGATTAAAAACCGATGGATTTGATGCGGTTTATAAGGAATTTTCAACGCTTTTGGGAACTTCCGACAATGCCGATGTGTTGCGGGAACTGTTCAAAAATGCCTATTTAAAAAACGACAATCTGACGGATGCCACTCGCTATCTGGTAAATGAACTTTTCGGTGAATACGGATTGGTGATTATTGATGGGGATGACGCGCTGTTGAAGAAACAATTGGCACCTTTTGTGAAAGAGGAATTGCTACATAACACATCTTTTAAGCAGGTTTCTGAAACAAATAAAAGATTGGAAGCCAATTATAATATTCAGGTAAATCCAAGAGAAATTAACTTATTTTATTTGAAAGATGGGGTTAGAGAGCGCATTATAGTTGAAAATAATATTTTTAAAGTCAACAATACCGATCTTACTTTTTCGGAAGCTGAAATTTTGAAGGAAGTCGATGAACATCCTGAACGATTTAGCCCCAATGTGATTTTACGACCGCTTTACCAGGAAATTGTGTTGCCAAACCTTGCTTATATTGGTGGAGGCGGGGAGCTGGCGTACTGGTTTCAGCTAAAAAATGAATTCAAAGCAGTAAATATCCCTTTTCCAATTTTGGTGTTGCGGAATTCCGTGTTGCTGGCCACTAAAAAACAAGTAGTCAAACTGAATAAATTAAATATTTCGGTCCCTGAAATTTTCAAAAAACAGGAATCGTTGATTGCAGATGTCGTTAAAGAACTTTCTGAAGTGAAAATTGATTTTTCTCAACAAAAAGAGCACCTGAAACAACAATTTATCGATTTAAAAGAACTCGCAAGGAAAACAGACATGACTTTTTTGGGCGCGGTAAATGCACAGGAAAAAAAACAGATGAACGGGTTGGATAATCTGGAAAAACGGTTGTTAAAAGCGCAAAAGCGAAAACTTTCTGAGGTGGTTAATCGTATTACGGACATACAAAATGAGTTGTTTCCAAACCAAAGTCTGCAGGAACGCAGCCAAAATTTTGCTGAGTTTTATGTGGCCTTGGGAGAAAACTTAATCCCCTTGTTGCTAAAAAGCACAGATCCGCTGAAATTTGAATTTACGGTTATCGAAGTGACTTAGGAATTGGGTCAAAGGCAAGAACTTTATCTTTAAAGGTATATTGCAGTTCAACAACCTTATCACTTTTTATTTTTACTGCTTCTTCTTCGGTCAATTCAAAATCAATTTCAGAATAATAGGCTATCGTGTTTTTAATTTGATTGGATTCAACATCCGTATTGTCCGAACTTAGTATTAATGAATCATTTTCAAAAATAAAAGTAAGTGTGCATCCTGTGCGTTTTATTTTTGTTGAAAAATCACCGATGATGATTGTTTTAATAAAAGGAAACCCACCCAATTCTTCAATATCCAAATACACCGTATTGGTGCTGTTTTTAGCGAATTTTGTTCCCCCTTTAAAATCAATTTCAGAAATGAGGTCTGGAATATTTTGAACTTTTTGTGGTTTGAAGAGGTTTGCGAATGAAAATGCCATATTGTATTTTTTCGATTTATTAATTAGTATGATAAGCCTGGTTATGTGCCAGAACTTCTCCACAAGTAACGCAATTTGATGCGGTACCCGAGCCTCCTGGGTGACCATTATTACACGTGTAATGGTAAACTCCTCTGGCATTTTGAGCCGGAGCGGGCTGTGAAGGCGTGTTTGATGCTGGAGTACCTTCGTATTTAGGAACAGTCAACGGGCCGTTTTTTAAGAATTCATCATTGTGAAAGGCTTGATTGTGAACGTAAGGATTTTTACAGGTCGGACATATGCCGCCTTGCGCATCGCTGCCACTATTTTCGCACTTATTGGTGCAAATATAATGCTTGACATTCTTTGAAACAGTGCTTTTTTCAATGCTTGTTTTTGGTTTTTCTTCCTTACAGGAAATAGAAATTGCCAAAACAAAAAA
>Ga0209414_1001631_pt1 | contig 10487 bp, 6 predicted proteins | sample LakVidmifraction_4_FD_181154 | JGI IMG/M metagenome (GOLD analysis project Ga0209414, IMG submission 181154) | Hypersaline microbial communities from Lake Vida, Antarctica - Brine Hole Two &gt;0.2 micron (SPAdes) (version 2) | ecosystem: Environmental > Aquatic > Non-marine Saline and Alkaline >... | reverse complement strand
TTTCCTATTCTTATGCTATAAAGCCTTTAAACATATTCTATTTTCTAATATAAGTTGCATATAATAAAGAATTTACAACAATAAGTCAATTCACAATTTGATTTTCTTATCTTCTTCCCTGTTTTTACGTGAATTCCGAGAAGCTACTCTCTCTCAGACGTTATTTATCGCGTCTATCTTAAATCACAATTCTTATCTCTTAACTCTTATCTCGTATCTCTCAACAAACATCGCATCTATTTTTTATCTTTTTAATTAATTCTATTCTGCATTTTGTTCAAAGAATCAATTACTTTTGCCTTTGTGTGACTGTATGCAGAACTACTTATGGCCTTAGTCATTATTTTACCTGATTCTCTCTTAAAAATTCTCTCATCAAAAATATTTCCTGTACCCTTACATGGTTTACACTTTGTTTCAATTTTTCTTCTTCCTAAACAACGGGGACATTTTCCCGTTCCATGGCATTTATTACATTTAATATCTTGGCCTGACAAGGTAGTAATAACCTTTCTGCCATTGCACTTAATACAACGTCCAGTACCGTCACATAAGTCACACGTTTCCAGAATAGTACCTTTACCATGACATGTTTCACAAATGATACCTGTTACTATTTTCTTTAAATTCTCTGCACAAGGCGATTCCGGGAAACTTGCTATTGTTTTCCTACTATCCGCAATGCCAAGTTCAACATATCCGGCTTTTATTTCCTGAATAGCAAAAACAGCATAACCATTTGCGAGAACATCATTATCAGTTCCATTTGATGTTGCCGAGAATTTAGCTAAAGCCATAGACATGTTTTTTAAATTGTCAGCCGCATTGGGTTTTAGTGTAAAATTACCGATGGAGGTTGCCAAATCTTTATAGACTTGCGGATCTCTACCGGAGAAATTGCCTTGTTTAATCCAAATTAACAAGGCAATAAAAACAAGAACAATAAAAACACAAATAGAAAAGAACCTAGTTCTCATATCTCGTTTTTTCTGCCTTGCTATTTCATCAATATCGGCCTCCGAACCATACTTTTCATGAATAGCCTTTGTTAGTGTAGAGTTCAACTCCCTCTCTAATGAATTCGTCTTTGCAAGTTTTAACTTGCCTTTTGACTCTTCTGAATTATTTAATTCATCATTCATAATATTTAATCCTAACTAAAATTTAAAATTTTTATTATACATATATCCAACTCTCTCTTTTGCTATTCTTCGTTCTCTTAGTAGAATGCCTATATCTTCTGGTTAGAGTATGCACAGAAAAAGAAACTAGATATACATTTAACGAAAATCTATACAATAAAGGTATTTTTTTATTAAGAAAATAATATTCATCAAATATTTTTCTTAACCCTCCAGGCAAGGTCAGTCGGGATAAATCTCGGGAAACTTGTATAGTTGATAACTTTGTCCTTATATATCCCCTATTTAAATCAATGAATTCAACTGAGGATACATCTCCATTATCCTCTTCCTTTAAAAGAATATTTTGATTTCCTAAATCATTATGCTGAAACCCTGCATCATGCATTAATCGAATTGAACGAGCAACTTTCATTAGTAGAGTCGATACAATATTAATATCCGGATTCTTTATTAGGATGTCAATTAGTTTGTCTCTTAAGGAGACTCTGTTGCTCAAATACTCAGAAACAAATACTCCTTCTCCATCTTTCATGTCAACAAACAAAAACGGAAATGAAACTCCAATACTATTTTCTGCAAGATGAATAGAGTTGTCCCATGTTCTTTTAGCTTTTGACCCTTTTACCCAAGATCCAAAACGCTTAATAAAACCAGCACTTGAAAAATGTTTGAAAGCACAGTCAATATATTGACTTATGCCATCTGAACCACGGAGAGAAACCTTAGATATTGTATTACGCCCAGTTTTAAGAACATCAATACAATCTTCAGTTAGCAAACTCAGATTATTCAAATACTTAAAAACATGTTGATCATCAAGGTTATTGGTTATTTGTCCACAAAAATATTTTTCATTTATAATATCTGTTGTTAGAAAAAAACTCATAATCTAAATATATTTCTTAAAATCCAACTCCATATTTTCTTTAGCCAAAGAAAAATTCCATCAACAAACTGCCTTAAGGAAGATTTCTCTTTTTTTTCCTGTTTATTATCTTGCTGCATCTGCTTATTTTTAAAATAGTTCTTATCATTTGATATATCAATAAGATCATCAAGAATTAAAACAGATTCCTTGAGAACAGGGTCATCAATTTCTTCTACAAACTTACTTTTGTCACTTTTAGCAACTATATCAACTTCTTCATCCTTTTCAACAAACTCATCTTCTCCATCTTCTCCTGTAAATTCTGCACCAAGATTTTTCCTTTTGACATCTTTCATCTCGTTCTCACGACGTGAAAAAGCTTTTCTAGCCTCTTTATTAAGAGGAATGGCAACTGTTTCCTGCATCTCTTTTGCATGCACAAGCAGGCTTAAAAAATCCTGGAATTTTTCATCTTTTTCAATTCGCTGATTTAACATGTTGGTAAGATCAGGAATCATTAGGCTGATATTCGTCTGGGACACATAGGGGACTGCATTAATTTTAGACCACTCCAGTGCATTATCAAGTTTGTCCTCTCCTAAATCCATATAATCAAGGTAAGATGGCATTATAATATCAGGAATAACTCCCTTAAGCTGTGTTGACCCGCCTGATATACGATAAAAACTTGCAGTTGTTACCTTAATTCTACCAAACTTTTCGTTACCCATCTTTAAAATTGTTTGAACAGTTCCTTTGCCATGTGTTTTGCTATCACCAACAATCAATGCTCTACCATAATCCTGAAGCGCTCCTGCAAAAATTTCAGAGGCAGATGCACTAAGTTTATTTACAAGAACAATCATTGGCCCATCGTAAGCAATACTAGGATCTCTATCTCTAAGAGCGGACACATGATATGTTTCGCGAACCTGCACAACAGGACCACTTTCAATAAACAGACCTGTAAGATTTATTGCTTCAAGCAATGAACCTCCGCCATTATTTCTTAAGTCCAAAATCAGCCCCTTCGGATTTTCCTCTTTAAGAAATTCTTGAATAAGTTTTTCAACATCCTCGGAAACAGTTCTTTTAGTAACATCCTCATTTGTTCCCATTGGTGCATAAAAGGCTGGAACTTTAATTACGCCAATAACATTGGTTATTCCATTGTCATCAACTTCAATAAAAGTTTCCATGGAAGCGGCCTGTTCTTCAAGCTTCACCTCATCCCTAATCAAATCAACTCTCTTTGTTGTTATGTCTGTTGGATCATCAGCCGGAATAACAGTTAAAACAACTTTTGATCCTTTTTTGCCTCTGATTAGTTTAACTGCTTTATTTATAGGCCAATGCAATATACTCACAGCTGGTCCATCGCCTTGTGCAACGGCAATAATTTTATCTCCCGGCACAAGTTGTATGTCACGCTTATCTCTATCGGCAGGACCACCAGGAATAATACTTGCTATCTTGGCCATTCCATCTTCTGATCGTAACATCGCACCTATACCAACAAGGGAGAGATTCATCTCAATTGAAAAATCTTCATATGATGAAGGAGCCATATATGAAGAGTGCGGGTCGTAAGCCATTGCAAAAGCTGTAAGATACTTCTGTAAAACATATTCAGAATCACTATCATCAATCACTGTAAGATATTGTTTGTACTTGTTGGTAATTACCTCTTCAATGGAAGGTGCAGCACTAACAACCTCTGTCATATTGGATGATGTAACATCAGCGACATCATTAGTCGTTGATTCTTTTAACTCTTCTGATTTGGCAAAATCAACCCCATTAGTAACTTCTTCTTCTCGTAGCTCTTTGCTTACAACACTTGCAAGATACTCATTCTTTATCTTCTTTGTCCAGATATCATCCCAATCTGTTTCGTCCTTTGCCCATGCGACATCATGCCTTTTCCATGTCCAATATTCATTTTCCGTAAAGTCAAAACCATTAGTTAAAAGCTCACCAACATACTCATATCTGTCGGCAAGTCTCTCTTTAAAAACATTAAATACCAGATATGCAAAATCAAGATTACCAACACGTAATGTATCATCTAAATCATACATATATTTAGAAAACATATCGATGTCTGATTGGAGAAAATAAACATGATTATAATCATATGAATTAAGGTAATTTGTCCAACTTCTTGAAGAAACAAGATCATTAACCGGATACTTGGAAAGATGACTATTTGGAAACTGTGCAACAAAAGACTTTGCTATCTGTGGGTAATAATCTAAAGGTGCAATTGAAGGCTTGTTTGTATTAACACTTGCATGTAATGAACAAACCAACAATACTATTAATAAAACTAAACTATTCTTCTTTATCATACTTCTTGTCATTCTTTATTTTTCATATTTTCATAAATGAATGGGAGGTTTTCCCATATAATTCATGCTTTTAATTCGTGTTTTGTAATTTGTAATTGTCATCCTCGGAGAGCAACTTAGAAGGAGTGACCCTTGCCAGTTACAATTTTTCGGATTGCCACAATATGTTCAGGCGTTGTACCGCAACATCCACCAACAATATTTGCGCCTGCACTGATAACATCTAAAACATTCTTTGCCATCTCTTCCGGCGTTTCAGGAAAAACAACTTTACCTGCAACATTTTGTGGCATCCCCGCGTTTCCATGCACTAAAATAGGAACCTCAGCATTATATGAACGCATTGCCTTCACAATAGCTGCCATCTTTTCCATACCATTACCACAATTAGTTCCAACGATGTCGGCTCCTGCACCAACAATTTCTTCAACCATCTGTTCAGGAGAGACTCCCATCATGGTTCTATAGTCACCATTGACAGTCTCTTCAAAGGTGAATGTACAAATTACTTCCAGATTCGTATTTTCCTTAACAGCTTTTATTGCAATTGTAGCTTCATCAAGAGCTGAGAATGTTTCAATACAGCAGGCATCTGCTCCCCCGGCTTCAAGCCCCATAGCCTGCTCTTTAAAACTATTATAAAGTTCTTCTTCTGTCACATCTTCCATTAATAATAACTTACCAGTTGGCCCAATAGATGCAATTACATGTTTGTCGGCGCCAGCTGCTCTTCGTGACAATTCTGCTGCTGCTTTATTGATCTCAAATGCTTTGTCTCCTAAACCAAAGTGTTCCAGTTTGAACGAACTTGCACCAAAACTATTTGTCTCAACCATATCTGAACCTGCATCAATATATGCTTTAGCAATTGCGTAAATTTCATCAGGATGAGACAAACTCCACTCATCTGGACATTCGCCAGGCTGCAATCCCTTTTCCTGCATCATAGTTCCCCATGCTCCATCAGAAAACAATATTCCCTTTTCTTTCAAATCTTCTACAATTCTTTTCATTTGAATTCCTTTTTAATGTGAAGGTACTGTCAAAAGTTTTACCTTCTCTTCAGACCTATTTCATTTAGTTCTAAGGTCTATGGTCTAAGGTCTAAGTTCTAAGGTCTAAGAAAAACCAAACGGTAAATGGCAAACTGTAAACGATGGTGTTGCTTCGCAACTTATTTATATAAATAACGCCGAAGGCTTTCCGCCATTCTTAATTATCAATTGACTTCTTCCAACCCACGGAGTGAACTATTTACCATTTACTATCAACTATTTACTACGAGCACAGCTCGTCCATTAAACATTAACAATTATTTATTAACCTTCTTCCACTGCTTCTCAAACTTGTTAAATTCCTTTAATCTTGTTGATGTCAAATATTCATTTAACTCTTTAGATGCACGAAGTTTTGCATCTTTAATAAACTGCAGTCGTATATCACAATCATGCACCTCTCCAAGGGATGTGGCAATCTTTTGCATACATTTGCCAATCTTCTTCCATTTAGAGTCACAAAGAACAGGATTCGAAAATTCAACCCAATATCTTAATTCACGGCAACTTATTCTAAAAACATGAAGTGATTCAGAATCTTCTCTATTCAACACTTTCTCTTCCTCTAAAACTGAATTAAACTTATTATTCAAGTGCTTTAGCAGGTATTCATCAGCCTTTCCGACCATACTCTTATCTCTAGCAAGATTAGGCATGTCAATTCTTAACAAATTAGTTATATTAGCTAACAAATCCAAAATCTCCTGAGATTTAAGTAGTTTTCGCAATGAAGAATTCCTAACATCTTTTATGGATTTTGCACTCTCCAGTAAATTGGGAAGCAATCCATCTTCTTTAAAACCTTTCATTTCCTTCAATGTTTCCAATTCAAGAACCCATAATTGAATATCCCTAACAACTCCTAGTTTTCTAAGAAGTTCTAAAAGTTGTTTGTCTATCTCTGTAAAGTTTACAGCGTCACTAAGCACAGGGAAAAGATGTAAAACAGATCTGAAACGACGAGTTGCAAGTCTAAGTTCATGCAAATGTTCCTCATTATCCTCGTCATCCATCAATTCATAACGGTAATGCTGAAAGAATCGAAACTGTGAGTACAACAGTTTTCGCATCATACAAACAGTTGTATCATCTTTAAACATAAGTCCTTTGAAAGAACCTTTGTTTTCAATTTCATTCTGTGTAAAATTAATACCTGATGGCATAATGGATCGCCATATATCTGCTTTCAGATCCGCCCACATGGTATTCCACGGATACCATGAACTTTCAGTCTGAATCAATATAGATTGAAAACTCTTCTTGATTGCAACAATTTCTGTATCCTGAACATGCCCATGATCCAGACCATCGGCAATTCTCAATATAGACCCAAGAGCCAGTATTTTTGTCTTATCATGAGCAACTCTTACATAAGGGTTCTTTAAAACCTTTTTCAAACCTTTTGGATGAAGTTGAATAATAGCAGCAATCAACTCACACTCCTCTTTACTGAACTCACCAATATCTTCTTCTAAAACAATCTTTGCACTCTCAAGGCTATGCGTCTTAGGATTAACCGAATATCCTACATCATGCAAAGCACATGCAGCCTCTAAAATCTTTCTGTCTTTTTTGGAAAACTCGCAATCTTCTGCAACATAATCAAAAATTTGTAAAGCAAGTTTGGTTACCCATTTAGAATGACAATCTTCATTCTTGAATTTACTCTGCAAGTCTGCTATTTTATCTGAAACTTTTACATCTATCATAATGTTCTATCACCATTTTTTTTAATTCTAAAATTTACAAAATAATTATTGTTCTAATAATACTAGATTTCATTATGTTTTACAAGTGTTTAAACTTGTTTTCATGCCTTTTCCCCTGTTTTTCTGGTTGGTGGCTCTTTTCGGCGGTCAACGCCCGCCGCTACAAATGCCAATTTGCAAAATAACCCTAAAACTGCATATTGCTGCTGTAGCGACGGGCGTTGACCGTCGAATATATATATATTCATGTTTATCACCCAATAGGTAATAAAACAATCATTCAAACCTTAATTATACTATTCCAAAAGAATGTTTATACCCTCAACCAGAAATCTAAGGGCCTTTTCTCTGTTTTTCTGGTTAAATGACGTTTTCAGGCGGTCAACGCGCCGCTACAGTACGCTGTAAGAGATGCAAACGCTAAATTGTAGCGGCGATGGCTCATCGCCGAACACTATAATGTCTCAACCAGAAAAATTGGGTTCCACAATTGTTCTTCAATTTTCAATTGTCAATTCTCAATTATAATGCTAGTATTCCTAAATTATTTTATAAACAACTAACCAGCAAATTAATATGTGGTATTTAAAATTACAAGAAAATCAAATATACGGACCAATTGATAAAGCAACCCTCATAAAATGGGCATTTGACGGACGTATTCCCCCCCAAAGCAGAATTTCCAACAACAAAAAGTATTGGCTGCATGCCGAAACCATGGAGGAGTTGGAAATAAGCTGGCACATCTTATTATCGGACAAAAACATATATGGACCTGTAAATATAAGCACAATAAAAACAATGATTCAAGATGATGTTGCCACATGGAGCAGTATTGCATACTCAAACACTCATCCCAAAGGCATAACGCTTGGCGAAATTCAAAACATAGTTAACTCTCCAACACCTAAAAAGCAGACAGAAAATGCTCAACACCTTTCACAGATAAAAACTTTAACAGAAATAAACAAAAAATTTGCAACAGATATTAAAAATAAAAGCTTTCAAATTACTGCCTTAAAAGAGCAAATTAATGCTTTACAAGAAGAAGTTGAGAATAAACTCAATGACTCTTTAGAAAAATTAGAACAGGAATCAAGTAAAAAAAACGCAAATATCAACATCTTAAATCAAAATATAGCTGATTTACAAATTACCATTAAAAATCTTGAGCAAGATAAGAAAATGGTTGAAAAACAAAAAAATAAGATTGAACAAAATTATAAGATTTCAGAAGAATCAAATCAAACTTTAATAAACACAAATGCTACTCTACAAAAAAATCTTAGTTTGCTTGAAAAAAATCTTTCTACTGAAAAAATACACGAACACGAACTCGAACAAATGAATCAAGATAACATAAGTCAGATAAACAAACTTACACAATCAAATGCTACTCTACAAAAAAATCTTAGTTTGCTTGAAAAAAATCTTTCTACCGAAAAAATACACGAACACGAAATTAAACAAATTAATCAAGATAACATAAGTCAGATAAACAAACTTTCACAATCAAATGCTACTCTACAAAAAAATCTTAGTTTGCTTGAAAAAAATCTTTCTACCGAAAAAATACACGAACACGAAATTAAACAAATTAATCAAGATAACATAAGTCAGATAAACAAACTTTCACAATCAAATGCTACTCTACAAAAAAATCTTAGTTTGCTTGAAAAAAATCTTTCTACCGAAAAAATACACGAACACGAAATTAAACAAATTAATCAAGATAACATAAGTCAGATAAACAAACTTTCACAATCAAATGGTTCTCTTCAAAAAGATTTGAATACTCTTAAGATAGATATTCAAAAGCTTGAAAAAACAGTTTCAGATAATAATGATGAAATTCAAAATCTTAATTCTATTGTAGAAAATGCAGAAGATACCCTTGATAAAAAAGAAAAAGAGATTGAAAAATATAAGAACCGAATTGATGAAATTCAAAAATCTATTAAGGAACAACAACAAGTAAATGAAAAGCTCCATAAAAATCTGAAAGATATAGAAAGACAGCTTAAACATGCCGAACAAAATTTAGAAAAAAATAGCAAAGAGTTCAACAAACAGTTAGAAAAACTTAACAAAAAACTTGATACAGCAGAAGAAACTATTAAAGAACAAACTGAAACTATTACCCAAAACAACAAAGAACTATTAGAATCTTCTGCAAAACTACAACTGACCCTAAACAAAATTCATCAAATTGAAGAACATGAGAAAAAACTAGAGCAAAACATTCAACAGCTCAAAGATGAACATAATGTTCTTCTTGAAAAGAAGCATCAAATTGAAGAACATGAGAAACAGCTGGAGCAAAACATTCAACAGCTCAAAGATGAACATAATGTTCTTCTTGAAAAGACGCATCAAATTGAAGAACATGAGAAAAAACTAGAGCAAAACATTCAACAGCTCAAAGATGAACATAATGTTCTTCTTGAAAAGAAGCATCAAATTGAAGAACACGAGAAACAGCTGGTTCAAAACATTCAACAGCTCAAAAATGACCATAGTGTGCTTCTTGAAAAGAAGCATCAGATTGAAGAACACGAGAAACAGCTGGTTCAAAACATTCAACAGCTCAAAAATGACCATAGTGTGCTTCTTGAAAAGAACCAAATAGTAACAGAGGAAAACCAATCCTGCAAACAGACAATCAACACTCTCAACAGTCAGCTCCAAAAAACAGAATCTGAAATTCAAAACATGAATTTGACGATAGAACAATTAAATCATTCTGTGGAAGTTGAAAGACAAAAAAGACTTCAGGCTCAATCAGGAAAGATGAGATCTGAGAAATCCACTAAAACAATAATAGATATTGATCATCATGGCAATGCAAAAGAGACAATAATTCAATCCTCTCCCCAACAAAAAGAACACCGAAAATCTCACTTAGAAACTCTTGAAGAATCAGCTCAACAAGAGATTCTAGCATGGATGGAAAAACAGAAATTAAAAAAGAAAAAGTAATTTCTCAAAACAAAAAAGGCAAACATCTAACAATATGTCTGCCTTTTTTTTGATAATGAGGACATTATCGCTCCCGCATCCAAATCTCTAACGTGTACGGGCGAAAAATCTTTCGCCCCCACCATCTTCCATACCCGAGCTTTGCTCGTTCCTACCCACGGAGTGAACTATTTACTATTTACCACTTACTATTAACTGATTAAAAATCTTTCGCCCCCACCATCTTCCATATCCGAGCTTTGCTCGTTCCTACCCACGGAGTGAACTATTTACTATTTACCACTTACTATTAACTGATTAAAAATCTTTCACCCCCACCATCTTCCATATCCGAGCTTTGCTCGTTCCTACCCACGGAGTGAACTATTTACCATTTACCA
>Ga0209414_1001628_pt1 | contig 10499 bp, 6 predicted proteins | sample LakVidmifraction_4_FD_181154 | JGI IMG/M metagenome (GOLD analysis project Ga0209414, IMG submission 181154) | Hypersaline microbial communities from Lake Vida, Antarctica - Brine Hole Two &gt;0.2 micron (SPAdes) (version 2) | ecosystem: Environmental > Aquatic > Non-marine Saline and Alkaline >... | reverse complement strand
CGGCTTGTCTTTGACCGTAAAGTTAATCCCTTTCACTTTTACAAAATCTTGCTGAACTACAGACTTTTGTTGAGATTTACATGAAAAAAATAAAACACACAATCCCAATATTGAAATATTACGAAATATTCTTGTTTTCATCTGTTATGATTTATTGTTTATAATTTGTTAGAAGAAATACCCATAATCAACTTCACAATTGGTTTGAAAATTGTTTGTGGGTAGGTCATAAAAAGTTATTTATTTATTTTTATTTCTTTTCCGTTGTAGGTAACTGTTTTATCAATTTGAGTACTTTCCTGTGAGCCTATGCCTTTAAATTCGTCCACAAAAACCACATGAATGGTTCGCTCATTCAACATCCCCGGAAAGGTTCCATTACGTTCGCCAATTGTGAGCGTTTGTGAATTTTCATCCCAATTAAAAGGAATGGTACTGAAAGCCCCGTTTTCATAATTATAATTATCACCTTCATCTTCGTACAATTCAAAAGAACCATTTTCGCTCGTATAAACTCTTAACTCCATTGGATCTGCTGGTTTTTCCATAGCATACTGCAAGTTTGGCCCAAAAGGAACAATAGCACCAGCTTTAATATACAAAGGCATGGAATTGTAAGGAGCAGGTGCCGTAATGATTTGTCCACCTTTATAAAATTTACCAGTCCAGAAATCGAACCAGCCCTTGCCATTTGGCAAATAAACCTCACGTTGCGTGGCGCCAGGCGTGGTTACCGGGTTCACAAGTATTGAAGGACCAAACATATATTGATTATCTATGTTTCTTGCTTTTTGATCCAGCGGAAAGTCCATCACCAATGCCCGCATTATGGTATAATTTTGGTGGTTCACCATTCCGTTTAACGTATAAATATAAGGCATCAACCTGTATCGCAACTTGTTAAACTTCAACTGGGTTTGGTAAGATTGACTATTTTCATCACCAAAAAACCATATTTCTCTTTCGGTGTTCGAACCATGCACTCTGAAGATGGGACAAAATGCACCAAACTGATACCATCGGGTAAATAATTCTCTGTAATCCTCATTTTTATTTCCTCCGGGATATTTTACCCAAAAACCACCAATATCCGTTGTCCAATAAGGCATCCCGGAAAGTGCCAAACTTAGACCCGTAGTGATAGACGCTTTTAACGTACTCCACTCGCCTGATATATCTCCTGACCAAACAATGGTTCCATATTTTTGTTCCCCTGCAAAAGCAGAACGGGTAAGGATAGTCACCCGTTTATCAGGCGCGGCTTCCCTTTGACCTTCATAAACTCCTTTGGTATGCATCAAGGGGAACGCATTTAAGTTTGCTACACCGGGACCGTTAAAGGTTGGGTTCATATAATGTGCTATTTGATCTGGGGTTGCGCCATGATCTGGCAATTCAGGCTCTGAGGCATCCATCCACCACGCATCCACCCCTTTACTAAAAAGCTTTTCGTTCAATTGATTCCAATACATTTTCCGGGCTTCCGGATTAAAAGCATCATAATACGTGTATTTATATTTAAGAAAATCTACAATACTATCTTTTAATGGCTGTTGATACAAAAAACCTGCTTTATTCAGTTCTCTAAAATTATCGCTGTTGCGATAGAATTTTCCCCAAACCGAAATCATAAATTTTGTGTTCAAATCCTCATGCAAGCTCTCTATCATCTTTTTAGGATCTGGATAACGGGACGTTTCAAAAGTGGCCGAACCCCATTTATCTATTTCCCAATACTGCCAATCCTGAACAATCACATCCAAAGGAACTTCTCTTTTACGAAACTCTTTGACTGTATTAAGTATTTCATCCTGAGTTTTGTAGCGTTCCCTACATTGCCAAAAACCCATGGCCCATTTTGGCAAAAGAGTGGCTTTACCCGTCAACTCCCTATAACCGGAAATAATGCTGTCTATGCTTTTTCCGCCAACAACATAATAGTTGATTTCTTCTCCAGCTCGGGACCACAGCGAAGTGGTTGATTGGTCGCTGGGCTCACGCCATTTTAATTCAAAAGCATTTTTAGCATGATACCTGCTCCATTCGACTTCAATGTCATATTTTTTGCCTTTTTCCAAATGAATGCGCCCCATATCGCGCGCATTGGCGTAAGGCGCCCAATTATCGAGTGCCAAACTATCATTAACCCGCAATTTAAATGTGCCATCGGCATAACTATAAAAAGCGTATTCGCCGGTCTTATCAGCTAATATAGACCCTGTATAGGTTGCCGAACTTATTGGTGCACCTTTTGCTACGGCAATGCTTGGACTTATTTGAACATCCTCCTGTGTAGGCTGTTCAAATTTACTATCCTTAAACAAGCTTACGGAAAGACCGCCTTGCTCACCCTTCTCATCAAATAAATTATTTGCAGGTATAGCTTTTACAGCATCGGGATCACCAAATTTTGTATGTGCATAATTATGCCATAATAAGCCATAACCTTTTGTAGAAACGTAAAAAGGTATATAGACCTCCATATTGCGTTGGTACAGATTCAAATCATAGCCTTTTATGTTTAAGAGTCTATCTTGATGCTGGCCCAAACCATAAATAGCTTCATCTGCTGGAGATTCAAACTCTTGTTGGATGGTTTGGGTTTTAAAATTCTCAAAACTGGTGGGCGCAATTGTTTTTCCGCCACCTGCTTTTTCTTTCAGCAACAAACTGTCATTTTGGTCATAAAAAGCAATTTCACCTGTTATTTTATTGACTTTTGCTTTTAGTTTTGCGGTTGAAATAGTAACATCTTGATTGGTTTCATTGACATCAAAAGGAGTTTTATCCCATTTTTTATCTTCTAAAATCAAACTCTTTTTTGTTGAAAAGGTATCGGCAAGTGTATATTTTACCTGCATGATATTTTCATTACATACGATAATTTTCAGTTTAGCATCGTCTAAAATAAAATTAACACTGTTCTCATCTTTTTGATAATTAGTAGTTTTAGTACACGCCATACACAAAAACAACAAAGAGAACATAACAAACAACCTCTTACTATAATTCATTATAATTATTAATTCCCTCTAAATTTTATTCTTCATTCAAGAATAAATAGAACAAAACAAATATTTTTAAAACACTAAAGATATAGATTGAGAGTAGCCGCTGTTAATGTTATTTTATCATTCTCTTATGCTATAATTTTAAAATTGATGCACACTATTTAAGTACTTCTATCACCAATCAAAATTGCTGATCAAAAGACAAAAAATAACGATTATCAGCAGAAAAAAAACTGCAACGAATTAGTTCCGAAGATTGTGTAGAAAGAAATCTAAATCCCGAATTTTAATAAGAAAAAAGTGGAAAGAAGCCATGAAACAGCAAGAATTTTTTTGCTGTTATTATAAACAAATTTCTTGCTCAAATAATTTTAAAGCAATCATGATTTTGAGTTGAAGAACAACTTCTAATTATTGATTTAAATGAAGCTAAGTATTTTGAAAACGATTAACCTTAAACACCAAACCATTTCATTTTTTTAGAATTAAAGCACTTTTTTTATTCCCGAAAAGTTTTCCTTATAAATGGATGGAGTGACACCTTTACACTTTTTAAAAAGTCGATTAAAATGCGCTATATTGTTGAAGCCACACTCAAAAGCAATTTCAGATATTCCTAAATCTTTTTCAACCAACATTTGTGAGGCATAGCCCACTCTAACGGCGTTAAGATATTCAACAAATGTCCTCCCGGTGTGTTTTTTAATGAACCGATTGAATGATACGGTGCTCATGTTCAAAAGGCTAGATACTTCTGTTAAAGTAATTTTATTAGTATAATTATCTTGAATAAAATAGTAGAGTGATTTCAGCCTATCACTATTCTCAAAATCTTCCAAACGTACTGTGGAAGTTGACAATAAACGCTGGTTACGTGAAATGGCCAAATCGTAAAATATGGATTGAAGCTCTAAAAAATAATCAATACTTGCCAATTTTGACACCCTTTTTATCCTTGAGGCAATATTTCTTGTAGTTTCTTCCGAAAACAGAATACCATGCGCCGATCTATCGAACATATCCTTAAGGGGTTTCATAATACTTTTCCCTAAAAGATCTTTGCTAAAGAGATCGTTGTGGAACTGAATGGTTATCTCTCGTATTTTTTTTGAAGTGCAATTATGTTGTTCCCAGGTATGTGAAAGTCCTGAACCAACCAAAACAAGTTCCAAATCCCCAATTTCTTCCATACTGTCGCCAACAACCCTACGTACATTTTTCGCGTTGCTAATGAAATTAAGTTCTATTGCAGGATGGAAATGTAGTGGGAAATCGAAAAAGGTCTTGGTTCTATCAAAGACCAAAAAACAATCTTGTGATGTCAGCGGGGTAATTTCACGATGTATATTAGGCTCCATACTACTCATATAAAAATACTATCTGTTTAAATAAAGAGTAAAGTTATGAATTTATTGAATGCTAAAACAAGTTCTTGTGGCATTTAACCTGTGTTCAATCAAACTGGTTTTGATTCCAATAAAGACAAGAAGATTCAATTTTTGGAAACGCAAAACATGTAGATTTCTATTCAAATTTAAAAACTCCACTTTTCAGATACTCTGTTTCCGTGCCCCATTCAGGTCGCCACCAAAGTACAGAAGGCTTGGTGTTCTCAGGTCGGTCGTGATCCATTACACCAATATTTATACGAATAAAATCCGGCTTTTTTCTATTGTAAAATGCTTTAAGCGGAAGGGTCAATTCAAGCACTTGTCCCGATGCTGTTTGAACAAGTGCTGCATCCAAGGCACTTGACGAGCCATTAATATAACGGACATGGGGTTTTTTAGCATTCTCGCTGGCGGCCAATTCTATTTCAAAGTGTTTGTCCTGAGTGTCTAGATGAACATAAAACTTGTCCTGCCGTTTTAAAATATCTTTCTCTAATATGGTATGGTCATCTAAAAATTGAACAGCTAAATATAGTTTCTTTTTATCTTTAGCAACTGCAAATTGGAAGGTGCCATCGGCTGTGCCTTTCCAGTCCCATCCTTCATTAAAATATTGTGGTTGTGAAACCGATATAAAATCAGAAATAGACCAATCCGTCAATTTACCGTCAATTTCTTTCGGATTGTTTAAAATGGATGGTTTATGGATCCAATCAACCAATAAGGGTTTTGAGGTTTTTAGGGAAATTGTTTCTCCCTTGAAATTGGAAAAACCAGCCATCATTTCAAACTCTATTGGTTGGTCATTAAGAAGTTTTATGGGCGTTTTACCTTCGTTGGAGATAATATCAACCGAAATTTCTTTTTCTGTGTTTGGCATTAGCGTATCCACAATTGTTTTTGGGAAAAACGAAAAATTGGTGTTATCCTCAAGTTCTCCCTTAATAACTAAAGGTCTTTTTGATGTGTTGTTCAGCAGTATTTTGACAGGTATGCGATCAAAATTTTCTACGGAATGAACATACGGTAACACATGCAGCCAATCTCCTTTTCTGAGTACCTGAATGTCGGCATAGTCAGATTCGTGTACCACATTTTTATCATATATTCCCGAAAGTTCCAAATGCGCTACACGTGGCCCGTTATCTTTCATAGTAACCCAAGTAATGTGATGGAATTCTCCGATATTTGCCCCTCTTAGATTGCTTCCGCCACCAGAAGTAGCCAAAGTGAAGTGTTCCATACCATTGTGCATTTTATAGCGGTAATGATGATGATGCCCACTAAACACCGTATAAGCACGGCTACCTAATGCCTTTTCGATAGCATCATAGCCCAAACGATTTTCATAAGACCATAATGGTCGGTGCATGAACACTAATGTCCATTTTACATCTATGTTTTCTTCAAGAATTTTTTCTACATAAGCAATTTGGTCAGAGCCTATTCCACCACCTTCTATTTCATCTGTGTTCAATGCAATAAAAAGGACGTCTTTATACTTAAAATGATAATAATCACGACCTAAGCGAGTACGCCACGCCTCGGTTAACATTTTATTGCTTGTATCGTGATTGCCCGGTACGTGGTAGAAAGGCATTTCAAGTTTATCGACAATAGCATCGAACTCATCCCATTGTGCATTCCAAATTTTTGGATTTTCGGTATAACCGTCTATCAGATCACCTACGGAAAGCACCAACTCCGGTTGCATCAATACCACTTTGTCAATGGCTTGCTGAAAAACGCCCGGTTGCATACCTCCAGTCCTATCACTTACGATGGCAAAGCGAAAAATATCATTGCTGCTATTATAAGGTTTATTGGTAACAGGTATTTGTTGGGCATGTGCTTGGTTAGCAAATAACCATAATATAGTAACAAAGAAAAGAACGTTTTTGTGTTTCATTTTTTTGGATATCAGAAAATTTTTTACCAAAGCGAACCAATTAACACTCTAGGTTTTTATGTTATTTTTGTAATAATTCAGCATAAAAAGGAACTAATTGTTCAGCCATGATTTCATGGTCCTTTAAATCGGGATGCGAACCACAACCTTTCGCCTGCATCGGGGCAAACTCGAAAATAGCCACAGTATGAACCTCATCAAAATGAGCCTTTACTTTTTGTAAGCAGTTTAAGAGCACTTTATTGTTTTCAACAGAAACCATTGGGCTGGTTAGAAGAGCCAGATTTGTATTTGGATAAATTTCAAAAATTTCTTTTACTAAATCAATATAATTAGCGGCAAATTTTTCAGGATCAAAAGGCTTGCGTTCTTTCTGGCCATCTCCGTCGGAAAGATCGTTAGTACCTAAGCAAATGCTTACCAAATCCGGTACTTTACCTGAGAAATTCAATTTTTTATCTTTATTCCCACCAAGATTCGTGGTGGCATATACATCGCCTATCACTGGCGCTGTATCCTCGTCGTTCCAGTTGCGATAAATACCCATTCCTGAAACCGAACTTAACTGGTAAGCTGCGTTTAATTGGCGAGCTGCCAGAGGGCCATAAGCCAGATAGGCGTTGTGTTGATCGTACCAAGTGTCAGTACCACAAGGAAATTCTTCAGTATCGGCACCAAAACCACAAGTAATGGAATCACCAATAAATTCAATGGTAGCGGTGGTTTTTACATTTGCCGAATCAATACTTTTAGCTTCAACACCATAAAAAAGCAGGGGGCCATTACTGGCTTCGGTGGCTTTGTAAACACCGATATGGTTGTTTTTATCTAGTGCAAGCGGAATAGAAATTCGATTAACAGAACCGCTATACACCTTAAACCTGTCGTAATAGTTTCCATTTACTTTAATAACCGCATAACTGGTTGAATCACCTTTCGCATTCATTAAAAAAGTAATGGAATCACTTTTCACAGTAAAAATAACATGGGCAGCCGAACTAATCAATGCTTGAGTAGTGTCATTAAGCTTTTCGGTTCTACCTGAATAGGCAAATTCTACGTGTGCTGCGTTAAAAAATTCATATTCTTTTTCAGGTTTTGTTTTACAGGAAAGCATAAAACTAATGGTCAAAAGCAAAAATAGTTTTTGGAACATAACTGATGTTTTAAAAAAAAATTTATAAAAAATGAAGTTTCCCAAAGGACTTTCCATCAAATGTCTTTTTGGGCATGGAGATTTTGTATTATTGACTCCAAAGTGCTATTGCAAGAAACAGCACTCAAAAAAACAAGAGGTTATGTTTTTTTGTGTTTAAATTTAGTGTTTTTCATAATTATAGATTTATTATTTTTTCACTCTAACTATCCATTTACTCTTTTTCTGGCCATTCCCAATTCAACAAATCTTTGCTCCAAGCAATCCCTATTGAAGCATTTTTATCAAAATCCCCTTCTTCTTCTGTCATAGGACCCGAACCGTGAAAAAACATTACATAGTTTCCATAATTTGGATTATTTTTTAGATTTATTACTGTTCCCGCAGAAATTCTACCTTTTGCCCAAGGCCATTGTTCTTGCCCAAGGGTCAATAGATCACCAAAATCAGTCCAGTTTTTAAAGTCTTTGGACTTTTTAATAGCAATCCCATTTTTAGGGGAATGAAATAAAATATACTCATTATTTTCTCTTAAAACACATACATTTTCGCCAGATTCTGTATGCCCAAAATAAGTCCAATTCTTAAAATCGTACGTGTAACTCATACTCACACCGTTTTGCTTATAAAAACACCACCATTTTCCATTTTCATCTTTATCTTCCAACAAATAAGGGTCAATCATGCGTCCCATATCTTTTTCAGAAATATCTGTGCCTTTTGCCTTTAATAATTCTGGAGCGCTCCAATCAACCAAATTTTTACTTCTCATAGTATAGATACGTGCATCATTAGTTCCAAATTTGGGCATATCTTTAATATAATAATCTGGCCTCGGATAGGTTTGTAAACAAAGTATCCATTCATTATTAAAACGGATTACATTTCCGGGACTTGAATAATCAAGATTTTGATCACGTGGAGTCAATATTTTTTTATCACTCCAGTTTTTAAGGTCTGTACTAGTACTCATGGCTGTATAAGAATATACCTTTCCATCCGCTTCACTTTTAACCATCGTAAAAAAAAGATAAAAAATTTCATTGTTATAAAGTATTGCAGGGTCTCGATAAGCAATAGAATCATTTCCTTTAAAAATAATTGGAGAATTTAATGTTTTTAAAACAGTTTCCTGAGCAAACATAGAAGTAGTAACTAAAAAAATAAGTACTAAAAAAGACTTTCTTGAACTGAATTTTAGAAATATAAACCTCGACAATAAACTTATAAATTTAACCATGACTTATTGATTGTTTCTTATTTTATAATTCTTTTTTAGCTGAAAGTGCTTTAGCATCAAATTGGGGATTTTTTGAATTATACCAAATAATTTGATTTTTTATAGGTTCTGGCAATATTACTTGCTCCATTTTTATATCATCCACATCATCAAAAACAAAAGCAGGTCTAAAATCTTCATTATCTAAAGTAAGCTTAACGTTTTTAAAAATAAGTCCTTTTGCGTGCTTTACATAAAAACCATACGCTGGTAATTCTCCAAACATATCAAATTCAGGATAATTTTTTACTTTTTCAGGTACTTGTTCTAATCTACTCAATGGAACGTAAGCCATACCTTTGGAAGCTCTTCCAGGATAAGAAATTTCAATATTTTCCAATACAACGTTCTCAATTTCGTGACCTGGCAAGCCTACAATGGAAGAAGGAAACGGGTTGTGGAAAAAACCGACTTCCGGTCCCCGCATATCATAATCAATATCTGGTCGTCCAAAAGGAATTTGCACTTTTAAATCTTTAATATGCACGTTTCTTATTATACCAGGTGTTTCTCCGTCACGATGTCCCAAACGAATAAAAATCGCATTACCCGTATTGGTGGCTTCGATGTTGCTTATGTTTATATTTTCGATAATTCCTCCATCTACTGACTCCAATGCAATGGCAGATCGGAAGGTATCGTATATTTTAATATTTTCAATTGTTACATTCTTAAAGCCTCCATAGGAAGCTGTTCCAAATTTGATAGCACTGGCACTAGAACGTATGGTACAATTTGCTATATAGATATTGTCGTTGAAATGTCTGGGATAGTAAGATTTAAGACAGATGCCATCATCGGCCGAATTCACATTGCAATTGGTAATTCTTACATTTTGGGAATCGGTAATGTCTATGCCATCGTTGTTCCAGTAAGCACGGTTAGTTATTTTTAGATTATCAAGAGTCAAATCTTTACATAGTTCAAACGACAGCCCCCAACAGGCTCCGTTTTTAATTTCTAAATCTGTAATATCTACTTGATTACATTGGGAGAATCGGAATAATTTGGGACGAACAGTTTCGTTCGGTCTCATATTTACATAACTATAATTCGGGTCAATACGAACACCGGCATGATGTAAACTATCAATATTTAAAGCCAATGCTCTACCCTGACCGTCAATTAGTCCTTTTCCTGATACAGAAATATTATTTGCTTTATGTGCTAAAACCAATGCCAATTGTGAATTATCATCATTTTTAGGAGAACTTGGCCTGCCCTCAGCACCCATGGCTTTATAATCCTCTGGATTGGTACTTCCTAAAAGAATAGCATCATCTTCAAGAAAAATATCTACATTACTTTTCATTTCGATACTTCCAGATAAAAAAGTTCCTTCAGGAAAAAGAACCTTTCCACCTTTTTTGGCTCTGTGAGCAGCATCAATAGCTGCTTGTATTGCTTTTGTGTTTAAGGTTTTACCATCTCCTACTGCACCGTAATCCACAATATTATATGCTTTTTTGGCTTGAGGTTGCTGTTTATAGTCTGTTTTGTTATTAAAAGATACACATGAAAGAATACCTAAACTTAATAACAATATGGATTTTATACTGTACATTTCTTATTTATTAATTTTAAAGCTGATGCTTTACCGACTATTTTTATCACAACTTAACTTTATTGTTAGAGGAAAATTTTGCATTACTCCCTAAAATATTCCAACAAATTTAATAATGAAGGACTTATACAAGCAATAGTTTCATATCATTAACAGATACTATTATATCAAATACCGAATTAATTTGTT
>Ga0209414_1001627_pt1 | contig 10509 bp, 8 predicted proteins | sample LakVidmifraction_4_FD_181154 | JGI IMG/M metagenome (GOLD analysis project Ga0209414, IMG submission 181154) | Hypersaline microbial communities from Lake Vida, Antarctica - Brine Hole Two &gt;0.2 micron (SPAdes) (version 2) | ecosystem: Environmental > Aquatic > Non-marine Saline and Alkaline >... | reverse complement strand
TAGGCGCCCGTCGTTAATGTGAAATGAAGCGAAGCGCCATTTCACATTAACGTTTCTTGTTGCCGACGTTCCTGAGCTTTAGCCCGACGGGCTTGACGAAGGAATGTGCCTTGGCGTTGGTTTATGATTTTCTTAATTTGAAAGATACGCTTTAATATATAACTTATTCCAGTTAAAATCTCTCACCAGCCAAGACGAACGGCAACATTTTGTTATAGGTCGTTTAGCCACTACACTTTGAGCAAGACGTACTCCAATTATCCTTGATTATTTATCTTATTCTTTTCGTTTATAAATCAAAGATATTGGACCATCTTCAAAACCTAAACTTCTATAGAATTCTTGATTTCTGATACTTCCCCTTAACATATATGTAACTTGTTTACTACTATCTAATATCTTATTTATTAGAGTTTTACCAATACCTTTTCTTCGGTATTTCAAATCAACCACTACATTATTTATTTGCCCATTAAATACATAATCAGTTGTACACCTGGCAAATCCAATCATTAACTCTTCATCCCATGCAGTAACTACTATTTGAGAATTTTCCACCATTGCTTTTAATCTATTAATATCTTTAGTTTTATCATCCCATCCTACCTGGTTAAACAAAGTCTGTAATTTATCATAATCAACTTTTTTATTGGTATAATATGTAATAATAATACAACTCACTCCCTTTAATTAATTTTCTAAAACATTACGTAGAAGATTACCATTATGTCGCAGTTTATGACTATTGCTCATTACTATATATTTATTAGTATAGATTTTCATTATTGTTTTGTTAAAGCAATAAGTGTTTAATTTCTTGGAAATCTTCAATATAGTAATCCGCAAATTTCTTTAGTATGCTAAGTTGTTTTTCATTCCTTTTTAATAAGTAACTTGTTAATATAGTCTTTATACCTAACTCTTTTGCACCTTTTAATTCATCAGAACCACCATCGCCAATATAAATACATTCTTCTGGTTTGGCATTCATTCTGTTAAGTGCGATATTATAAATTTCAATTTGAGGTTTTAAATATCCTACTTCATATGAAAATATTGCCTCATCAAATAAGTTATATAGTGGGGAGTTTTCCCAATGCTTTACATCAATTATATCTGCATTACTTATCAAACATACCTTTTTTCCATTCTTCTTTAAATTTAAAAGAACGTCAATAATACTAAAATCTATTTCAAATATACATCTTTTAAATCTCTCTTCTCTTAACCTTAAAATTTCATTTTTATCACAGTCACTAACTTCCATTCTCATTTTTTCAATAATACTTTCAATTATCTTTATAGGGATTTTTTCTTTACCTGTTGCTCTTTTCACATACAACTCATTATCTTCTGAATAGGTTTCCCACTCCTCTTTTGTTATTTTTAATACATCATTTTCATTTCTTAAATCATTATATTTTGGTGTTACAAGTGTAAAGAATAAGTCAAAGAATATAACATTTATATTATTCTTCATGTTAAACCACCCACTTTTTTTATTTATCGTTCTATCATTTACTGTGGTAGCATTATTAATTGTTCTATATAAAACTTATGATCAATTACTTTTTTGTTCTAAATTCCGTATAACGTTTCGTGTTGACGACGTTCCTGAACCTTAGCCCGACGGGCTTGGTGAAGGAATGTGCCTTGGCGGTATCTTTTGATTTTCTTAGTTTGAAACATTATTCCATGTTTAGCTTGTCCTCTCTAAAGGACTCTCCAGCAAAGGCGAACGGCAACATTTTGTTATGTGAAGTTTTAGGTCTTGCACTCACTATGGTACGTGAGATTTCCACTAATCTATTCATTATTTACTTTACTATATATGAAGATTATGAATTAAATACAAAGTAATTAATACTGTATCTTCACGGCTTTTTTGCAAGGTATAATTCTACCGTATCATTAATAATTATTTCATTTCCAAATTCTTCGATTGCTGTCCTAATACCATCAAAAAGAAGTGATTTCATTGGTTTTTCCAAGGCTATATGGTCTGAATAAGTATTCAGCAATTCTACATATTCAATCCCGGTCATTTTCCTTATATTATGGTATTGCTTAAACTCAACATTTACAAACCCATATTGCTCTATTTTATTTACGCTTGAATACTTTTGTTTGTCTTGGCTATGAGTCACCTTATTACCCCACTGCGGTAATAGCTCTCTATAAATAGATTGAATTTTTTGATGTACTGGATTGTCCTTATCATTTGGTGATGGCCTATTCCAGAATAAAGCAATTGTACCTCCACTCCTAATTATCCTATATGCCTTTTTATATCCAATTTCATCTGGTATCCAGTGGAAGGCTGTAGCAGAATATAACATATCAAACTTATTATAATCACAATCATAATCTTCAAAAGAGGACCGAACAACGTTGAAATTTATATAAGCCTTGAACTTTTCTCTTGTATATAAAGCAAGTTTTTCACCTAATTCAACCGCTGTTAATTTACATTTAATTTTTAAAAACGGTTCTGTAGCTTGGCCTGTCCCGCAACCTACCTCTAGCAAAGACTTATCCATAGTGATTTTCGAATATTTTATTACATCTTTAAATAGTTCAGTTCCATAATTCGGACGCCTCTTTTCATAATTTAAAACTGCCTCATCAAATAAGTATTTTAAATCCAAGTTATCATCTCCATTCTCACAATACATTTTTTCTATAGGCTCGCCATATTCAACAATTATTCATCTATTGTAGTTTTAAGATAGCTGAACAATATAAAGTTATCCAAACAAGCCAAACTTGCTGCATACCCAGAGAAAGGCATAAAGTTTCTTTGTTTTTACTGCTTTTATATTTTCTCCTAGAGAAGTTACTTAATAATATTTTACCACTGTGAATTACTATTTATATTGTAATAGCTAAAAATCATTAACTGAGTAAGATGATTTCAGATAGACCTGAAATGTCACATAACGGCGGGCGCCTTGACGACGATTCCACGGTGAGCTTCAGCGCACAAGTGGGATTGTTGTCAAGGAGCAGTTAAGTGATGTGGTGCTTTGCCACATTGCTTTACTGAGCCGTAGGCGCCCGCCGTTGAATGTGAAATGAAGCGAAGCGCCATTTCACATTCAACTCTAGTATTTACGAAGGTTTATACTAAAACATTCGTAAACACACCTCTATTGTCGTTATTACCGAATTTCGTAAACACTTCATATCTTCGAAATGCTTTTTTTATAACGTATCCAATGGATTCGGTATCCCTTGGATAGATTTTTGTGAAACATGTGTATAAATTTCAGTTGTTTTTGAACTCGAGTGACCTAGTAATTCTTGTATATATCTTAGATCAACACCAGATTCTAATAAGTGTGTTGCGAATGAATGCCTTAGGCTGTGAAATGTTACATCTTTATTAATCTTTGCTTTTTTAACAGCAGCATTAAAGACATTTTGAAGACTTCTAGTTGAAATATGTTTTGTTTCCTTTTGTCCTTCAAATAACCACATTTTTGGTTTATATTGTTTATAATATATTCTTAGTTGCTTTAACATTTTCTCAGACAAATTTGTTACCCGGTCTTTTCTACCTTTTCCCTGTTTAATGATGATTAACATGCGTTCACTATCGATAGCCTTCAGTTTCATTGTTGCTACTTCGCTTACTCTAAGACCACATGAATAAGCTAACATTAGTTCAGTTATATGTTTCTCATTATTAAGAACATCAAAAATTCTCTTCACTTCTTTTTTACTGAGTACTTTTGGAAGTTTCTTCTCTTTTTTTGGTCTTTGAATTTTCATGACTTCTTTATAAGAGCATATCTGTGAAACTTTTAGATAAGCTTTGATAGCATTTACGGCTTGATTCGTATATGAATGGCTAAGATTTTTTTCTTCTAATAAATAAAGTAAATACTGATTGATATTCATAATATCCACTGCGTTATCTGAATAGTCAAGATAACTGTTTAGATGATTCAAATAATTTTTAACAGTTTTTGGACTATAGCCTTTTCTAACGAGTAATTGTCTGAGCTGTTCAAGTCTCTTCTCTTTTGATTCATTACCATTTTCTTTTTTTGAATTGACTAGTTTTATTAAATCATTGTGTTTATTAGTCGGAAATATCCATATCTTCTTATTTTTATCCCACTTTCCACCACGAATTTTCTTTAGCTTTTTAATCATTGAAGGATCATACTTTAATCTAACATTGACTTTGTTATCCTCTTTCCATATTTTCATATCAACCCCTTTTTAAAACAATTCAATTAATGCGCCATAAGAATTATTTGGTTGCCAATTACACTCAAGTCAATTTTATCATTTTATTTGCAAAAGTACAAACTATTTTATGCAGTCATATATTACAAATCTTATGTAAGGTTTGTTAAGTTTTTAAATAGAAAAAGCCGCCTTACGGCAGCTTTAATAAGTCTATACACTTTTATTTTATTAAATATAATTTGTCTCTACATATTCAGATGTTGTTAACTTTAAAAGCGCACCATAATCAACTTTAAACTTAATTGTATCGCCAACTTTATAGCTCTTATCAGTTGCTTCTAAATTAAGTAATAAATGATCTGAACTGGCACCAAGAATTTCAATTTTCTCATCTAAAGGCTTTAAACCATCAGGATTAACATCCTGCTGACCAATAGCTAAAATTCCTCTTAGGATCTGACCTTGGTCTTTAAATGTAGGCTTATTACCAAATGCATCCATCCCAATCACACCTTCTGGTATAGATCCTTTTGTTTTTAATTCAATGACTTGAGCTTCTAAAACAAAAATATCATCATGTGTTTCTTTAACTCTATGACCATAAGCTGTTTCTCTTCCAAGAACAATGGCTTCACCTAATCTTAAATTTGTTACGCCTTTAGGCATTTTATTCTCATCAAATAAGAACAAGGAACTTGAATTGCCACCAGATATAATTTTTAACTCTAGATTAAACTGATCTTTAAGTCTTTGACTTATTTCAACTAATTCACCAAGATTTTTTTCACTTGGAATAATGCCACCATAACACGTTAAGTTAACACCAAAACCAATAATCTTAATGTTTTCTAAAAGGACAACTGCTTTAACAAAAGCATCAATGTCCTCTGGTAATACACCTTCTCTTAAATCGCCTAAATCAAGCATAATTAAGATCTTATGTGTTTTATTTTGTTTCTTAGCTTCTACATCTAACTTTTTAATTGTTTCTAATTCTGTATTGAAAGAAATATCAGCATACTGAACCACCATATCTATCTCAGAATGCATGGGTAGTCTCATCAGTACTTTTTCAACCTTCAAATCCTTCATTTTAACTAAATTTTGTATACGCGAATCCGCAAGATATTTTACACCGGCTTCCACTTGTTTCTCAGCCAATTTAGGATCTGCACAAAAAGATTTTGTAACAGTCATTAAATCTATATCATTTTGATTGCATAAATCAACAAAATATTTAGTGTTCTCATATAATTTTTTTAAATCAATATTTAATCGTGGATACAAAATATCCCTCCTAGACTTTCAAATAATTATTGCTAAATTCTCAAGCTTTTCTTTAATAATAGTAGTGCGGCCCTCTTGTATTCTTTTGATAAAACACCTAGAGAAGCCATAATATAATCATTATCAATTAATATTTCTGCTTCTGCATTAGGTAATAATTTATCACCTTTATTAGACCTTGCAATAGACTCAAGGATTTCAACTCTATTGGGTAATCTTGTAAGTGCACCACCGGTTCCAATAATATACTTTATACTTGTTAAATCTTTGCCTTCTGCTAATGTCTTCTTCCCACCATTTGCAAATAAATCTCTAAAACCACCTGCATGTCTATGGGCAGATACTAGTGTTGCTTCCTTCGCTAGTAACTCAACAAAAGCTTTCTCTAAATCATTCGTTGGAATGGCATGGTAATGACTTAAAATATATTCAAATTTTTCTTCATTAATCTCTAATGCTTTCATTATTTTTTCTTTTCCAATTAATGCCACAATGTTTTTCATATTGACATAAACACCTAGGTCGCCTTCAACTGTTCGCTTAGCAACAGGTTCTGGTGAGAGTAAAATTCTACTGATTTCTTCACTTCCTTCAGTTACTGAGTGAATATCAGTGGTTGCACCCCCAACATCTACCGTCATGGCATCACCAATTTCATCTTTAATTAGCTTTGTGGCTTCCATTACAGCACCAGGTGTTGGTACTATTTGTCCATTGACCAGTTCTTTAATGTGTTCCATCCCTGGGGCATGAACAATGTGTTCTTCAAATACATCATGGATGACTTTTCTTGTGGGTTCAACATTTATTGTATCAATAACAGGATATACATTTTCTACAACATATAGTAAATCTTTCTTTCCTGCTTCGTCAAAAATTAATCTAATTTCATCTTGATTTTCAATATTGCCTGCATAAATTACAGGCACATCAAAATCCAAAGAGGCAATTACTTCGGCATTATAGAGAGCAGTATCTCGCTCTCCATAATTAACGCCGCCAGCAATTAAAATGATATTAGGTTTGATCTCGTTTATTTTTATTATATCCGTTCTGCGCATACGACCAGATGTTACCATGTGCAAATTTGCACCGGCACCTAAAGCCGCCTCTTTTGCTGCCTTTACCGTCATGTCATATACAAGTCCATGAACAGTCATTTTAAGTCCGCCAGCGGCAGAACTTGTTGCAAATAATTTGTCATAAGATATTTCCTCAAGGACCATTTTTTCTTTTAAATCAGAAATAGCATGGTTTAAGCCAATATTAACATCTCCATCAAGTACCGTTGTCGGTGCTTGACCTTGAGAAATAAACTCAGGATCATCTGTATGAAGATTATTAAAAGCATTAACAACTGTTGTTGTGCTGCCTATTTCTGCAACTAAACAATCAAACTTCATAAATCACCTCATTATTTTTCTCTTCTTCTTAACTCCTCAACAATAAAAGTTGCAACATTGATACCGTGTGAGTCTCTACCAAATCCAGCATCTATTCCTTGCTTCACAGCAATTTCTGGTGTTACTTGTGTACCACCACAACAAATGATTACATCATCTCTGATCCCTTTTTCAACAGCCACTTCATGTAACCGTTTCATTAACTTATAATGTACATCATCGTGGGAAATAATTGTTGAGCCAAGTATAACATCAGCATTTTCTTCAATAGCTGCATCAATTATTTTTTCTACCTTAACAGATGTACCAAGATATTTAACATCAAAACCATACTTTTCAATACCGCCGTGCTTAATATCAATGATTTCTCTTAAACCTACTGAGTGCTCATCTTCACCTAAAGTTCCCCCAACAATTTTAACAGGTCTGTTTTTTACAAAACCTCTAAGTTCGTCAAAGTCTAATAATACAGGCTCTGGTGGAATTTCAAGAGTTGATAAATCCACTTCAAAGTCAAGCTTACCTTTAACCTGAACACGGGTGCCTTCAGAAGGATGCATTACCTCAATGTGGATAACTTCCGCTTCATTTAAATTCATATGTTTAGCAAATTCTAAAGCTGCATATTTAGCTTGTCTTTGATCCGTTGGTAAGAGTAAGTCCACTTGTACTGTGCCATCGCCTAACCATTCAACTTCAGGCTTGATAATATTTGAATTTCTATACCGTTCAGTATCGTCTAATCTTGTATAAACGTTATCTTCATCATCTAATTCATCAATAAACTGAATTAAATCTCTGTTTTCAAAGGAACAACCGCCAATTAATCCAGACGGATTGTCAACAAATTTTTCGTCATACTGAGCAATGTTATTATTTCCATAGTGAGCTGTTACTGGTGCCATATAGTCTTCATCTCTTTCATAGACAGTTCCAGACTCAAGTCCACCATGAATCTCTCTAGAAATACCATCACCATTTCTTTCAGGATACTTACCTGAATCAACGAAGAAACCTTTTTCAACCGCCTCAAAATAGCCGCCTACTTCAATGATTTCTTCTAAATAAAGAACCGCTCTTTCTTGAATGTCTCTTTTTTCTTCCATTAGATAACCATCCGTTTTAAGTTCAACCATATCCATTAAAGAATCTAAGCTAACCAAGGTCTGTTTAGCATTATCACATGCTTCAACGTTGTAAATATGCCAAGGCACATTTCGGCCTTCATCTGGTGTGATTGTTGATTGAATATCTGCTGATGTCAATCGAGAGACGAGCATATTAAGGACATGTGTTACCGTCGCTTCTCTTGATGAAGAAGTAATATACTTAGTATTTTGTTGTGCTCTCATTCGATACTCAGTAAAGTATTCTCTTAATGCAACAGCATATGGTAAGTCAAACTTTAATGCTGGCGCAGGTGCTGCTGTTGGTGGTACTGTTGACAAACAAATATTTTCCTTTTTCATGCCAACTTTAGCAGAAAAAATTGAGTTAAGGGCATGTTGAACCATTAATTCTGGCATAACCTTCCACGCTTCTCTTGCCGTAGCATTTGCATTATGTGCGCCATCAATTTGAGCTATATCTGCCCAAGTCATTATTTTTTTTGCTTCAGCTGCATCTACAAATGATCGAATCATATTTATATTTCTATATAAAACATTGTATTGTGGATCCTGATGTGCCCCATTAACGCCTTCCTCAGCAAACATAACAGCAATATCTGGACCTGCTGCACCGGATACATATGAATGGTAGTTGATTGGTCGTCCAACTTCTTCTTCAATAATATCAAGGGCTTTTCTGTGTGCTCTCACTTGCTTTCTTGAAATAGGTATACCGCCAATGCCTTGTGGTGTCCCTTCAATTAACTGATCCATATGTGACTGACCAGCAGTTCTGATAACCATAATATGGTCTGCACCATGCCAAGCACTCATGCGCATTCTTCTAATATCATCTTCAAATCTACCAGAAGCAATTTCAGTTGTAATCACTTCTTTTGGTTGTGGATCTAAACCGTTAAAGTATCTGCTTGCAGGAATACCAATACTATTTTTTAAGTTCGTTGAACAATCATTGTATTCAAAGGGTCCAATTTTCTGTTTTCCAACTTGATCTCTCCAGATCCAACCACGTCTTTTTGGTGCATAGTCTTCTAAATCTGACAATATTTCTCTAATATCTAATTTATCATTTGGTTTTAAATCCATTATTTTTCACCTCTTTTGTTGAAATAGTCTAAAACAAACGCCCAATGCTCGCCTTCAATAAGTGCTAATCCAGCGTCTCTAATACTCATGTCCTTTTCCTTTGATACAACATAGACAACATGGCCCGCACCTTTGCCGATTAAACCACGATCTATTGTCATTTCAACTAAAGGTTTTGCTTCAAGAGATGAAAAACCCATTCTAATTAATACAGATCTTTCTATTGATGGTGTTGTATGTGTCTTTGCTAAATCCAACATTGGATCTACTATTTCTCCAGACAATTTCCAAAATTTTTCTTTTAATGCTTGGTCTGATTGACCGTCTAAATGCTTTCGTCTAATTAAAAAATCATCTTTTCTTTCTAATAATTTTTTCAAATTTATCCCTCCACTACTTCAATACCTAATGATTTTAAATATTTCGTTACATAACTTTTGCTTTCATTGGTCTCTTCAGATAAATACTTTAGATCTTTTTTATTTATGTTTTTATAACCTTCTACTGCTTTACTTAAATAAGATTTTCGAATTCTATCTAAATCTAAATCCTTTGCTTTAATTTTGTCTGGACTTTCCGGAAAAATTATACTTTCGCCTGGTACTTGATCATTAATATCACCAAACTTAATTTCAATACCATTATCTCTTGCAAAAGACAATTGGGGTTGAATATGTTTTCCAGCACCAGTGTATTCTGTCTCTTGAACGACAATGATTTGATCTTCATCCATTTCCTGTGCAATACTAAAGGCAGCAGCTAATGATGTATTTCCAGCTGGTCCTCTTTCAAATCCCTCTATTTGTGCCATGGCTTCTGTCATATAGAAAACTTCCCCTTGGGTTACTGTGACATATCTTTCCATATATCTAAGGGCTCTAGCAGCTGATCTTGGTACATCAGAACGATCGGGAACAGTGGTAAATGGTATACCAAAACCTGTATGGCCTGTTGTAAAAGACTTTTTATTAAATTGTTTATCACTTGCCATGTGTAGACCTTTTAAATCAACACTTGCAGCAATAATCTTTGTATTTTCTGCACCCGCTTTAATTAAACCTCTGGCTGTTCCTGTTAGGTTTCCCCCACCTGCATTTGTACAAATAACAGCATCTGGGTCTTGACCTTCCATTTCTCGCATTTGCATGGCTATTTCGTACCCTAATGTTTCAACACCAGCTATTCCAAAGGGTGTATATAAAGAAGCATTAAAATAATCCGTTTCTTCTAGTAACAATAAAAATGTATGAAACAACTCAGGTCCAACAGATAACTGAACAACTTCAGCACCATAGGCTTCACATTTTCTAGCCTTTTCAATAATTTCAGGCTGACCTTTGTGTTCAGAATCATAACATTCTTGAACAATAATACACTTTAATCCAAGCATCGCTGCTTGAAGC
>Ga0209414_1001626_pt1 | contig 10513 bp, 18 predicted proteins | sample LakVidmifraction_4_FD_181154 | JGI IMG/M metagenome (GOLD analysis project Ga0209414, IMG submission 181154) | Hypersaline microbial communities from Lake Vida, Antarctica - Brine Hole Two &gt;0.2 micron (SPAdes) (version 2) | ecosystem: Environmental > Aquatic > Non-marine Saline and Alkaline >... | reverse complement strand
AAGCTAGAGACCAAGAACCAAAACCAAATGCGAAAACAATTTAGAAAGGGCTAACCTATGTCTTTGAACACGCCTAGAGCCTCCATTGGCCGAATCGTTAACTACCAACGCTACGGGACACCAGGCGGAGAGCACAAACAAGAACCAAGTCCTGCCATAATTACTCAGGTGATTGATGAGGATACTCAGAAGTGCCAACTCTTTGTTATCAACCCTAACGGCCTCTATTTTAACGCGACACCGTTTGCGAAATACCCGACGCCGGGCCATTGGAATTGGCCAGAAAGAGTTTAAACACCATGGAAATAAAACTAAGACTCGACACCATGACCGACCGCGAAGCCAAAGATGTCGCCTACTGGGAGCGCAACGTCTTAGCCCTTAGGTACGCCGACGGTTGGTATGACGATGTTATAATTAACGACGACGACGAGACGACAATGGTTACTGCGCGGTATAGCGGTTGGCAAAGAGTGTTATCTCTGGATAAGGGCAAGATCACCTTTCACATACCCAATGATTTTGACACCGGAGACTTAAGAGAGATCGCGCCGAACTGGGACGGACACACCACTGAATCAAAGTGGGCAAGAATACTGGCAAGCCGGGGCATTAAATAAAACCTTAAAGGAAGTAAACATGACCTATTTTCTACTCTCATACCTAGTAGTTGGCTTGACCTTTGGCTGGTTTTGGTACTTTAAGTACGTGCGCTCTAGTGCAGAATCGGCAGATTATTTGTTCTACCTAATGCTTTCTGTCCTTTGGCCGTTCCCGGCTATATCCGCGCTTATTTACAAAATCCGGGGTTAAAAACTCAGTGGCAAAAATTGCAAAAATTCACAAGATTCTATTTGTCTTGAACGGTAGAACTTTTCTCGTGTGCTCCAGAGACGCTACGCAAGCGGGTAGAGCAACGCGTGAAATTGAAAAGGTCACTTGTAAAATTTGTTTGCTGTTGGTGAAAAATGGGAGTTGAGATGATTGGAATTATTGTTTTTATAGTCGTGATTTCCATCTGCATGTTTTTCATAATCGGAGTGGACTTTTGATCTGGTTTCTAGCGGTATGGTGCATACTGATTGTTATCTCAGAAGTGTATTACGCTGTTGCTATTGCGGGAAATATTAGGGACATCGATCCTACGATATTTGCTATAATACCTTTTATTTTGCTGGCTATAATGATTTTTATTGAAGTGATTTTATGAGGGAAATTACATGCATTTTACCGACGAACAGCTAAAATACATAAACGATAATCTGGGTAACCCAAGTGACAATCCAGATAATTTACGTGTCTGGCATATGGTCCACACCAAAGTTTTGATTGAGATATGCAAACGGGCAAACAAAAAGCGGTTGGAAGAGGAAACAATTGCCAAATAGGAAAAAACTCAGAGCGAGAAGAGATAAAAGCCGTGAGCCGAGTAAGCTTGATATATTAGCTTGGGATTACAATAGATGGGAGAAATACGTTGCTCCCGATTTGTTGCAGAGCATAATTAATGACCTGCGTATCCGGTTAAATAGAGCGGGCGATCAGATGATCTTTGAGCCAGTAATTGTTAGCGTACCAATTAGCTTAGGTGAAATGAGTGAAAAATATGGGACTGTGGAGGAAACTAAATGAATCTATTTGTAAGTATAATGATCTTATTTGCCGTTGCCTTTGTTGCTATGTTCGCACTAAGAACCATCTATAAACCCGAACCAATTAAAAAACCTGAGTACGCTTCAAAGCCTATAGAAGCCATTTTGGCTGTAGACACCTCAGTCATATACTCAGACCAACCAAATATTGACGTAATTAGTTCATGGTCAACAAGCCATCACAGACGGGTAGGGCATGTACTTGAACTAAGTGTCGAAGGTCTTAGAAAACATCTCACAGTGGTTGAATGGCTGACACCAAAAGAACAACGCAAGTTGGCAGAAGATATTCTGGAGGGTAGGTACGACAAATGAAGTCTGAGTACCGAATTGAAAGTCAAAGGCGACACGTAAGAATGACGTACCGTAGGAGGCAAGCGAAAAAAGTTTGTGTGCGCTGCGGTGGTGAAAAAGAAACGTTACCTGCAAGGGCGAATTGCAATAAATGCACCGAATACAAAAATGCTTACATGAAAAAATGGCGTCTTGAAAAGAGTATAGGGGAGGAGAAACATGCGACTTGAAGAAAGAATGGTAAAACTACGGGAAGCATGTTTGCGGTGTTGGGCCGTGGAGTTTTCCGATTTTTCCCCGCAAGGAGAAAACAGCCGACTCGCGAAAGAAGAACTTGCTCGTTTTGGAAATCCTGACTGCCAATGCGGCGGTATTGCACGACTGGAATTTCAAGATTCGGAAGACTAATACCCAAAAATAATTGGAGTCTTTGATTTACGGCGATCAAGATGCACAAACCCCTTAGCGATACCAATACCAAAAAAGCCGAACGACGGAGCGTGTTTGACGACCTGGTACAAGAACGATCCGTCTAAAACTTTGAAATCGACTGCGTTACCAATTAAGTGCTGACTGGTATCTGAACCGCCCTCTTTCGAGTTCCAGTAGAGGCAGCGAACCCCGCTCGTGACGAAAAAGGGTCTACCCACTTCAATCCGAAGCAGAGTAAGGTCAGAGACCAGCTCACCGGATATGCTTGCGGCGTCGCACTTGACGCCACGGTCACACCGGCAAGCAAAATCTGACGGACTAAACATGTCTAGCCTCAACCTCTGCTTTTTTCTTTTCTAGTTCTGCAATGTAGTCTTTTAGTTCAGAGTAGTTTTTAGCTTTCTTGCCGCGAGCCGCCATGCTGTTGACGCTGACTTCAGCCTCGGTAAGTTTCTCGTCGTTGTTTTCACGCAACCAGCGGATCAGTTCGATTGCTTTTTTGATTAGTTCAAAAACAGCGGGACCGTATTTGATGATCAGCAAAATGATATTTAGAAATCCCATTGTGTTCCCCTTTAGGTTAATAGGGCAGGAACCAATTTGATCCCTACCCTCGGAGATAAGCCGCTACCCAACTATTAAGATTTTAACGCTTTGGCCACGATTTCCACAAGAGCGTCGTCGATTTTTGTAGGAGACTTCATAGCGATACCCTTTAGCATATCGATAAGATAGTCCTCACCTTTTTCGACTAGCCCGCACAAGAATTCAGAATCAGGAGTGCATTCAGAAAGTGCCTCAGCAATTTTATCGACAATCATGTCGTCGATACCGTTCTCAGTTTTAAGAGCCATTTCTTTTAGTTTAGCAATCGATTCAGCCTTGAACTTTTCCAGTGCTTCCGAGATAACGGAAACTGGTACAAAATCCTTGATTGCTTTGATCAGTAGTGCTTCTACCCAAGCTGGCATCTTTTTCATAATTAATCCTTTATGTGTCGTTTGATAAATGCTGTACGTTCGTTTAAAAGTCGGAGCTGATTCTCCATACTGTCTAACCTGTCTTTGTGTGTAGAAACTTGAAACTGAAAGTTTCTCTCGTTACTTGCTACCTGCGTAATCACAACTGCCACCTGCTTATTTAACTCTTGAATGTTGGTCGATAAGTCATATAAAAAACTCACGCCCGCTGATAAAAGAGCCATCAAAACAGTGGAAAAAGAAGTAACTAAAAATCCCGTGAGCTTGTTCATTTCGCTCTTTTCTTTGCTGCCGCATAGAGCTTTGAACAGATTTCTAAAAACATTAGGTCGTCGTTTAAACGAAACGTGACATCACCAAAACACCGCAACACTTCTTTGATCTGAGCAATAGATAAATTAATCTTTTGTCCTTCGATCTTTGAAATAGCTACCGCGAGCTGATTTAAATTCAAGATGTCACCTGCTGATTTTGTTGTGTTGCGGTAATGATAACGTTTAAACGAACCAAAGGCCAGCTTCGTAAAAAGACTGGTCTTGGTGTTTTAAAAAGAAATCCATGTAGTGTCAGTAAAGCTTTAGCCTTAAGGAGCTAGACAAGATTTCAGGACCGTGACGGATGCAGAGTGAGCAGATAAGGTGTCGCCTACCGCACTCATTTCCGCGCCGCACTCTTTAGGATTTGGATCGGGATCAGGACCGGGACCGGGACCAGGACCAGGTTCGTCGTTAACCCGGCAGTTATCTGCACCTGGATGAATACCGCAAATCAGAACGCTCTTAGAGTCACCCCAAGATTTAGCCCAGTCGCGAAACTTAGCTGTATACGTGCTCGAAACATAGCTGGTGTCCGTAGTGTTTGACCTTGAGTTAGTACCAACAACCTTGCGGTCGCCGTTCTGACTCAGGACATACCCGCCGCCGCCGCTATCGCCGCTGCACAAGGCTACTGATCCGCGAGTAATGGTGTCGTAGTTTGTTCCGCTTGGGCAGGACGTAGTTGAGACTAAACCGATTCTAAATTTACCGTCGATTGTACCTCCCCAACGCTGGCATCCGTAGCCGGTCCATAGGTATTTTTTGCCTACTGAACAAGCCGCTTCTTTTTCAGTCGCAACAGATTCAAACTTGATACCAACTACCGGTTGAGAAACTAAGCATAAAGCCCAATCGGCTGTTGTGTTTCCACGGTAGCTTGCATTGTGCGTACAAAGAGCGCTGTACCGGGTGTTGTTGATAGTAAAAGACTTGGAACCGCCGTTACCGACACAGTGAGCCGCTGTTTTGAGCGTCCTAGAACTGAGAAGAGTTGCGGAGCAATTTCCTACCCAGGGACTAGCTGGCCAGTCCGCCGGATCAGCAACAGAACCACCGATAAGGGCAGGTGAGAGATCATTTGGATCGGAAAAATCCGCATAGTAAGGTGTGGTTTGGCCACCGTCTGCCAGTGCAAAACTCGAACAAAAAAACACAAACGCAAAAAGACCGCTTTTCATGAATCCCCCCAGGATATTTAATTATTTGGGGGATTCTACCACTATTTTCGCAGCTAGCAGCAATTTAATTTTATTTGGTAACTACAGGTCTAGTAAGAGGTAGCATCTTAGCACCTGGCCGCCACTTTTAACCCTCTGCAAACCAGTTACTGGTCTTAACTTAATGTCGTCGTCCGGGGTTACTATCACAATTGCGGTCGTTTTGAGATCACTGTCCCGCTCAAACCGCAAACCCATAGCGCCGCCGACTCCGACCATCCCGCTACTTCGATCAGTCATGCTTGCCATGCCAATGATCGGGAACGTCTCACCGCTCGGAGACAATGCAGCACCGAACACATTGTCTTTGGTGCCGACCGTCATTACGGTAAGTCTCTCAATTCCTGAAATCCCGTCGCATCTCGCTACCGCTAAAAAATCATCTTCTGTGCTTGCGCCGGTAAGAAGCCCTAGACAAATTAACAAAGTTACTATTCGCATTATTTTTTCCCCATTACGATTGACGCTGCCTGCAACCAATTTAGTTTACAATAAACTTCTGGTTTCTCACCGCGTGCATATGTCGGGCATTTGCCAGTTTCCATAAGTAGATTAACTGTTTCTTTTTGATCACCGCTAAAAAGACCGTAAGCGGCAGAGAAAAGTGGATCGAGAGGCTCGGCTTCTTTGTTAGCTTTTAACCGATCTAGCATACTGTCACTGATAGAGCCCGAAACTTTGTATTCATTTAAAATACCTTGGACTTGAATATGGCGTTCGTAGTCCTCAGTAACCGGCGAGTAACTTGTGGGTAACTGTTTATAACCTTCTTTGTTTAGAAAGCGGCCAAGGGTGCCGATCATGTTTGGAGTAAGTAAAACTCTGCTAACAAAGAACCGTGGTTTCCCCATGATCCACTCATTACGTTTACCGTATTCGAAAAGTCGCTCCATTGCCGGCTTGTCATTTCTTGCTAGGGCGCAAGCGATATAACCCGTGAGCATATCTCTTGAGATCGTCGTCTTACTTCCTACATCGCCTTCTTTTTCATTCCAGCAAGCTTTGTACGGTCTTCTGTGAATTTCGCCTGGTGAGTATTCAGCGTACTCAATTTTAACGGGCATGTTTAAACTGCATGCTAAGCCCGCGAAAAGTGTCGAATCGCAGTCGTTAATGCTCGGCCAGCCAGTGACCGGATCAAGTCCAGATTCTACATCGAGGTGCATAGTCTGGAATGTTTCAAATAGTTCTTGCGGTAATTCGTCGCCGTGCTCTTTTTCTTCGTTTTTCTCGAAGTAAGAGCATGAGGTTAAAAGTAGAAATAATATTGGGAGTAGTTTCATTTTGCCCAGCTTAGTTTCGTTCATTTGTTTTAGCGTCCATTCCATCTTCCTTTGTGTGATATTGGGAGTAGTTTCATTTTAAACCTGCGACCTCGTGATTAATCTAATACCCATGACATAGTTCCGTTGTCAGAGGAAGTTTGAGCCGTACCTGTTCCCGCCCAATCGCGGTAAAGTAGGATGAAAAATCCTGCCGATGTAATACGCGCCCTTCTTACGATAGAACCGTTAAAGTTGTATAGGTTAGCTACTTCGTGCGAAGGTCTAAACGCTACCGGGATAAATCCTGTCGCACTTTGTGGTTCTGCGCCACTGGTGTGAGCTAGGTTTTCCCAAGACAGGGTAACTAATTTATTGACTCTGGAAATTCTTAAAACAGGCTGACCGGCTGAAAAGTCGCCACTGCTCGATATGTTTAAATCTTGCTCTTGGTACTGCACTAACCCGCTTTGCGTAGCAGTAGCTAACCCAAAAGCCTGAGCAACACCAGCGCGGGATTTGACGACACGCCAACGGAATGCACTAAACACGCTCCAAGCTTCGCCCGAAGCCGCATATGATCCGCCGGTAGCGCCTGCGCCGCCATTTGCAAATGACACTACTACGTCGGTACTATTCGCTGGAGCAATTAGCCTTACGCCGTATCTCGCCGCGCCCTGAACATTCCAAACAAACATACCCGATACAGGTATCCAACCGAACCCGTCATTTATCTCTATTGACAGTGAATCAGTAGCTTGAATCGGCGTTAAAAATCTTACTGTAAAGCTAGTCGAGCTAGCGCCGGTCGGTGTTGTACTAGCGATTGAGCCGATTGCTGCGCCCGCTGGTCCATATCCAAAAGCTGTTGTGTTACTTGTGCCTGCTGCCGTGATACCGGATGTATTGAAGCCATACTCAACATCATTTTGACCGGCGAAATTAGGGGCGCCTGCGAATTCATTTATAGGTACAGTGAAACGAATCTCAGTACCAGCACTTGCCGCCATGCTAGTACCAACTAAAAGAGCGGCGCCATTACCAAAATTAACCGTTGTAGCAGAGGCATACATAGCTGCTCTAAAGCTCTCAAATGTTGCTCCTACTATAGACATATAGCCGTAAGTCGTAAGACCGACAACGCTGGCACTAGCTGAGGTATTAATAGTCATGTTTGGCGGTATAGTTACAGTCAAAGTACCCGCACCAAGCCCGGCTACTCCGTTTTTAATCCAATAGACATAAACCTCTACGCTATCGCCTACTCGCCTAAATTTACCAATTGGCCCACTGCTGTATCCAGAAATAGGAGAAACGGTTGGCGTATAGTCCTGCCAAGGACCAATCGCAGGAACCGCTATAATATTCCCAGGTCCAACAATTACGTTGGAGATAACAAGCGTCGAAGCCCCAGCAACACGTACAAACCTAATGCCGTAAAAGTCTGCGCTTGTGGTGTCAAAAGAAGTGGGAAGAAACGAACCCGTAAAGTTTTGTAGTGGTGTATGTAAAGTCGAAGGGTTATCTGTGCTTAAAGAAAGTTCGGTAGGTGAACTCCCGCAAGCCGCCGTTGCATAGGAGTAAGCTTCTATCCTGAAATCACCAGATGTGTAACTTGCAGGTGCCTGAGAGAAGGTCCACTGCATCTTTGTATTTTTATCAGAAGCGTCAATTGAAAAGCAAAATTCAGCGTAATGAGTAGCTGATCCCGCTGCGAGTGAAAGACCAGTTCCCTCTGTTACCGCCCTCGGTAGTCCAGATGTAACACGAGTTACAGTTATAGCCCCACTTGTAGTCCAACCCGTGGTGTTTATCGAGCCGTTACCATTTGAAATGTAGTTCGTTTCTGGTTGTTTAATGTAGGGAGTATTTCGGTCAAATACTGGTCCTGAGCTTATGTTTTGAGCGCCTGAACCTGACCAGATAACCGGACCCGCGCCGTAGACTGGTAACGCGGTAAGAAGGGAAAGAAATAGCGCGATTAATTTATTCATTTTAGGGTCCCGTAAAGTTTGCAATTAGATTACCGGTTGTAGCCGTTGCTAAAATCGCTTTTATAGAAAGCCGAACACCCGACGCTATTCGTACTTGAACAGGACCGTCAAACCCACCAGGTGGGATAAGAAGAAGATCGACCTCAGAAGCCGCCGCGCCCGTCGCTAGAATCATGCCCTGCCCGGAGGATTCAAATACCGTGATAGTGTTTATAATCCCTGAAGTTGACGCGACCAGTGTGGTATACGCCGCCGTTGTTACGTTGCCGCTTGAATAGGCGTAATTTGCCCTGTTAATTACCAGAGAGACATTTGTTACCGGTATTGCAGACTGGTCCGAAGCGATAACTACCGGCGAAGAGTTCGCCATGGTCTTTTGTGCGACCGTCGGCGTTTTGGTGTCAATCGAAGCTATAGAAGTGTTACCAGTCGTTTGAAGTGCTGAAGTCGCTGCTCCTGTTGGAATTGATATCGTGCCCGATATGTTATTTATGTTCCAAGTCCCAGACTGTGAAGCCGGGATTGCAGACTGGTCCGAAGCGATAACTACCGGCGAAGAGTTCGCCATGGTCTTTTGTGCGACCGTCGGCGTTTTGGTGTTGATCGCCGCTGTTGAGGTATCGATTGTACCTAGTGAAGTATTGCCAGTGGTTTGAAGCGCTGAAGTCGCGGCCCCGGTAGGAAGCGCCGCTGAGCTAATCGTAACCGGTATTGCCGCTTGATCTGAAGCAAGAACTACCGGGGCACTTCCCGCCATAGCCTTTTGGCCCAGTGATCCCAGCTTCGCGTTTATCGCCGCTGTGGACGTGTCGATTACCCCTAGTGAGGTGTTTCCCGTGGTCTGAAGTGCCGAAGTCGCTGCGCCTGTTGGTAAAGCACTCGATAAGACATCGACCTGCAAATCGCCGTTGGTATCAGTTTTTATTCCCCTGAAAACGCCGCCCGGATCAGTGCCGCCGAGGTATGCCGCCTGAGAAGGAAGCGCCCCGCCTGTAGCCGCTGCGTAGTTTATGGATACGTTAACGGTTGCGGATACCGGAATTGCGCCCGTAGACGGATCGACTTCAATCACGTAGTAGGCGTTTGTACCTATGCCCCTGGCCACAAGAGCCATAGGAGGTACTTGCCTAGCGATAAAGGGAAAGTTGGTGTTCCATGTAGGCCACGGGTCTAGGGGAACAGAAAAAGCCGTACTGCTGAGCAATACGGCGAAAACTAGAGCTACTATGTTTCTCAAAAGGAACCTCCTAAGTACCTATATCCGCCTTCGACGTCGATATTTAAAGCGCAAGTCCCTGCGGCCCCGACCGCCCTGGCTGCTAGGCCCTTCATAAAGCCGGAAGGACCAATTGGTGCAAAAGGTGTAAGTCCTGAACCAGCTACGTTTTGCTGGAAAAGGAGCTTAGCTTTTCTCGCAGCTATGGCCGCAACAAGCTGTGCATTGGTGATAACGGTGGCCGAGGAAACATCAATTCCTAGCTCCATACCGCTTATGTCATAGACCTCAATAATAAAAGCGTCAGTACCGTTTGTTAGGCACTGGAGCGAGATCAGCTTTCCCTCAGAAGGGTAGCGAACTTGCTGCCCCGAGGTCGCCGTGGCTGGGTTGATCCCCGCTGGTGCCCACTGGGGGTATAGTTGTGTCACATTCCCCGCCGCTCCCACTACTGTCAGTGGGCATACCCATCTTTCCATCGTCTTCTCCTTTTTCTGAACCCTCCCAACTTAAAAAGATGGTCAGGAGCTTATTTACGGTGTCTTTTGCCACTGGAAGCGGCATTTTCATAAATTCACGTGCAAGTTGACGCTTAGCTTCGTTGTTGTGGCGACTAAGCCAGGTGTCATAACCGAGTTTAAACACTCTGTGATGTTTTGCCGGAATCCAGCTAATTGCGTCTTTTCTAACCCTGCGGAGGGTATCAAATTCTCTATCTAAAAGTATAACGTTAGACATGTATTCCCGTTTTTTCATTAAAAAAGCCGCACAGCATTCCCCCACCGTGCGGCTTTTCCTTACCCTGCTAAAGTGACTTTTAGATCACGCCAGCCGGAGTTGCAAATCCATGAGCTTTTCCTACGCCGCGTCGGCAAGAGCAAAGAACCTGAAACCAGTTTCTAAGAAAGCCGCTTTGGGAGTCAAAGTGCTGGCGAAACCGGAAATCGTTTCCGTCGTCATCAGCGATGTGAATACCCTTGTTGTAATCGCTTGAGCGAAAGAGAGACTCGTCAGCCCAAACATAAACTTCGGAAGGGTCTTGCATATGGTCTTCGTACCAGGTGAGCTTTTTCGGCTTGCGACCGGCTTCGTTTGTCCCCATTTGTACCGGGGAGAAAGAAAGAGAGGACGCACCTAGTTCGTAGTTTG
>Ga0209414_1001624_pt1 | contig 10520 bp, 9 predicted proteins | sample LakVidmifraction_4_FD_181154 | JGI IMG/M metagenome (GOLD analysis project Ga0209414, IMG submission 181154) | Hypersaline microbial communities from Lake Vida, Antarctica - Brine Hole Two &gt;0.2 micron (SPAdes) (version 2) | ecosystem: Environmental > Aquatic > Non-marine Saline and Alkaline >... | reverse complement strand
TTGAACCGATATATCTATTGTGACCGGATAGCATAACATTGTCAAGTGGTCTAATTTTAGACGCTGGATCGCGCCGCCGTCGCCGTCGCCTCGTGTCGTGATAGTAGCGACCCCACCCACCCCCCACCAAGCCTATTTGGCTTACCCCGCCACTGTCTCTATACAGTGAGCGCAGCACCCGCGGAAACTTTAGCTTGACGTAGCTTGACATAGAACCCTTCCCCCAGAGACCCCACCCCTGTCGGGAAAACGACACCCTAAAAATTTTTTATAAAATTTCGTAGGCATTCCAAAAGCTCGCCACTTCAAGTACACTGCTGTTATCGCCTTACTAAAGGTCGCGGAAGAATTCATGCAGTACCCGGTCATCGACACGGACATCCCCTACGCCCCCTATCCTCCTACGTTTGAGGATTTGCAGGTGCGGATCAACGCCGCGTTCAATTCCCTTGCGGAAATCTGTGACGAAGTAGAAGTCTCGGACGCAGACATCGAGGATGCCCGTGCGGTGTTCACCGGACTCAAAGCTCCAACGGAAACACTGCTCTCTTCCCCCGGCACGATCGTGCACCTCAAAGCAATTCTTGATGAGTACGACAAGGTTGTTATACAGTCTGCGGCCCAACTGCGCACCTACGTCACCAACAAGCTGATCATCGACTCAACGAACCCAGACCCACGCATACGGATCAAGTGCTACGAGCTGCTGGGCAAAATCTCCGATGTGGGCCTGTTCACGGACAAGACAGAGATCACCATGCGCCACCGGCCTACGGAAGAGCTGGAGCAACTGCTGCGCGAGCGCTTGATGAAGACATTTGAAGCGGACCAGAACGATATTTTGATCCCCCCTGCCGACATCACGGACGTCTAAGTGAGCGCAGAACTAGAAACTCAACAATTGCTGAGCAACATCGGCACTATGACGCACGAGGAAATGGCGTCTTTGATGACCTTGCTGGATGAGTTGGACAACAGAAAGCGTACGGCGCTAGCCCGCAGCGAGTTTTTGGCCTTTATTGCCGCCGTTGACCCAGCGTACAAGTTTGGGGTGCACCTAAAGCGGCTAGGGGCGTTGCTTATGCAGGTGGAAGAGGGAGTGAAAGACAGGATTGCGGTCTCCATGGCCCCCCGGTTTGGTAAATCGCAGATGATTTCTATTTATTACCCTGCGTGGTACCTTGGAAAGCACCCCGACCACAAGTTGATCGTAGCGTCGCACACAGTGGATCTCGCGGTTGATATGGCCCGCAAAGTGCGGAACTTAATGCAGACCCCTGAATACAAGTCTATTTTCCCTGGCGTGCAGATTGCGGCAGACGCCAAAGCGGCCGGAAAATGGAACACGACTAAGGGCGGCGAGGTATATGCAACGGGTGTGGGCGGCGCACTCGCAGGTCGTGGTGCGCATTTGATCGTGGTCGACGACCCAATCTCGGAGCAGGACATCAAGGCGGGGAATACCACAGGCCTAGACGGCGTGTATGAGTGGTTTCGCGCAGGACTGCGTACTCGTTTAATGCCCGCCGGAAAAATATGTGTCTTGCACTGTCTTGTTGGCGACACACAGGTTACGCTGGCTGCGGGCGGATCAAAGGCTATCCGGGATATACGCCCTGATGATATGGTGGCCAGCTACGACAACGGTGATATTCGCCCCGCCAAAGTTCTTGGGTGGTCAAACCAAGGATTAGATCGCGTTTACGCAGTGGCCTTGAGATCTGGTGTTATAATTCGTGGGAACGAGAGGCATCCTCTGCTCGTACGCCAAAACGGAGTAGACACATGGACGAAAATCAAGGACTTGCAGGTAGGGAAACACCTAGTTTGTGTAACGCGGTCGGATGCGATCGCCCACACTACGCCCGCGGAAAGTGCCAATACCACTACCACAAGGCGCGTAGAGAAGCGCCGGAATTCCTTTCTAGCACTGGCTGGGGTAAGTGGCGCGGCAAGACGTGCAGTGTTGACGGGTGTGGCAAGGCTGCATACGCTAAGGGACTCTGCGTCCAATGCAACGCCAAAGCAAATTACACAGTCAGAAAAGCAGCAGGCACACACTACTGCCCCAAGAAGCGGAGCGACGCACATCTTAAAATGCAGTATGGGATCACTGGATATGACTACGACCGCATGTTTGCTGCGCAGTCGGGGGGATGCGCTATATGCGGGGAGTCTGCACATGCCGGAAACACCCCCTCAGCGTGGAAGGTTCGGCGATTGGCTGTTGACCACTGCCACACAACTGGCAAAGTCCGGGCACTCCTTTGCAACGCATGCAACCTCATCGTTACTGAACGCAATACGCCCGAGCGGCTACGCAAAGCCGTTGAGTACCTTGAGCACCACACTGGATGAGATCGTCGCCATAACTCCTGACGGGGTGGAAGAGGTCTACGACATTCAAGTTGAGGGGACTGAGAACTTTATCGCCAACGGCGTGGTCAGCCATAATACTCGCTGGCACCAGCGGGACCTCATAGGACGCCTGCTTAAAGACGGCGCGCTGAACGAAGACGGTGATCAGTATGAGATGTTTGAGTTCCCAGCCATTTTAGAAGGTGTGAATCCAAAGTCCGACCCCGCCCACGCAGAGTTTAGCCCTGAAGAGCCCGCCACCATTCTAAAATCACTGTGGCCAGCGCAGTGGAGTATTGAATCCCTCCTGCGGACAAAGGCCAGCATGCCCGCGTGGCAGTGGAACGCCCAATATCAGCAGAATCCCACGGCGCAAGAGTCGGCGATTATCAAGAAAGACGACATCCAGTGGTGGCCACACGAAGATCCGCCGTCCGTTGATTTTATTGTGCAGGCGTATGACACTGCGCTAACGACAAAAACGCGCTCGGACTACTCGGTCTGCGTGACATTTGGCGTCTGGACGAACGAAGAGGGTATGGACAACATCATCTGCCTGAACTGTGTGCGTGGCAAGTGGGAGTTCCCCGAGTTAAAGCAGATGGCGCTGCAGCAAGCCCAAGAGTGGGAGCCCGATGCCATCATCGTTGAGGCGAAAGCCAGTGGCCAGCCCCTGATTGACGAGATGCGGCGTTCCGGGCTGTTCGTGCAGGACTATAGCCCCGGCAAAGGACAAGATAAAATTGCTCGGATGAACTCCGTTAGTGATATGTTTACCAACAAGCAGGTTTGGTTCCCCGAAATTAGGTGGGCTACCGAGGTTGTAAATGAGATACTTGCGTTTCCTGCCGGAGAGCACGACGACCAGGTTGACGCCTGCCTTGAGGGGGATACTTTGATTTTGATGGGGGATGGGACACGAGTAGCGATACGCGACGTGCAAATCGGAAACTACGTAGCTACTCCATATGGGCCCAAACGTGTGTTGGAGTCTGGAAAAACGGGTATCAAACAAACGAGATGCGTGCCGGGGACAACGCTTCGCGCTACGGGGAATCACCCCGTCGCTACGGACCGAGGGTGGGTTAGGGCAGACCAGATTACGCCGAACGATGGTATAGTTACCGTATCTACATATGGAGTAAATACATGGCTTTCCCAAAAAATCCCAACAGTCGCGTTGAATCAATTGTGTTCGATGGATACCGGTACAACCGATACCCAGAGTCCCTGCGGAACGCCCGATACTACACGCGGGCAGGGGGGCAATCCCTCCATCGCGCCATATGGGAAAAAGCGCACGGGCCCATCCCCGCAGAGGTTCATATTCACCACAAGGACCATGATGTGGATAACAACACAGTGGAAAACCTTGTCCATCTGTCTCGCCGCGAGCACATGGCGGAACACAGCGCTGAGCGTAGAGAATATGGCCAATCAGCCGAACAGCAAGCGCACTTGGAGCGTATCAGGCCACTGGCCACTGTGTGGCACCAATCCGAAGCAGGGCGTGCTTGGCATCGGGAGCAGGCTAAAACATCGCTTGCAAAAGCTCAAATGGAGCGACACTGCAATCCACAATACCCTCACACTTGCAAAATTTGTGCTTGTAGCTTTACGGCTGCGTCAGCCAAAGCGGAGTTTTGCGGCCCTGCTTGTTGGAGAAAGCACCATAACGCCGTTGCCCGCGCTCGAAACCTTGAGAAGCGAACAGGCTACACATGCGTCCATTGCAGCGCTGGTTTCGTGGCCACAGTCAGCCAGCAAAAATACTGCTCTCTTGCGTGCAAGACCGCAACCAACAACGCCGGTAGGCGTATACAACCTGAGTGTTGAGGATGCTGAGTGCTATTTTGCAAATGACATTCTCGTGCACAATTGCACGCTCGCATTGATTAGAATCCGTAAGGGCGGGCTCATCCGGCTCAACAGTGACGTACCAGATACAGAGCAGATCACCGGCTCCCGCCGCGCTGCTTATTACTAAGGGATACCATGGCAACGAATATCGACCGAGCACTTTTCCAGCAGCCCCAAGGCATTGACGCGTTAGGCGAAGATGAACAGGCCATCGAGATTGAAATCTTGGATCCTGAAGAGGTTAGCATCACGGGCCCCGGCTTTGAGCTAGATGTCCTCAAGGCAGAAGAGGAAGAGCAGTTCGGCATGAACCTTGCCGAGGACATGGACGAAGGCGCTATAGAGTCCATGGCTGGCGACTTGTGCAGCGACATCGAGAACGACAAGAACTCCCGCAAGGAGTGGGAAAAGGCCTACACGGACGGCTTAAAGTTGCTAGGCCTGAAGGTCGAGGAGCGCACAGAGCCATGGAACGGTGCATCGGGCGTGTTCCACCCCATGATTACGGAGGCCGTTGTTCGGTTCCAGTCAGAGTCGATCACCGAGACGTTCCCAGCCCAAGGCCCAGTGCGCACCAAGATCATCGGCAAAGAGACCCCGGAAAAGCAAGCCGCCGCCCGCCGTGTCGAAACGGATATGAACCACGAGCTGACGGACGTGATGCGGGAGTTCCGGCCGGAGCATGAGCGGATGTTGTGGAGCCTGCCTGCTACGGGTAGTGCGTTCAAGAAGGTGTACTTCGATCCGAACTTGGGGCGTCAGGTCTCGATGTTTGTGCCCGCGGAGGACATTATCTTGCCGTACGGCACGACTGACTTGGATACGTGCTACCGCCTGACCCACGTCATGCGCAAAACCAAGAACGAGATCCGCAAACTGCAGCAGGCGGGGTTTTACCGGGACATCGAGCTGGGTGACCCGTCCCGCGAGCAGACCGACATCGAGAAGGCCAAGGACGAGGAAACTGGCTTTAGCGACTTGAACGACGATCGCTACGTCCTCCTGGAGTGCCACGTTGACCTGGACTTGCCGGGCTTTGAGGATGAAGAGGACGGCGAGCCGACGGGCATTGCCCTTCCGTACGTAGTAACCCTCATCAAAGGAACTAACGATGTTTTGTCTATTCGCCGTAATTGGAATGAGTCAGACGATCTACGGCTCAAGCGCCAGCACTTCGTACACTACCAATATATACCCGGCTTCGGTGCGTACGGCTTCGGGCTGTTCCATCTTATCGGGGGCTTCGCCAAGTCAGCTACCAGCATCATGCGCCAGCTCGTCGACGCGGGAACCCTGTCTAACCTGCCGGGCGGCCTCAAATCACGAGGACTTCGGATTAAGGGTGATGACACACCGATTGCTCCCGGAGAGTTCCGCGACGTAGACATTAGCTCAGGCGCACTGCGCGACAACATCCTGCCGCTGCCATATAAAGAGCCGTCGATGGTTCTGTTCCAGCTGCTAGGCGCGATCGTAGACGAAGGCCGTCGTTTTGCCGCAACAGCGGATATGAAAGTTTCGGACATGTCGGCCAATGCCCCGGTGGGCACTACGCTGGCTTTGTTGGAGCGCCAGCTCAAGGTCATGTCGGCGGTACAAGCCCGGATGCACTACGCGTTCAAGCAAGAACTACGACTACTGGCTGGCTTGATCAGGGACTACACGGACGTCTCGTACAAGTACGAGCCAGAAAAAGGCGGACGTCTGGCCAAGGCCGAGGACTACAGCTACGTCGACATCATCCCGGTGAGCGACCCCAACGCGGCCACCATGAGCCAGCGGGTGGTCCAGTACCAGGCGGTCATCCAGATGGCGCAGATGGCCCCGGACATTTACGACTTGCCACAGTTGCACCGCAACATGCTGGAGGTGCTGGGCATCAAGAACGCGGACAAGCTAGTTCCGTTGCCCGACGACCAGAAGCCGATGGACCCTGTGACCGAGAACATGCAGGCCCTGAAGAACGAGCCGATGAAGGCGTTCATGTACCAAGACCACGAGTCGCACATCAAGGTGCACATGTCGGCCATGCAGGACCCCATCATCATGCAGCTGGTTGGACAGAATCCCAAGGCTCCGATGATTCAGGCGGCCCTAACCGCCCATATTGCCGAGCATGTTGGCTTTGCGTACCGCCAGAAAATTGAGCAGCAGCTAGGTATGCCGTTGCCGCCAGAAGGAGAGAAGCTACCACCGCAGATCGAGTTGGCGCTGTCCGGCATGATGGCGCAGGCAGCTCAGCAGGTACTGCAGCAGAGCCAAGCGCAAGCAGCACAGCAGCAAGCACAGCAACAAGCCCAAGACCCGATCCTGCAGATTCAACAGCAAGAGTTGCAGATCAAACAAAATGAGTTGCAGCTCAAACAAAAAGAGCTAGAACTCAAGGAAAAGAAGTTCCAAGTGGACGCAGCGGCCAAAAGCGACGAGTTGCAGCTTAAGGAGCAAGAGCTCAACGCCAAGATGCAGATCGAAGGGCTCAAGGTTGGCTCCAAGATCAAAATCGACGAGGCGCGGCTGAACGCCGACCAAGAACGTGCAGGTGTCCAAATGGGCATCGACATCGCCAAGTCAAAAGCACAGCAGCCGAAAAGGTAAGGGAACCCCATGATCCAAGACTTCGCACGTGTATTGCGCGAACAAATACGCAAAGACATGAACAACTACGCTGATGACGCCGCCAGCGGAGCATGTCGCTCATTTGAAGAGTACCAAAAACTCTGCGGAACCATTCAGGGTCTGGCTATCGCAGAGAGATACCTTGTAGATTTGGCCGATAAGGCCGCACGAAACGACGACTAAGAGTCGCCGCCTTCCCGTTCGCGGGCTGCTCGCCGCACAGTTTGCGGTGTTGTTTGAAAGAGACAGAAGATGAGTGAATTAAACCTTGAACCGGGCATTTTTGCCCTGCCAGAAGCAATCCAGCCTACCGAAGCCCCTGCGGCAACGGACGAGGAAAAAGCTCGCCAGCTCCCCGACCCCACAGGTTGGAAGTTGTTGTGCGCCGTTCCTGATGTGGTTGAGACATTTGAAAACTCCGCGATCGTCAAAGCAGGCCAATTCATGAAGCAAGAAGAGCACGCCACAACCGTGCTGTTTGTTGTGAGGGTCGGGCCTGATGCGTACAAAGACCAGACCAAGTTCCCAGGCGGTCCGTGGTGCAAGGAAGGCGACTTTGTACTTGTACGGACGTATTCCGGTACCCGATTCAAGATCTACGGAAAAGAATTTCGCGTCATCAACGACGACATGATCGAAGCAGTTATCCAAGACCCCCGCGGAATTTCCCGCGCTTAAAGGAGACGTAAATGGCAGGATATAAGTTCCCTGATGAAGATCAGGATGTCAGTAACGACGACAAAGACACTGTTGTAATTTCGCAACAGCCAGACGACGAAATCGAAATCGAAATCGAAATCGTCGACGACACGCCAGAACGCGACAAAGGGCGTCGACCGCTGGACCGCGAGGTGTTGGACCCCACGGATGCTGAAATTGAGAATTACACCAAAGGTGCTCAAGAACGCATTAAGGAGTTAACCCACGCACGTCACGACGAGCGCCGCGCCAAAGAATCCCTACAGCGGGAAAAGCAAGAGTATGAGCGCCTCGCTCAGCACATGCAGCAAGAGAATGCGCGACTTAAACAGTATGTGGACAGCGGCACGCAGCAGTATGGAGAGATGGCCAAAACTGCGGCCACGGCGGAGTTAGATAAAGCTAGGCGGGAGTACAAAGCAGCCTACGAAGCTGGCGACTCTGATGCGCTAGTGGTTGCCCAAGAAGCGCTGACCGAAGCCAAGATGAAGATTGCGGAAACAAAGAATTTTCGTCCTGCCCCTGTACAAAACGAAGATCGTGTGGTACAAACACAACAACCAGCACCTCAACAGGTGCAACCTGACGAAAAGACGCTGCGCTGGCAGGCAAAAAACCAGTGGTTCGGGTCGGATGGGTTTGAAGAAGTAACCAGCTTTGCACTAGGGCTGCACCAAAATCTAGTCAATAACGGGGTCGACCCGCGAAGCAGTGAATATTTCGAGCGCATTGACGCACGCGTGAAGTCTAAGTTCCCTGAAGTTTTTAGTGGACAAGAAGAGCGTAAGTCAGGTGACTCTTCGAAAAGGCCAACCTCGGTTGTTGCCCCCGCAGCTCGGTCTTCGGGCGCAAAGAAAATCCAGCTCACAGCCACGCAAGTCGCGTTGGCTAAAAAGTATGGACTAACCCCGCAGCAGTATGCGGCTGAAGTTGCAAAATTGGAGAGAAACAATGGCTGAAAATCGTACCCCCCGTGACCTTTTGTCACGCGACAAAACTGCTCGTCCTGTATATGTGCCACCTTCGGCGTTACCCGATCCGACTCCAGAGCCGGGTTATGTGTATCGCTGGGTCATGACTCATTTGCTAGGCGAAGCCAACCCGACTAACGTGTCTCGCAAGATGCGCGAAGGCTGGGTACCGGTAAAAGCAGTGGATCATCCAGAACTGATGCTTGCAGGTAGTGACAAAACAGGAAACGTCGAAATCGGTGGCCTCATGCTTTGCAAGATGGCGTCGGAGCTGGCCCAGTCCCGTGATGACTACTACAACGTGCAAGCGCAGAACCAGATGGATTCAGTGGACAACCACTTCATGCGAAATAACGACCCTCGAATGCCTCTGTTTGCTGACCGCAAGTCAACATCCAGTCGCGGACAAGGATTTGGTTCAGGTTCAAAGTAAAAGGAGTGCCAAATGGCATCAGTTGCTTCCCCTTACGGCCTTAAGCCCGTAAACGAATTGGGTGGTCTGCCTTATGCAGGCAGCACTCGTTCGTACAAAATCGACCCCGCTGGTACCGCAGCTAACATTTTCTACGGCTCGCCCGTATTTGTTAACTCTGCTGGTTTTCTGGCTGTGGCCACCGCTACTGGCGCTGATTCGACCACCAATGGTTTCCCAGTTGGCACCGCCAACACGGGTATCGTCGGCGTGTTTGTCGGCTGCCAATACATCAACGCACAAGGTCAAGTGATCTACGCTCAGTACTACCCAACGGGTACGACTGGTGTGGTCAATGCCTACGTCGTCGATGATCCAGATGTTGTGTTCCAAGTCCAGTCCGCTGGTTCGGTCACACAAGCCGCTGTTGGCGCTAACGTGTTCTTCTCGACTGGAGCTGTTGCTACGGGCAACACCGTCACGGGTAACTCTACGGCTTCTGTCGTGGCGGGTGGCTCGGCGGTTACAACCTCGGCCGCTTTCCGCGTCGTTGGTTTCGTAGACATGGAAGCATTCTCAGTTGTAGGCGACGCCCGCACTGACATCCTTGTCAAGATTAACCCCGGCTATCACAGCTACACCAACGCCGTTGGTCTGTAAGGAGCATTTAAATGGCAATTTCACGCGCACAACTGCTCAAAGAACTGCTTCCCGGCCTGAACGCTTTGTTCGGTCTGGAGTACGCTCGCTACGGCGCAGAGCACAAGGAACTGTACGAAACCGAGAAATCGGAGCGTAGCTTTGAAGAAGAAACCAAGCTGTCTGGCTTCGGTGCTGCACCAGTGAAGAACGAGGGCCAAGCCGTTGCTTATGACAACGCGCAAGAAGCCTTCACTGCACGTTACAGCCACGAGACCATCGCACTGGGCTTCTCGATCACTGAAGAAGCAGTCGAAGACAACTTGTACGACAGTTTGTCGGCTCGTTACACCAAAGGTCTGGCTCGCGCCATGGCCTACACCAAGCAAGTTAAAGCCGCAGGCGTTGTCAACAACGGTTTCAGCCAAAACTACCTTGGCGGTGATGGCGTGTCACTGTTTGGCGTTAACGCTTCTGGTACACGCGTGGGTCACCCCCTCGTTACTGGTGGCGTAAACTTCAACAGCCCGACCACTGGTGTCGATCTGAACGAGACGTCGTTGGAAAATGCTGTGATTCAAATCGCCGCATGGACTGATGAGCGAGGTCTGTTGATCGCCGCTAAGCCCCGCAAGATGATCATCCCGCCAGCTCTGCAATTCGTTGCTACTCGTCTGTTGGAAACCAGCCTCCGTGTTGGTACCGCTGACAACGACCTCAACGCACTGAAGAACAACGGCTCGATCCCTGAAGGCTACGTCGTTAACCACTTCTTGACCGACAACAACGCTTGGTTCCTTTGCACCGACGTTCCAAACGGCATGAAGCACTTCGAGCGTACTCCGTTGAGTAACTCTATGGATGGTGACTTTGATACCGGGAATGTAAGATATAAGAGTCGTGAGCGATATTCCTTTGGATATTCTGATCCATTGGGTATGTGGGGCTCATCGGGCTCGTCTTAA
>Ga0209414_1001623_pt1 | contig 10526 bp, 9 predicted proteins | sample LakVidmifraction_4_FD_181154 | JGI IMG/M metagenome (GOLD analysis project Ga0209414, IMG submission 181154) | Hypersaline microbial communities from Lake Vida, Antarctica - Brine Hole Two &gt;0.2 micron (SPAdes) (version 2) | ecosystem: Environmental > Aquatic > Non-marine Saline and Alkaline >... | reverse complement strand
CGGAAAACGTTCAAGGCTTTGGTAACGACGATGTTGATGTCAGTGGAGATGGCTGGCCTATCGCAACTGGTGGGCCAGCCAGTACAAATATGACCGCTGCTCGCTGCCGTGAAGTTTGGGCCGGCGTTCTGCAATCGAATGCCCCAACGATCGCCGGAGGAACCCCAGATTACGCTGTGACGACTCAAGGAGATGCAGACGGTGACCCGGGCAGCGACTGTGTCTTTACGTACCAGTTGGACGGATTGGGCAGCATCATTGGCTACGACGCCGACAACGGTGAAATCTCGACCATAATTAACTAAAAATCCAAGCCAAAACGGTAAAATAGAGATCTAATATGAAAGCGATGACAGCAATGGCATCAAGAAAAGAAAAAGGCTTCACCCTGATCGAACTGGTGATGGTGATTGTAATTCTGGGCATTCTGGCGGCGTTTGCGTTGCCGCGGTTTGCGGATTTGGGTGGGGAGGCGCGAGCAGCTTCTATTCAGGGCGCTGCAGGAAGTGTTAAATCAGCATCTGCAATTGCGCACTCAGCTTGGCTCGCTACTGGAAATGCATCTCCAGTGGATATGGACGGGGTCAACATTATTATGAGCGCCGCTGGTTACCCTAAGGCAGCTTTAGGAGACATCACAGCCGCCGCTCAGATCGATACAATAGATTTCACGTTCACTCCGGGGACAAAGGACGGCGTATTCACTATTACTGACTTTACAGCAGACCCTGTAAGCGAATGCCAGTTCACTTACGGCGAAACCACTGGCCAAGTGACAGGTATTGTAACTACTGGGTGCTAAAGTCGAGTGCGTATCAGGTCGGATGTTTGAAGTCTAACTTGGCCTGCGTTTAGCGGGTATTCTGGAAGATGGGAGAGGGGGATGACAATGAAAAAAGCTCCGATGTCATCGGGGTTCACCCTCGTGGAACTGGTCATTCATTAAACACTGCGTCAAGAAAACAGATCCTTAGCCTTTGGGAGTAACACTATGAAAGCAATGAACATGAAGAAAAAAGCAGGTTTTACCCTGATCGAACTGGTCATGGTGATTGTAATTCTAGGCATTCTGGCGGCGTTCGCGCTTCCGCGGTTTGCGGATTTGGGTGGTGATGCCAGGCTGGCAACGCTTGATGGTGCGAGGGGGACAGTGAAATCAGCAGCTGCCATTGCTCACTCGCGTTGGCTTGCTGATGGCAGTGTGGATTCCCAAGCTGTTGATTTGGAAGGAGCAACCGGTATCACTATGACTGCTAATGGCTATCCGACCGAAGATGATCCCGGCATTGGAGTTGCAGCTCAGATATCAGACGACTTTGATGTTACAACGGGTATGATCTCTGTTCTGGATGGTGGCACAGCGCGTACTAATTGTAATTTCACCTACGATGGGACAGATGGTTCTACCGATGATGGTGATGTGAGTGACTGTTAAACATTGGTTGTGAATCTGGTAGGTCGGATTAGCGAAAGCGTAATCCGACCTGCGTTTTTACGTTTCATGGACGGCCGAGGAGAGGGAGATGACAATAAAGCCGCCCCGATGTCATTGGGGTTCACCCTCTTGGAGCTGGTCATTAATTAGAGACTGCTTTGAAAAAAACAGATCAATAGCCCTCGGGACTAACACTATGAAAGCAATGAACATGAAGAAAACAGCAGGCTTCACCCTGATCGAACTGGTCATGGTGATTGTCATTCTAGGCATTCTGGCAGCGTTTGCGTTGCCGCGGTTTGCGGATTTGGGGGGAGATGCTAGAGCTGCGACGCTTGGAGGAGCGCAAGGTTCTGTTAAATCGGCAGCAGCAATCGCCCATTCGAAGTGGTTAGCGAAAGGCAGTACTGGTGCTGGTACTATCACTCTTGAAGGAACTAGTATCGCAATGAGCGCAGAAGGTTACCCGACAGCGGTGGCTGGGAGTATTGGTGACGCTGCTCAGATTGGCACCGATTTCACTTTGACAGATGGCACTGGCACAGCAGTCATTAGCATTGCCGGAACAACTACTGGAAGTTGCGAATTTACATATGATCAAGCGAATGGTGGCACCTCCGCAACCATCACGGGGTGCTAACTTTGATTTCAAGATATCAAATCCAGCGCTCCTGGCTCAGCGTGTTTCGGGCTTGTTGAGCTAGTGATGGATGGAAAGAATTCCGGTTAGCTTGTAGGTCGGATTTATCCGTGAAAGGCACGCTGATCACAGCGTAATTCGACAAAACTGGTCTGCCATGGCACCCGATGTCGGATTACGCTTTCGCTAACCCGACCTACGTTTTTACGTTCCATGGGTGGCAGGGAATAGGGGAGAGGGGCACGAAAACAAAGAACGCCCCGATGTCATGGGGGTTCACTCTCTTGGAGCTGGTCATTCATTAAACACTTCCCTGGGAAAAGAGATCAATAGCCTTTGAAAGTAACACTATGAAAGCGACGAGCATGAAGAAATCGGCAGGCTTCACCCTGATCGAACTGGTGATCGTAATTGTTATTCTGGGCATTCTGGCGGCATTTGCGTTGCCGCGATTTGCGGATTTGAGCAGAGATGCCAGGCTGTCAGCGCTTGATGGTGCGAGGGGAGCGGTGAAATCAGCAGCTGGCATCGCTCAATCCAAGTGGTTGGCCGATGGCAGCCCCGGTGGTTCAAATATAACGATAACGATTGAAGGCTCCACCGTGCGAATGACCAATCAAGGCTATCCAAAACCAACCCGTCTCGGTATTGGAGTTGCATCTCAGGTAACTGATGACTTTTATATGGGTACTAGCGGTAACGGTAGGATTTCTGTTTTGGATTCTGCTGGGCAGCCAATTATTGCTTGTAATTTCGATTACGACGGGACGACTGGCACGATTACGAATGAGAATATTAGTGGCTGTTAAAGAATGGTTGGGGCCCGATAGCTCGGCTTTATCCGTGAAGGGCACAATGAGCGTAGCGTAATTCGACAAAACTGGTCACCCATGGCACTCGACGTCGGGTTACGCTTCGCTAACCCGACCTAAGTTTTTAGGTTTCATGGGTGGCCGGGAATAGGGGAGAGGGGCATGAAAATAAAGAACGCCCCGATGTCATCGGGGTTCACCCTTGTCGAACTGGTCATGGTCATCATCCTGATCGGGGTTCTCTCCGCGCTGGGTGTTGGCCTTTTTGCCAGCCGCTCCGCCTTTTCTCCCTTGCTGGTCACCCAGCAACTTGCCTCCGCCACGCTGCTTGCTCAGCAGGCAGCGTTAGCGGGGAACTCATCCAATACAGTTACTATCGAGCAGGATAGTGACGCCCTGTCGTTTATCGTTGGCGGCCAGAACTTCTCGCTAAAACGCAACGGAGCCACCCTGAGCTATCGGCAGCAAAGCCAGACCCGTTTTTCCGCCGTGACTTCTGGCGGCTATTCGGTAAGCTTCGACGCCATGGGCAGGGTTGCTGCGCCCATTGCTCGCGCAAACATTGATTTCAGAATCTCAGGCGATAGCCAGTTTGATCTGTGCCTCAGTTCGCTGGGCGCCGTTTATGCCGGTACGTGCCAATGATGCCGTGCCGCTTTCCCCATACCCGAGCTTCCGGGGCCACGCTCGTTGAGCTGGTGATCACCATTGTTATTATCAGTGTGGCTATCGCGGGCGTAGTCGGAGCTTTCGCCGTCATTACTGGCCGCAGTGCGGACCCACTCAATCAGACCCGGGCCGTGGGATTGGCCCAGCTTTATATGGATGAAATACTCTCCCGAAAATACGATGAAGCCACGCCGCCCGGAGGTGTGCCTAAGACCAGTGGCTGCGCCATCAACACCGAAGAAAGTGACCGCGAGAACTACGACGATGTGGATGATTACAACGCCATCAACAGTGCAGCATCGGAAAATACCGACGGTGAACTCTTGGGCTCTGCTTACTCTGGGTTTACTGTGTCAGTAAACGTTTCCTGCGCTGGAGGGGAGGTTGGGCTTGCCGCCGACGAGGCCAAACGTATAGACATAACCATCATTGATCCGTCCAGCCAGAGCTACTTGTTCACCGCTTACAGAGCGAATTTCTGATGCGAAGGGCAGCCGGATTCACATTAATTGAATTGGTGATAGTCATTGTGCTGTTAAGCATCGTCGCGACTATTTCCGTTCAGTTTGTGGCGCTGTCTACCCGAGGAGCTATTGATGTGGCCGCCCGGCAGCAGCGAGCTCTGCAAGGGGTGGTGATTGGTGAGCAGATTAGCCGCGAGCTGCGTGAAGCCTTCCCGCTTTCTATTCGGGTTTCGGGAAATTGCCTGGAGTGGCTGCCGATTGAAGCTGGCACGGCGTATACCGGCTTGACGAAGATGCCGAACCGGGATGAAATTCCCGTTGTGCCATTCAGTGAACCCCCTCCATTTGGAACCCCTTCAATTGGAACGACCCGTGCCATTGTGTACGGCTATGGGACCTCAACCGATTCTCTTTATGGGACCGCAAATCCTGGGCCGGTTTCACCGGCGATTACCGACATAGAAAACGCTACCTCACCGGCGGTTATTACTTTGAAAAACAGCCATCGGTTTCGGGAACGCTCGCCTGAGAAGCGTCTTTTTGTAGTCGGTAAGCCGGTAAGCCTTTGCCAGAGTGGGCAATTCCTTTATCGGTACAGTGGGTATGCTCCAAATACCAGTCAGCCGTCACCTCCTGGCGTCGCTGCAGAAGTGCTGGCAGCCAATCTTACCGGCAATGTGGATTTGAAGTACATGCCGCCGACCCTTCGTAGGGCAGCGGTGGTGCAGTTCACCTTCACCCTGAAAGACCCGCAGAGCGATGAAACGACCACGGTTAGTCAGGAGGTACAGATTCGCAATGTGCCCTGATCATTCTCCCAAAAAACAACAGGGTGCCGGCCTGCCGATAGCCCTGTTCATTATTACCGTGCTGGCGTTGCTCGTTGTCGGTATGGCTCAGTTGCAGGAGCGTAGTGGGCAGGCAGTGAGTTTGCAGATTCAGTCGCAACGTGCGTTTTTTGCCGCTGAGAGTGGTGCTCAGGTCGCCGTAACAGAAGCGCTGCGCGGAGCGAGCTGTTCAAGTGTTTCCACGTCGCCCTTGTCTTTTAGTGCGTCAGGGCTCAATGGCTGTCAGGTGACCAGTTCGTGTAATTCTGTGGACGTCGATATCGATGGCGATTCTGCCGACGAGACGGTCTACACCTTGTCGAGCATCGGCCAGTGCGGCTCGGGTGTTGAGCAGGTTTACCGCACTGTGGAGGTACGTGCCCGATGATGTCTTTGCGTTCATTAAGGCCGCTTGGCCACACACTGGTGAAATGCCCAGTGTTTAGTCACGCAGTTAGGGGGTGGGGTATGACTCGTCAAATAAGTGCGGCAATGGGTTTTTTGTGCGGGCTGATGGTGGCGATGCCGGCTCTTGCTGAGGACGCGTTTTTTGAAACCGGGTCCGTTACGGTCAGCGATTCGATCGACCAGGGCAACTGGGAGACCGTTACCTTGAGTGAAAGTTACACCAGCCCGGTGGTTATCGTGGGTCCCGTCTCACACAATAATGACAACTCGCTCAGCGCCCGGGTTCGAAATGTTAACGCGACAAGTTTCGAGGTTGGTTTTCAGAGCCCCTGTGAGAGTGCGGGTGGGAGCACTGGCGGTGTCGCCTGTCCATCGGGCGGTAGCTGGAGTAACGAAACGATCAGGTACTGGGTTGTTGAAGAGGGCATCTGGGCGTTCCCGGACGGTACCCTTTTGGAAGCGGGGCGTCTGACGACATCCACGGTGCGATCGGGGGTTGGCAGCTCGAATGCGGCAGACACGGTGAGTTTTCAGCAGGCGTTCAGCTCGCCCCCAGCCGTCCTGCATTCGGTAAACAGCTTTAACGACTCAAACTGGATTGCTTCAACGTCGTTCGCTAGTAGTAACAATACGGGTGCGCGTCCGGGATCTGCGGACATGAGCCTGGCTTTGGAGGGTGCCGAAGTGACGAGCACACATGGCGCTGAAGTTATTGGTTGGGTGGCTATTGAGCCCGCATCGGGAACAAATAACGGGAATACTTATGCGTCGGGAGCACCTGCCGGACTGGATGTTGGCCGGCATTCTAATGGGTGCCAGAGCGTAACACTTGGTGGGTTCTCATCCATTCCGGACGCCGTTGCCAGTCAGAGCACGATGTCTGGTGCCAATGGCGGCTGGCTTCGACTCTGTGGAGCCGAGGTAGCTCCCAGCGGTATTGAAATTCACGTAGACGAGGACCAGGTAAACGATTCGGAACGAAGCGGCCTGGAGGAAGCGGTCAGTTTTTTTGCATTTGATGCAAACGCCGTAGGCTTGCTGACGCGGCCCGATTCGTTTTGTACTGGGATTTCGGCCGTATTCTGCGATGATTTTGACGTTGGCACCCTTGCGAGCGACGGATGGACAATTAACAGTTTTGGTGGAGGTGAAGCTGGTATCAGCAGCCAGACTAGCAGCAGTGGGGATTCATCTTTGTTCACGTCTAGCGGGGGTGTGAGTGTTGTGTCGCCGGTGATCGACTTGTCCGATGTAAGCACGGGCAGTCTTGATTATTGGTGGCGGCGCGGTGACGATTCGTTCAGTGAAAATCCCGACAACGATGAAGATTTATTCGTGCAGTACCTCAATGATGATGGGGACTGGGTGCAAATTGAGTTCCAGGCTGGCAATGGCAGTGAAGGCGAGATCGGCACCACAGAGTTCGAACTACCTGCCGACGCACTTCATGCCGATTTCCAGTTCCGCTTCTCGCAGTTGGATGGGAACGGTGGCGACTTTGATTTTTGGCATATTGACGATGTCGTGCTGAGAGCGCGGTCCTTTATCTGTGAGCCGGATGATTTTGAGCGGACAGCTCTTGGTGACGACTGGGTGACAACCACGTCGAACGGTGCCTTCTCGCCAACGATTGTGAACGGTCGCCTCCGGATGACTGAGGCCGCAGGCAATCAGGCAACTGCTGCAACCTATCAGCGGATATTTCCCGGCGCCGATAATTTCGTCCAAGTTGAGTTCGATTATTTCGCCTATGGCGGATCTGGCGCCGACGGGCTGGCCGTGGTGTTCTCGGATGCATCTGTTACACCCCAGGCCGGCGGTTATGGCGGCTCACTTGGGTATGCGCAAGTGCCGAATGGCAGTGGTGGTTTTGCAGGCGGCTGGCTGGGGATTGGTCTGGATGAATACGGCAACTTCTCCAACAACAATGAAGGCCGTGTAGGGGGCACCAACGGGCGCACACTCGACTCTGTTGCCGTGCGCGGGGCGTTGCCGGATTACGCATACATAGCCGACTCGGGCGGCTTGTCACCGGGGATCGACTCGAACAACGGCAATAATCCGTTCCGATACCGGATCACCATTGATTCAAGGAACAATATCACGCCGGTTCTGACTGTTGAGCGCAAGGGCCGGGGTACTGGTAACAGTTTTGATCTGCTGATTCAGGAAACCCTCTCGGGACAGCCGTCGATACCCGACAATCTTTTTTTATCACTGACGGGTTCCACGGGTGGTTCAACCAATATTCACGAACTCGACAACCTTCAGGTTTGTGCCGATAAAGTGGGGCCTGTACAGCCGCTGGTCGACCATTTTGAGCTTGAACACAGTGGCAACTCGCTGACCTGTCGACCGGAAGTGGTTACGATCAGGGCGTGCGATAACGCAGACTGCAGTGAGATATTTAATGATCCGGTTGAGGTGGCGTTGTCTCCATCAGGATGGGTCGGTGGCAATACCTTCACCATGACCGGTGGCACCGCGCCTCGCACATTGAGAATTACCAGCCCCTCCACAGTCACTCTTGGTGTACCCAGTTCAAACCCTGGCACAAAAGCATTTTCGCGCACGCTTTGCAGTGATGGAACACCGGGTGGTGTTAGCACTACGAAATGCGATCTGACGTTTTTCGATTCCGGATTCGATATTTCCATTCCGGATCATGTCTCGGATACCGAACAAACGGCGAGTATTGCCGCCGTCCGTAAAGACGACATCACCGAAGAGTGCGTTCCCGGTTTCGATAACGAAACAAAATCGGTATCGCTGTGGTCCGCCTATGTGAATCCTTCAACGGGCTCAGAACCGCTTATTGCAGATGGTAGCGCTTTGCCTGGTAGCTCGGGAGCAACCCGCGCGCTGGCATTTGATGGTAATGGTGTAGCCGAAGTGCAGCTGCGTTACGCAGACGTCGGCGATGTTCGCCTGAATGCCAGATACGACGGAAGCGACGAAGAAGCTGGCCTGGTGATGCTTGGTGGCAGCGATTTTGTTGCGCGGCCGGACTACTTCCGGTTGGACATTCCCGGTAATCCGGGGGCATCTACTGTGGCTGCCGGGAATGACTTTGTTGCTGCGGGTGCGGATTTTGAAATCAATGTCGCCGCAATCAATGCCAGTGGTAACGTTACTCCAAACTTTGGTCAGGAATCGCCGAACGAAGGGGTAAGCCTGATTGCAGAATTGGTTGCTCCCTCTGGCGGTGACTTTCCCGCTCTGACGGGTTCCTTTGGTTCGTCGGGCGAAGACTGTAACGGGAATGCGAGCGCGGGTGGAACGGCGTGTGGCCAGTTTAGCTGGGGTGAGGTGGGCATTCTCAAACTGACCCCTATGCTCACCAGTGGCAGTTATCTCTCTACCGACGATGTGACCGGGAATGCGGTGGACTATGTTGGGCGTTTTGTTCCGGATCGTTTTAACGTCACGGTTATTGAGCCCGGCGAGGTGAGTCCGTATTGCTCGGTAACAGACCTGTTTGCCTACACCGGCCAGGCCCTGAGCTGGGAAACGGCTCTGGAGCCCTTGCTCCAGATTGATGCGGTCAACGTACAGGGCGACATAACGCGAAATTACACGCTTGGTAATTTCCTGCGGCTGTCATCCAGCGATATTGGGCGGACTGCACGCAATACGGATCTCGTTGCGCGTAATAGTGTGGGTGATCTGTTCCCTGTGCAAACTAACCTGGATCCCGGGGCGCTGACGGTACTGGATAGAGGGCAGCTCCGGTATCGATTTGCGGCAAGCGATAGCATTGCCTATCAGAAAACAGTAGAGACAAGAGTCGCGCCAATCACGCCAGACTACCGGATCGAATTGACCGCTCTGGAAGATGCAGATGATGTGACATCTTCTCAACTTCCGGTGGCTCTTGATCCAGTGTTTGGTTTTGATATCCGCTTTGGAAGACTTCAGCTCACAAACGCCTATGGGCCAGAAACATCGGATTTGATGGTGCCATTTCAGTCCCAGTATTTCCTTTCGGAAACGGATGGCTTTGTGCCTAATACAGCCGATAGCTGCTGGGCTTACAACACAGCCTCAAGCGTTACTATCGACCCTTCCGGGCTTTCTGGCGGCAGCACGTCGGTTGCGGGAGCTTCTGGCACGTTGGATAACGGCAGTCCAGAGCCCGGGAGTGAATTGGTGCTAATGGCTCCTGGCGAGTCAAACCGAGGGGATGTTCCGGTCACCTTTACCGTGCCTGTTTGGTTGCAAGGGGACTTCGATAATGACGGCGCATTTGAAAACCCCTCAGCCTTGGCCACCTTCGGCGTCTACCGCGGCCACGACCGAGTGATCTACTGGCGGGAGAAATAGCGGTGAAGAGAAATCAGTCTCGTTCGGCAGGTGCATGCGGATAATGTTCAATCCGCACTGAGCCTTTCTTAAGCCCACACCACCGAGCATTTCTGCTTTGCCCAAGGCTCAAATTTATCGACGTATTGATTTTCAATTTTTCGTCGGCAAATTTTCATCGTCGGTGTAAGCAAGTCATTTTCCATGATCCATGGCTCGCTTTGGATTTCATCTACGGAGTATTGTTTCGTTTTATTCAGATGCGGCAAATTCGCCGCAAAAAAGTCTCAAACGCGGCACGGCCAAATGTTTTGTTTGAGATGCTTTGGCGGGCGATTGCCAACCCAGAGGCGGGGCGTATCCGCAGAAAATATGAGCGAGCTTGGCTGTTTATTCCGTCAAACTTCATCGTTCTCGGCACTTTCCATGCCCAATTCATTGATCTTGCGCGTGAGGGTGTTCCGCCCCCAGCCGAGAAGAACGGACGCATCTCGGCGCCGCCCGCCGGTGTGTTTGAGGGCGGTCTCGATCATAATTTTTTCAAACTCTGGCATGGCCGACTCGAGAATTGCCTTTTCCCCTCGCTTTAACGCCTGATCGGCCCAGTTTCTCAGTCCCTCCTGCCAGGTGGTTGCGGTAGCGAGTTGTTCACTGTGTTGCCGCAACTCGGGGGGCAGGTCATCAATGTGAACCTCTCTGCCGCTTGCCATGACCGTAAGCCATCGGCAGGTATTCTCAAGCTGTCGCACATTGCCGGGCCAAGGCAGGGTGGTGAGATAGTTCTCGGCCTCTGGCCGCAGGATCTTGGGCTCCACAGCCAGTTCGCTGGCGGCCCGTTGCAGGAAATACTGCATCAGTTGGGGGATATCTTCACGGCGCTCAGCCAGTTTGGGCAGGTGCACACGAATGACGTTCAGTCGGTGGAAAAGGTCTTCCCGGAATGCGCCAGACTGAACGAGCTTCTCTAGG
>Ga0209414_1001622_pt1 | contig 10528 bp, 10 predicted proteins | sample LakVidmifraction_4_FD_181154 | JGI IMG/M metagenome (GOLD analysis project Ga0209414, IMG submission 181154) | Hypersaline microbial communities from Lake Vida, Antarctica - Brine Hole Two &gt;0.2 micron (SPAdes) (version 2) | ecosystem: Environmental > Aquatic > Non-marine Saline and Alkaline >... | reverse complement strand
GTTGCCAATTAGCATAATTACCAGACCATCCTTTAAGGTTCAGTATGCCTTTCCAAGCCCCAGCAACACCACTGACATACCCAAAATATGAACTAATGGCGTGATCGGGCGTCCCACTAGGCGGTAATTCAAAATAAATATCACCGTCTTCTAATCCCCGAACGTCTTGAACGCGTGTTGTGCTATGACCATGATTAGCAGAGGCCGCGCCCACGTCACCATATGTTAAATTCCTTGTACCGTGGCTCGTAATAACGCCGTTCGTCATGTATATATTGTCAATAATAGTGGCGCCATGAGTGTTCACATCTGTATTAGTCCCCGTTGTAGGGTTGTAACTATGACTATGTGAACTAGGCGGAAATGTGCTTGGTTTACCTGTTACTTCGCTCCAAGTGTTGGCCGTATGGCCGTGCGCATCTAGTATATCCATATTGTCATTTATGAAAGTGTATAGATTAGCGTTGTCTCCTGTTTGAACCTTCTTTAAACCGAAAGTAGCCGTTGTTATCATTTATACACCTCCATATTCTGTCCATTCTAAAGTATCTACTGACAAACCATATATGTTAACTACGTTCGAACCCTCTTGATATAGTTCTAAATAATCTATTTCTGCGGTAAGCGTTCCTTCTAATTGCATTACTTCTTCCACTGTCATAAGCGCGACCTCGTCTACTGTCTTTGTAGCCAACCACTCGACATCTCGAGCCTCTCTGTGTGCAAGAGTACCTGTCGTGTGTGATGCGCCCATAATCATAACGACAAAGGTCGCGACAGGTTGGTCGAACGTTATGTCGACATTCGCAATAGTAAACCCAGGCTCGTCACTAAGTGTGTTCAAACTAGGTATTATTGATAGTACCTGAGGTGCTGCCATATATTACACCTTCTTTCTATATAAACCCAACGTTTATTCGCTCTCTGTATATCGATATGTTCCCCTCTATCTCGGCGTACCACTCGAATACGTATGGTCTGTGCATAACAGACGTCGTAAGAGCCGGAATAGTATATAATACAGTAAATATACCAACGCTTTCCCTATTAACAAGGGTCACTGTGTCTACTATAGTATATGACTCGTCATACACTTTTAATTGTATATTCGTGGGGTCAACTAGTACCTCCCCAAAATTTCTAAATTCGCCAGTGATTTTTATAGTATCACCAGTGAAAAATGTTCCGTTAATCATATTATTCAACTCCCATCTGTACGGTCCTTATGACTACTTTTAGGTCTTCTATATCACGTATTAATATTGGTTGTGTGTCTATATTCATGGACGTGCCCTGATTCCAAATATCATTGTCTATACCAACCGAGTCGACAAAAAGTATAATCTCAACATTTGAATTACCTCCGTATATCATAAAGGGCTTCTTAAGTAGTTCGGACGAGTTCATCACCTCGTCATATACTTGCACATTAACCTCTGCTATACCTGACGTAAGCCCCGTAACATCTAAATATCCTTCCAAAGTGTTATCATTCAACTCAAATATCAAGTCTTTACGAACCCCTTGATTATCAATCAAATATAAGTCATAATTTATTAGTAAGTCCTCGGTAGCCACGATAGATATCCACGTGTTGTCCCCAAAAGAAACATAAGAAGGCATATTGAGTTCTATATTTGGACCAGTTGTATCTAATTCCAATTCAAAATAACTACTCACTTATATACCCCCTCATTGTTTTTAGTTAGACCAGTTGCCCGCATCGTCTTTAATAAATACTTTTATAATCTTAATACCATCACCCGAAGACGCTAATTCTAAGTCAGACCCATTGATACTAACACTTATAGGATCGTCCATTAAATAGCCACCCACATTACCACTAGTATTTGTTGAGCCATTAGTTGTAGGGATAAGCGTGCCGGTATCTTCTGCCGAACCTGTTGTACCAACTGCTTTGACCTTATATTCTTCAAATCCTGAGTTAGTGGAACTAAATGTAAACGATGAAGTGTTCTTACTAACTTTTTTAGAGATTATATTTACGTCCGGGCCAGCTATTGTTACTTCTGGTTTAGTACTATCCTTAATGATATCATCGGAAGTAGTACTCGACTCGTTATGTACATCATCTCTAATTCGTAAGTTTATTGTCTTACCGCCATCCCCACTAGATACTTTAACTTGCCGAGATGCTACGAATGTTATCCAACCCGCATTAGCTTCAAGAGGTTGTATATCAACATTTTCCGTGGGGTCTACATCGCCCCATAATTTCATCTGGTAGTTAGTTGTGACTGCGTCTCCTGTACTGACCGCCACATTAACATACCCCGCGACATCTGTGGTATATTGCGCGCCACTGTCGACTATTATACTCGGATTAGATGGCCCCGTTGTATCTAGTTCTAAATTAAAATAATTTGCCATAATTTGTCGTCTCCTTTTATTGTGTACGTCTAGTTATCCTTCATCAACTCCGCCAACATTGTTATCTTTCCTTGTATGAAATTTATTTGTGACTTAGCATCTTCGTAATTTTGTTTTGCATGATCTAAATCCATTCTATTCACTTCCATCATCTCGTCGTAAGTTTTTTTATCATCTTCCATCTTTACTCACCTACCCTAGCAATTACCTCTGCTTTATATTCTGCATCTAATATCCGTTCAACTGTTATTCTTCCTAATTCAACTAAATTCACAAGTCTTAGTATTAAATCCTCATTCATCTAAATCAACCCCTCTGCCTTCAATATTAAATAGTCCATGTCATTTTGCATTTTAGCCATTGTTTCTTCTTCGTTTAAAGGTCTATCTTCATATTCAACATAAACTGTATTAGTTGGTTCTTGATACATTAATACACCACGTTTACCAACTCGTTGTTCTATCTCTGGTATGCTGTCAACCATTACACCATCTTGTTTCTCCGAAGTTTTTAATACATCTGGGTTTTTATGGTACATTGAAACCCTGTTATTCTTATCAATTTTTATAAATATCATTTTTTCCTCCTCATTAGGATACTATTGTTAATATATCTGTTCCCGATGGTGACTTCCACTCTACCGTACTATCACTTGTATTTTGTTTTACAACTTCTTTACCACATCCATAAATATGCTCACCGCTTGGTGATATTGTTGACCCATAAACTATAGCTGTGTAATCACCAGTATATTCCCAACCTATAGAACCGTCACTAGTATCAATTTGTACTAGATGGCGACTCCCAGTACCACAATAAATATAATTACCGTCTTCAGAAATTGATATTGAAGCAATAGCCGAGACCCTAACTTTCCACCCATTAGATCCCCATTTCCCAAGACTATTTAATATAATTTCTGATACATAGCCATATGCATCTCCACGATACAAGCGAGACCTATCAGAAGATACAATGAAGCTCACCACTGTTCCAGTGGTGTTGGGGACGCTACTATAACTCCCATCTGGTATAACAGGTTGTATATCTATTGTAGAAACTCTTGCACTATAAAGCATATCACCACTTACTACTAATTCTGTAACAGTTCCCGCATAATATTTTATATCTGTCCATCCCGATGAACCATCGCTAGTATTTATTTGGTCGATGGTAGTGCTACCACTACCACAATAAACATAATTACCGTCTTCCGAAACCGCCAACGACTTAATCGTACCATTCGTAGATGTAAATGTCCACCCCGCAATAGGGTACGGTTCTGTGGTATGCTCGTATACTTTATTTCCATCAACACTATAAATCTTAGATTTATCTATAGACAAAGCTAAAGCGTACACGGGATTAGAAGCTGGGTTATGTCCCCAGTTTTCGCTACCATCCAAAACACTCAATTGTTTTACATAATTATTGTAATCACCAGTATATAACCACTTAAATGCATTCCAGACACTCACACCACCTATTGTTATCTCACTCACATCAACACCATCTATCGTACACCCACTTATATCTAATCCATCTATATCTATACTCATTTATTCACCTCTCAAGCTGTTATAAAATTAATTATTCCAGTTCCTCCAGAACCATTTTTAGTAATATGGTAGCCATCAACCTTATCTGAATTAACAGCTGTCTCATGGTCTGCTAATGCTCCAATATTCGCAGGGGTTAAATTTCTAGTTGCTACGGTCCCATTAGCATCGGTCACATGGCCTAGCGAATCAGTAGAAACATTTATATCGATATCGCTAACAACAGTCGCCCCGGATAAAAGCCCTGTATCTAAGCTAAAGTCATCGCCAGAATATGTTGGGTGCGTGTATGTGTAATTATTAGCGTTTGTTGCACCTGTATATCCTAAGTGGGCTAAAGTTAACGTCCTTTTACTATGTGCACTAACTACGCCATCGGTCAACGTCACACTGGCTAATACTTCCGCTGCTGATAAAGAAATATCGGCGTCTGTGCCCACCCGTGTGTTATAAGTACCAGCTACTTGGGCCCCCACATCGGCATAAGTTAAGGCGTTTATCATAGCTAATAAATTACCAGCTGGATCCCCATCTAATGCGCCTTGTATAGTTGCAAACCATGCTTCCCAATCGGAGTCCACCCCGGATTGCCAAGCGTCATATTCCGAATCCCATTGTAATAATAGAGAATCAGCATTAATGGTGTCTATAACCCCAGTAACAAAGGGGCAATCGGCGGTTCCAATTTTATTTGTTATATTTGCTTGTGTTATATCAGTTACTCCAGCTCCCACATACACTTGCGCTAATGGATATTGATTCACCAACTCTGTTTTAGTCAATGTTGCTGGAACAGGATCCGATCCTGCAGTGCCTTCTAGAATCTTAATACTATTCGAACGAGAAGCCGCTTCAGAATTTACTTCCAGTATAACGGTGTCTATCCTGTTTAATACTAGATGAGAAGATGCTATATTCAGTATTAAATTGGCGTCATTTAATGTCCAGGTATGGTTAAACCAAGCTCGTCCACTACTAACTATTATACCCATGCCTACCTTCTCGGTAACCATCAAAGACTCCCCAACTGTTGCAAATACGCCATCAGCTATAAGACCATCGAATAGCTTTGACATTTCTATAGCGTCATATTTTCTATCGCCATTCATAGAGTTATAAAATCCAAATGTTATACTCATGAATACCTCCTTTATTAAAAATAACGCCACCCACTATAGTATGCATATAGTAATTTATACTTTATATTCGGTTCTTTTTTATTGTTTTAAGTGGTTGGCGCATTGGTGGGAGAACGTCTAACAACCCACGATTAATCTATAACTTTAGTAAATGTTGGGTATACTTCATACCCTGTTAAACTTTGCGATCGTATAAATTCTGTAACTCTAGATCTAGACTCCATATCATACTCATTTACTATCTGTACAATGTCGCCCATATTATAATCGGTTCCGTACGTATACATGACGGTCGAATCTATTTTAGCATCAAAAGTCTCTATTTCTATTTTTGAGCCAAGTCGTTCGATCCCTCTTTGCTCTAATTGACTTAGATATTCAGTGAGGGTTAGTTCCACCTCGTCCACTATAGATGTAATATCATTTGCATCAACAAACATCTCACGTCTGTCTAGACCAACTGTTGGGCCCGTAGACGCCATTGTTGCCTCACGGACGGCCCATTCTCCCTCGCCCGCAATAAGAGCCACTGTTTTTAAGTCTATATTTGACTCTGTGTATTCGCTTGATAGCAAATTATCGAACTCTGGTGAAAACACAACATACGGATTGGCTGTTTGTTCATAGGAACGATCCTCTCCAGAATATAAACTAAACTCAAACATGCCTTCATTGAGAATTATCTTAAATCCAATATGGTGCTTCTTACACAAAGTTGTTATAACGGTATATAAATTCTCACCTGCCCATTGAGCGTCTACTTGTAAAGAAGTTATATTTGTATCCAGGGACGCAACAAATAAGAAATTACTTATCTGCCTATTGACATCAACGGGATTTATTATATTCTCATTTAATAAAGTTTCTATTGCTGCTTGCAATGAGGAGGTGATCATCCTCTGGCCCCAAACAATACGACGGTCTAACAGCGATTGCAATGATCGGCCCGTTACTTTCAGTTTATTTGGGCCATCACTATCTGTTATAATCTGACGATTTTCTATGATCATAATATGTTCTGAATCATCAATACTTAGATAGCGATCACTTTCTAATTTAGCTAACGCCTCAAGTGTAACAGGCGTGTACACTTCAAAATCACCGAATTCGTTAAATCGCTCAGTCCAAATGACAGACTCAAATATATCCAATACGCCAATGTACGAAAAAGATGGGTCTAGTATTTTTAATTCCATAGATTACACCCCCTCGTATAATTTTCTATATTCAACAGCGATATGGACGCTTGTTGCTCCTGTGTCGGCAGTATATGAATAGAGGTTATCCCCTCTATTTAATTGGATCCACGTTGACCCGCGATCTAAAGTATTCATTATATTAGTTCGTACACCATCCCTTAACAAGACAACTTCCTTACTACCTTTCACGGTTGATATGAATATCTCGTCACCGCTTATCAGGACATCTCCTGTCAAAGCCTCCAATTTTGAGGTATCAATTTTAATGAACTCACTGGCTAAGTTATAAAACATTAAATTAGTGACCGTCCCCATTATTTTTATTCTTATATTTAAACCTGGCGAGCTATCTCCTGAGTAAGGAATATTTACGCCAACCCCTATAGTATCATTGATTACTCCAAATTCTAATAAATCCTCAGTTAATGAGGCATTTTCAAAAGGGACCTCAAATATAGAAGTTACCCCTGACAGAGTTGTATGGTATAGTTCCTTCGATCTCAAGTATGGAAAAGGGCACATGATGGATATTTGCCCACCGGTTTTGTCACTAAATATAACTGCTTCATTAGTTTCAACGTACCCCTCCACATATACTTGTTTGTTATCGGTCTCTATTATCAATTTTACTTTCTTTTTTAAAGGAAAGAATTTGTACGTTTTTTGTCGTACTTTTTCAATTGTTGGTGCATATAAATAAGCAAAATATAGAACAACGTTCCGAGTGCTAACTCGTGCTGAATTATACACTGCCCCATCGCTCGTGGCCAGATCGGTCATGTTTATATTTGCTTCAGGCGGAGTAAGCCCCGTTATTCCACGAATAGCGAGCCCCGTCCGTTCAGGATATCGTAAATCAATCAGTAACGACTCTCCCATATGGTTTATAACGGTTATTGACTTTACCATGAATTACTCCTCTCATCGTAATTGATTTGATTTGAATAGATTCTTAGACTGTCTATAAATATCCACTCTAGATAAAGCTTTCGGTGAATAATTATTTTGTACAAAACTAACATCTTTTTGCTGTTGATTAGTTTTAGCAGCTGCTTTCTGTGTGTCCATTGTTGCTGCTCGACTACTAGATATACCTTTTGCTATGCCTGACGTACGTGTATCTAATATGGAAGGTATCTCTTTAGCCTTCTTTTTAAAGTCTGAGAGATCCAAGACAGGTCTTATTATAGGGTCTACTTTTAACCAGTCTGGCATATTTTTGTTCTGTTTTTCAAGAGCTTCTTTTACACCACTCGTATAACTATTACCTATCGACCTGCCCGCATCACGCGCGGCTCCCCCACCGCTAGATATTCCTCCAGCCATGCCTGCCATAGAGGCGGCACCTACTGTGAAGAACGCTTTTGATGGGGAATTTATTTCTAAAGCACGCTTAGCCGCGGCCAACGCCTCAAGAGCTGCTTGTTTAACTGCATATTTTAGTGAACTCATCTCTGAGTTAACACCAGCTATAAGCCCTTTCACAATGTCTTCGCCGACAGCAGCCCATTTCATATTTCGTATATCTTCTTGTGTCTTCTCTAGTTCAAGTTTAGTATCCGTTCGTATTGAAGATATAGTTCGTCCCCAAGCCGATCGTAACTCATCAACCTCTGTTTCACCAGACACTCGAATGCCTTTAAAAGTTATCGCACTTTCCGTACGTAACTCGGCCACCTCGTCTAACGAGCCGGATTTGAGTACCTTCATTTTACCTATTATATTTGTTTTAAGTTGTTCAATATCTGCTTCACTTTGTCCACGTAATTTAGCTATTTCAGCAGTCCAAGTCATTCGGAGAGCAATAACATCCGCCTCAGAAGTCGCTCGTAATTCGCCCATCTTAGTAGCATAGGCTGCTTTAAGATTATCTAACTGAGCATTCGAATTCGTTAATATAGCTTGGGATTGCCCCCATAGATCATTTTTCATACCAATATGCTCTGCTTCGGCCTGTGTCCTAGCTAGGTTGTGTTTCTTTTGCCATAATTTAACATATTCGTCTAACTGCGGTTCGCTCATATCACTCAAAGCATCTATTTGCGCTGCTGCTTTGGGACCCATTGCTACTAACTCATCCATCAAGTCTTCACTAACGCCTTTTTCAGTTAAATCCTCAACGTCCCATCGCCATGTTTTAAGAGCTCTTACTTGGGCTTTTAAATTAGCCGTTAATACGTCTGGGTCAATTGGGTCCGCTTTCTCAAGCTTCTCAAATAATCCATACGCCTCATATATAGCTTCAGTTCTTTGATCCACTGCTTCTTTGTACGCAGCATTTAATTCTTTAATATCGGTTATTGCTTGATCATTAACTTCTTTACTACTAGTTGAATATTCTTCCTCAATAGCTGTAATTTCAGCAACAAGCTGTTTTCTTAATGTATACACTTGCTCGTCTGCTTTCATTCGCTCTTCGGATCCTTCTTTATATTTAGCCTGTACGGATTCCCAGGCAGTTAACTCCTCAAGTAAACTTAACTCGTTATAGAATTTCTTCTGGTCAATCCACTTCTTAGTCTCCTCTAAGAAAGATATTCCAGCTTTTTCAGCCATCTTTCTAGTTGAGTTAGCCACCATCGGTGCTTTGTTATCGACACCTTTAGATATTCCCTCAGGAACAACCTCGCCTGCTTCAGTTGCGGCTGTCTCAAGGTCTTCAAGCACCTCTGGCTTCTTAAATAAGTCAGTGAAATGCTTTAGTATTGCGTCGCCTGGCTCTTTCACTGCATTAAGCGCCCCTTCGTGCATCTTTGAAGCGGCATTGACTACTTTATAGGTATTCTCTTCAATACCGAGTCGTTCGCCTTCCGTAACCATCTCGCCAACATAATAAAATTCTTTAGCTGGGGAATTAATATCAAAGAAATCTTTAGCACCATTCAATACTCCAGAACCCATATCCTTAACAGCGTTTACCGCATTTCCAGCAGTATCTTTAATACCCTTCGCAAGCCCCGCTACAATGTCGCCACCTATACCGGTGAAATCTGCTATTAGTTCTTTTATTTTCTCACTGACAGCTGTATTTATATCACTAACAACAGTCACGACTTTCTTAATAGCATTATCTATACCATCGATAAGTCCGCCCATGATGTCGCCCGCAACAGTCCATAATTTCTTAACTAGCAATAAGAAAGTCTCTCGTATCGCTGTGTTTATCTTGACTACTGTATCAAGAACCCATTTCAAAGCCCCCCAAATACCAGAAATCAAGCCGCCCATCAGTGTCTTTCCGACCTCTACAAAGTTGCCTAAATAATATAAAAGCACTTCCAAAGCAGCTTCCATAACAACAACAAATAATCGATCAATGGCTTTGACAACAAGTAAGGTGTTCTTTTCGATAGCATCAGCTAAGCCAGTTAAGAAACTTATTATTAAATTAACACCGGCTTCTATAACGTCCCCTATTTTGCCAGCAACGCCATTTATAAAACCGACTACTATTCCTATACCAACGTCAACCATCTGTTCAATATTAGATTCGATACCCTCAAGTATTGCCAACACAATTTCATAACCTAACGCAACTAACTTTGGTGTGAATTCAGCAACTTTTTCAAGCATAGTTGTTATGAATTCCATTATTATAGCAACACCTTCTGGGATTAGCTCTGCTAGTAACGTGAGCATTGATAAGACAAGCGTCTTAATTGACTCTCTGATTTTAATTGAGTTTTCCGCCATAGTATCCAGCATCTGTACAAACCCTTCCGCGAGTGCTTTAGCTATACCTATAGCCATTGGAGTCACTACACTAATAGCAGACCCAATTGCTAATAAACCGACAGCAAGTAATGATAAACCAATGCCAGAGGCAATAGCCGCCACGCCAAGTAACATAATGGACCCTGCTAAACTCGCTAACACGGGCACTATGGGTCCTAGTATTAAAGCCGCCGCGCCAATAACTGCAAATACAGCAGCCATAGCAGCGAGACCAGTCAATATTGTTTGTATCTCCATATTTCCGAATAACTTCAAAACAGTAACTAATCTCCTTAAGGATAAACTAACTATTACTAACGCAGCAGCGCCAGCAAGAGACCCAGACATTGCCGCAACAGCAATCGCTATTATACCCAACGCTCCGCCCAATGCAATCAATCCCCTGTATATTTCTTCCTTAGTATTCTCTGCCATTTTGCCCAAAGCATCATTTATCACAAACAATGATTGTGCCACTATCAATAAGCCAACACCAATCAAAGGTAGACTCTTCGGCATCAATCTC
>Ga0209414_1001621_pt1 | contig 10532 bp, 23 predicted proteins | sample LakVidmifraction_4_FD_181154 | JGI IMG/M metagenome (GOLD analysis project Ga0209414, IMG submission 181154) | Hypersaline microbial communities from Lake Vida, Antarctica - Brine Hole Two &gt;0.2 micron (SPAdes) (version 2) | ecosystem: Environmental > Aquatic > Non-marine Saline and Alkaline >... | reverse complement strand
ACTTAAGATTGGTTTCCTTATTAAACAATCGGACTGTACCCTCTTCTGAGTTAAAGATGCCAGCACTTCTACTAGTTGAGTTCCCGTAACCACTGTTCCCGTAACCACTGTTCCTGTAACCACTGTTCCTGTTACCACTGTTCCAGTTACCACTGTTCCAGTCACCACTGTTCCAGTCACCACAGTTCCTGTAACCACTGTTCCAGTCACCACTGTTCCTGTCACCACTGTTCCCGTAACCACTGTTCCCGTTACCACTGTTGTTTTCGCCTGTGTTTTCTATACCTGTATTATTTGATTTACTCATAACATTACCTCCTGTGAGCGTTTTTCGAGCTCTTTATTTATTACTTGATAGGCGTACATTAGCATTTCGTCATCTAGGTTTTTGATGTAGAGTTCTATTTTACGCATTTGGATTTGGGTTTTACGTTCTTGCTTGTCGTCTAGGATTATCATTTTATCTCCTTGCGTATTTGACGGACGGTACGATCGTATTCGTAGTATAATCGAGTGCGTTCAAGAACGCTTAATTTACTCATTCCAACCACCGTCCATGTCGCCAACAGCAATACATTTATTACATAGTAGGGCGTGTATTTCGGCTTCGTCGTTGTGTCCTGCGTACTGAGTTACTGTACCCTCAATAGCACCTGCATGGTTACAATCACTTAGTAAACCGTCCTCAAACGTTCTAACTGTTATGGGTTGACTTGGTGTGTAGACTGATTTAACTTCAATCGTATGCTCTGTCGTGTTCATAATCTCACTTAAGATACGTTGTTTGTGGTTAATCCATGAACCCCAGTGGCCTAGTAATCCGTTTGATGGTTGTAATATGTCGTTTATTGTTTTCATTATAGCCTTTCCTTTTACTATGTCTCTATTGTACTACAGCTTGATAATTTTGTACAGACTTTATTTATAGGGTGTGGATAACTAATAAGACTGCCTCGCAGTGCAGTCCTACCACCATGTATTTGTTTTGTATGTAGTGCCAAAGTTGTTTGTGCAATTACCGATACATGACCAGTATGCTTTAGCGTTTGCCCATGTGCTGTATCTGCCAATCATATAATCAGTGAACCAGTTGTCCTGACATTGATAATCTTGTAACGAACATGGTAACTTGCTACAAGGTAATGCCTGGCCGAGACCACACGCACCGGACGATGGGTTAATAGCGTCCGTTCGGTTGCCTGACTCTCTAAAATAGATAAAGTCTTTCGCTTCCTGCTCAGATATACTGATTATTGCCTGTTTAGGCGCTACAGGTGCGACCTTAGCTGGTTTAGCAGGTACTTCTACTGGTTCTTGATTTAACGCCCTTAGATGGGCAGTAGAGACGGGCGAAACTACTGCACTTGTTTTGATGTTAGTACGATCGAATTAACGACTGTTTTTTGAGCGTTGGAAATTACGTCAATTGATGCGAAGTAGCCACTAATAACTCCTATTACTAATGCACCTAAGATTGCTATGGCTAGAATGTAGCGATAGTGTACTTTGATTGCTTGAATTTTTAGACTTTCGATGGTTTGTTCTTTTTTAACTTTTGACATTTGATGTCCTTTCGTTTATTCTACCGGCCGTCGTTGCGACCCCGACCCATTCAGAGTTTCGCTTTTATGCCTCTTGCTGTTGGCGATTGTCGCAATGATAGCCGGTAGATTGTTATTTAGTCTTTCCTTAGACTGTATTCATCTTAGCACAAGCAGTAGTACTATGTCAAGCCTTATTTTCTACGATAGGCCATTTTCCTTACTTCATAAGTGTAATCAGGGTGTTCAGGTAACCATACATTTAATAAAATATCTCGTTTCCAGCGATAATCGTCGCCCTCCAGGCCTTTCGCTTCCAGCAATTTGAACGTGCCATCTACCTCATGAACCCTAAAGTCCACTTTCCAATTCTTACGCATAGCTACTTCGCCATTACGATCGTAGATAAATAACTCTACTTTATATTGACTGTCATAATCTATGATTTCATTCGCTGCTTTGAGCATATATAGTTCATCAGCCACCGAGGCCTCAAACTTGCTGTCTCGCCTAGTACCATCTATGGCAACGGTCTTTGACGCATTGTATTTGTTCCGTCTGACTGGCTTGTGAATAACATGACCACAGTTCCGACAGGTTAAAGTTCCACCTTGATATAATATCGAAGTAGAATTGCACTCGCTACATTTTGCGTTGCTTGTGCTACTCTTTTGACTTGTCTGGTTATAGTAAGTCATAAGCTCTATTATACTACGAGTTCAGCCAAGAACGCCAAAGCGACAAGTAATCCATATGAACCCTGCCTACCCTGTTCAAGGTGTGAGCTTCCTTATCTAATAGTAGTGATTCTATTAGGGTGTGGTTAGTTAGATTATTCATTTCGTTGCTCCTTTTTTACGCTACCACCTTTTTTACCCCAAGATTGCCTTTGCTCTAGTGTTGCGGCTGCGAATCCCCTTGGTTGGCTTTGAACTTGTTTACCACCTTTACTAGATACTAGTTTTACGTGGGCTTTCCAGGCTTCCTCTGAGCCGTATTTGTTTATCATTGTTTGACGGTATTTAACGCCTCCTGCTTTTGTGTTCATATTATTCCTCTTCTTTAGTTTCGTCTTTGATTTGCTGATATTCTTCGGTGTGGCATATACAATCACAGTTCAGTACTCCACAGAAAAGGTTGTCTCCATAACAGGGGTTTGGGCAATGTTCTTGTGCCACTCAATCCTAGAATCAATCACTTGTCTTATTTGTTGTGTAGTGTACGTTTTGCCTAATCTAAAGCTTTTCCGTAACTCTTTCAGCTCTTTTTCTTTTCTTACAAAGTTTATGTACATTTCTAGTTGTGCTTCATCTTCTTCACGCTCTTTGGTGGTAGGTGTATACCCATCTTCGTAACAAATTATTGATTTACTCATTATTTTCTCCTTAGAGCCAAGGCACTGCTTGACGATTACGTTCGTTATTAAATGCTTCGGTTCGTTCTTTTAATTTATCTTTTTTGTAGGTTATCTTGCCTAGGTTGTAAAGTTCTCGTCTACGCCTTGTGATGGTTTCGGGTCTGGTTGATCGACTTAGATTCCAATATAGGCTTTTCGATTCGTCCCAGCCGTCATACGTGAGCCAATAGTTACTTAGCAGAACAGCGTCATCATCAGCAGCTTCCGGGTATAAATTTATAACTGATAATACTCTTTGTTGGATTTTACTTAGCTTGTCCATTACTCCTCCTCCAGTTTATTATAATCATCTTCGAAAACTTTTTCTCGTTCTTTTCGAGCTAGTCTCTCGGCCTCAATTTCCTGTAGTGTGATTTCAATTGATGGGAATGGTACGCTTATGCCAAATTGCTCGCCAATGTGTCTGGTGATTGTATCAAATACTTGGTCTATTTCTACGGTAGTTAGTTCAGTGGTACTGCCTTTATCTAGTTGTAGCTTCTGCACTGGCCTCCATAGATGTTCTTTTACTGACCTGCCACTCCAAGGTATTTCTACGCCAGGCTTGAGGGTTTTGCGCATATCAAGTCCGGCATCATTTAAGGTAGTAGCAAGTTGATCAAACATTAAGTGCAGTGCTCGTGATTGTTTTTCCGTCCTTCTTTGATAAGTTTTATTCATATTGCCACCTGAACCCTTTATGTGATTTATTTATCCCACTACAAGCCCTGCTTATGCAACTACTATCAAAATTACCCTCCCTAACTGCATCTAATCCACAACCCCATCTTTTTATTAATATACCATTCATTGTAGATTGAATTATTGGCTTTGATGTAGGTGTTTTTTCTCCATATTTCCCCTTGTGCCATACAGAACGCCCCAGTACGTTATGGGCGTGTAGGGCATTTTCACTACTAGTAGACCATTCTAAATTATCAACATTATTATTTGTTCCGTTACCGTCCTTATGATTAACTTGCGGTTTACTATCCGGGTTCAATATAAATGCCGTTGCTACTAGTCTGTGTACATAGCAAGACTTAGTCTTTCCCATGTTACTAATTGTAATCTGGCAATATGTTGTGTACTTATTCATTTTTCTTAATATTGGCTTTAGGGTTAACTCCTTTTTTAATCTAAACCCACTTTTATTGTGATGTGACCATTTAACTAGCCTCGCTTTAGATTTAATATTGCCAAAGCTACTGACTTGATAATTATTGAAATCTTTTATATCTATCCATTCTTCCATACTACCATTATAACACATGTAAGCTTTGTTCTGTTGGGCTGTACGCTTTGGATAGACTTTTGGCATTAGAACGCCAACCTCTCTACAATTTTATCCATTTCTTTTAGTTCTAGTATTTGGAATTGCTTATATCGTTCAATCTTATTGCCTAATGATTCGCGAGTTACTTCTATACAGTGAAGCGGCACGCTCCTAACTCTTGGGTCATAAAATACAAAGTAAAGTGTTGCTAGGTCATCATTGACTATAAAGTATTGAATAACCTGGGATGTATACTCGTCTGGTATTCTATCTTCAACTACTGCCTGTATATGACTAGCTGAGTTTAGGCATTTTATCTCAACAGCTTCCTTAATTTTATTACCTTTAGTCGGCTTAACTGCTCTGTCGGGGGAGTTTATAATTCGTTGGTCATCATCAGACTGCCAACAGCCCACTACTTCTAATTCTTTGTTATATATTTTTGCAAACTTATCGGCAGCTTCGCTCTCAAGTCTCAACCCTCTAGCCATCGGGTATTCACCGTCTGGGTCTATTGCTAAACGCTCGGCTATAGTTTCATAAAAACCAGATTTTTTTGGTTGCTTCATCCATGTTTCTATCCACAACTGAGACTCTATCTCTTTGTTAAGTAACTCTTTCAGGATTTTTTTAGTTGAGCCTTTAGGTATTTCAATACCATTACTAACAAGTGCTTCTTTCAAGTCTCCGACTAAATACTCGCTTGCTGACCATATGTTGTGTAGCCTTGTGCCTGTTATCTTTCCTTTTCTAAAATCTAGCCACTCTTCAGAACCTTGCTTTAATTTAATTACCTTCATCTTATTTTTCTCCAAGTTCAGTTTTTCGTTTGTCCTTTGTTTCGATAATTACCTCTTCACTAGCTAGTGCGCCAAGACCCATAAAAACTATTTTTAGTTCGTCGATAGTACTTGCCTCTTTAATTTGGTCAACTGCTGTAGTGATAGCCTCTAGCTTGCGGTCATTTTTGTAATCCTCAAACTCCTCCATCTCTTCGCTACTAGCAATCTGACCATCATTTAGGTAGCCTAGTAGTGATAATGCTCTACCTACAGAAATAGTCTCTAGCTTTTCAAATGCTTTAGCTTTTTTTATTTCAACATCTGAATATCTTGCAGTTCCGGTAGCATCCGCGGAGCTGATATCTGCTTTATCTCTTAGGATGTACGCCTTAAATGTAATACTACCGTCCTCATGGATAGTGTGTTTTGTTTCTATCTTACCTCTTGGGTTATCTTCTCTAAATTGCTTTAGCCTGTCTGGTACTAATGCGTAATCTTTTTCACCGAACTTTATCATCTTATAATCCTTTCCGATTAGTCTTTCCGTTATGTACCTATTGTACTACAGCTTGTAAATATATGCAAGAGTTTTGTTTTAATCTGTTATAATGTAGGCAAGAGTGGACACTTAGTCTTTCCGGATTCGTTCACTTTAGAGAGCCGTTATCTTCTGGATAGCGGTTTTTGCTTTTATGATGCTTGTGCTATAATGTGGTCATACGGTTTTGAAGTATACATAATCGTCGCCCTCCAGGCCTTTTGTATAATATGGATCGTAGCACCTTATACCTATCTTACCGCGCAAGGTAATCAGTCCTACACATCTTAAAACAGCCCACTCCACACCAGGGCTGTTTTACTTTTACACAAGTTGTTCACGCTGTAATATTGAGGGTTGAACATAAGAAGTATAAAGCATATAATGAGTTCAGATAGTTATTCGCAAAATGCTATCTAAAATATAAAAATATTGAGGGATAGCGTTTAGCTATGTTATAATAGACGTAGCGAATAACGCAGATTTAGCCACCCTCAAGTGGCTATTTTTGTACCTCAGAATAAGAGAGGGTTAAATGAATGAAACACCAAAATATGCAACACTAATGTATGACGTACTGGACGTTCTAGAAGTATCTATATCTGAATATTTTTATCTAGATATGGTTCAAAAGCTTTCGTATAATAGGTGGTGTATTAAATCAATCGAGAATTGTGCAAACGATATGAGAATAAGCAAGCGTGGTTTGATTAAAATGCGTGAGCGACTTATAGAAAAAGGTTTATTACAAAAGAATATAAAGGGTTATACTAAAGTGACCAAGAACTACATGGATATCGCGGTGAACAAAGTTCCTAAATCGGTGAACAAAGTGCACTCGACTGGTGAACTAAGTGCATACAAGAATAACAATAGAATAACAAAGAACTCTTATGGTGAACTAAGTGCGCTCAATCGCTACAAATCTCCAGCTCAAATGGGTATGCCAGATTTATCCGTTTAACCAGTCCTCGGGGAACGACTCAGAACTATCTAAATCACCAGTAACATGCTTCTCAAACTGTTCAACATCATATTTGTTTACTTTAATTATATTCAAGTGCATCTCGACATTATTTTGAACTGCCAACTGAGCCAACTGAATATAGATAGGATTATCAGGTGGGTATTCTGCCCAGATATAACTCCCCTTGGCTTCTGTAGCACCCTCTGTGCCGTCTGAGTCTACTGAATCAATCACTACAAAGATATGGTCGTACTGACAGGCTATTTTTCCTGCATGGCGATAGAGGCGTGTATTATCTGGTCTTAACTCTTGACTTTCTCCACCTTCAAAGTTTAATTCTGCAAATCCATCACTCATTTTTAACTCCTTCTATCCAATCATTAACCATATCAGACGCATCTAGTAGCTCTCTGGCGTGTTCTAAGCCCTCCAGACTGTACTTACCCATAATAAGTGCTGTGGTGTGCATATTAGAGTGTAAGTTCTCTAGTGAGGCGATTACTTGTTCTTTAGTTGATTTGGTCATGACCAGTAATGCCCGACATTATCATTTACATAATAGTAGAAGTTTGAATTACCAAGCTCATACATTTTAATAGTTGTTTCAAACACCAGTTTTTTATCAGGATTATACTTTTGGATATGTTCCTCTTTTAATTGTTCTTTACAAAACTCAATCAAAGCTTTTAATTCACGCTTATTTCTTAGAGGGCTTAACCCCCAGCCATTACGGATTCTATATGCTTCAGTTCTCATAATTCTCCTTTATAAAACTTAATCATTGTATCTATTCTACCATTACGATAAGCCAGTTCAAAGGTGGAGCGGAGGGCTATGCTCCCACAGACTTTTCGGGAGCGTTCGCTTCTAATCGGGTTCTCAGCTTGTTCTAGCCACCTCTCAGCTAAAAGACGTAATCTATCATCTGGGTATAATTCCTCATTACTGTATTCCTTAGAATAGGTTAGTTCACCTTGAGAGGATTCTATGTCGTCAGTTGGTTGTTCTTCCATTACAAGTGCCTCTTTTTCAAAGCAAAATGCCCCAGTTTTAAGTGAGGCATCTGTCTGTCTAAATGTTCAGCCATTTCAAGAGCTTGAGGTTGCATCTGTTCACTGATTTCTCGTAGATATTCAGAAGTGCTTGTAAGCGTGTCTAGCGAGTCGTACCGCTCTGGCAAGTCAAGCATGTGTTCTAGAGCTAAGCGAGCCAGGAAGGGCTTAGGAACAGGCATAGAGCCTATTTCTTGGTGCAAATCGTTATGAACTGGAATAGGTAAGCGGATTATAGCTCTATCGTACTCCCTAAGTGCTTTGGTTGTTGGTTCAGCCTCAAAGAATCTACGGTTATAAAATGGGTGGTGGCGATTTGAAGGTAGGGACTTTCCACGTTTAGCTGGATAAGTCCGTTCACCCATAACTCTACTCGCACCCCTCACAGTGATTAGCTTCGTCTGGGTCTACTGGTATCTGAAACTCACTATAGGCCTCTGTTGGATTGTCGTAAGTATCTTGTGAGGCATCATAAGCTGATTCTACGATTGCCCTACTAGCAAGCTCTGTTTGTATTAAGTCATAACTAGCATCGGTTGATTTCTCAGCTAGTCGTATCAGTTCCGTCAATGATAGTCGCTCTATTTCCATTTCGTATCTCCTGATAGATAAGCTAATAATAGCACAAGTAATACGCAAAAGATAATAACGAATCCCCATAACCCTGTGAAGAAGAATAATATAAATCCTGCAAACAATACCATAAAAATGGCTAACCACATAGTTACTCCTATTTAGATTTATTCTTAACGTCAGCTATAACACTGATAAGTACGGTTTTGACGGCTGATAATCCAGCAGCAAGTCCACCAGCTACGATTGATATAGCCACACCGTATAAACCAGTCCAGTCGCCCTTAAATAGTAAGTCGATGAATGACTCACTTGCTAGTAATGCCACGGCAAGGAATGCTTGTAATGCAGTCCAACCTGCTCTTGAGGCTACATCGCCCCATTTGATTGTCTTTAATGCGTTTAATATTGTCATTTCGTCCTCCTAAAGAACTTCATTATAAACTTTACAAATCCTCTGATTAGCTTATCTAACCATGAGGTGTCAATTGGCTTAGGTGGTTCAGGTACGACAAGTGTACCAATAACAGTGATTTCATTAACAGGTTCTGTCGTCTCGTCTGACTTAACAACTCGCTTGGTTTCTTTGCCGTCTGTGTAAGTAACTGTGTAGACGATTGTGCGAGTTCCAACGTGTCCAGGTATGATTCGATTGTCACCGACTAATAGGCGTTCGTCATCAACGTTTTCTTTAGTATATGGAATAGTCTCAGATTTGATTTCTTCTTTAGTTGTGATGACTGGTTTCGGTATAGGCTTAGGCTCATACTTTTTAGGGTTGTTAATCATATCAACAATTAAGTTTCGCTTCTCCATAATCCTAGCAGGACATGCCGTTGATGCACCAAAGACTTCTTGATGTCCAAGTATAAATGTAGCACCCTTTAATTTCTGGTCGTGTGGTCGCCAAAAGTCAGCTAACACTTTACAATCACCATCTCGTAAGGTGTAGTTTCGGTAATCTCCAAGGTTCTCAATATTGATACAGGCTCTGTTTACTTCCCAGTTACCTGCTCCCCAGGTTATCTGACCCCATGGGTCTTTTACTAAGGGTACTAATCTATAACCAGCCTTCCGTTCAGAAGCCGTAGCATCGGGTGTTGAAGCTGTGACTATTTGACCTGCAAAATGAGCCTGAGCATATGACCTAGCTCCAGTATAAGGATTTATAAGTCCGGACCAAGGAATTGACCCCGACCCATAACCTCTTACAAATCCGTTATCGGAGAACCACTGAGCTAACCACCTTACAGATTTATCACTCCAAAGTGGCGTGACGGCGTGGTGAAGTACGTCATATTGAACAGATAATCGTTGTGAATCAGCCATTATATACTCCAGGTAGGTTCTTCCATACATCTTCAGGAATCACACCGGGCCCGTGACCAGTTCTATCAACAATAAACTCTTTACCCTCTAGTTCCTGGGATTCTATTTTATCTGCAATCTCCTGTGATGTTTGCATCTGATGGAGTGCTACTTGTCCTTTTGTTGGTATTTGTGCCATAATTACTCCTTTAAGGGTGGGTGAATGCATATTGAATTAAATATAGTAGAACAGCACCAGCAATAGCAGACAAAGTATTGAATATCCAATTCTTCGCTTTAGCCTTCTCTAGCATTATTACCCTTTTCTCTAGGGAATTGGCAACATTGAGCTTTCCGTCCATAACAGTAAGTTTAGAGTCAATCTTGCCTAGGGTTTCATTAACTGCTTTCATTTCGGTTTGTAGCACGGCTATATCCGCATTCTCTGATTTAGTTGCCATATCACAATCCAATCCTATTGACTGTAGTTGGTGCTTCTATTTTTAGTTCGTCCACAAGTTACTTTCTTTTTATCTTTCGGTTAGAATTGTTAGTTTTCTTGAATACAAAAAACGGCTACACATAAAGTGCGACCGCGTTTCACTACTTTCTATTATACCACGAAACTACTACATGACAGAGCGCCCATGAACTGTCAGTAGTTAGGTCTATTATACCATGTTTATGTTTTAATTATCTTGAGCATTACGGCTGATGGTTGCAGGTTATTGTGAGCGCCACCACCACCAGTATCAGCAATCGGGTTTACGCTGCTATAGGTAGTACCGCCAGCCATAATAGTAACATTATTACCTGGTGTAGATGTATTTGTACCGTAGGAAATACTGTGGTCGTGAGAAGGCATTTCGGCTGTTGCCAAAGTATGCGTTTCAGCACCGCCAGTATCACCAACCGAATTACCAAGCGTACCCGTACCAGTACCACCAGAGCCTACTATTGTTTTGCGTTGTAAGTTTGGCAAGTTAAAAGTAGTTGTACCATCACCAGTACCCCAAGTTGTGCTAATAGCCGTGAATAGATTTGCGTAGGTTGTGCGAGATACAGCTGCGCCGTCGCATACAAGCCAACCTGTTGGGGC
>Ga0209414_1001620_pt1 | contig 10532 bp, 8 predicted proteins | sample LakVidmifraction_4_FD_181154 | JGI IMG/M metagenome (GOLD analysis project Ga0209414, IMG submission 181154) | Hypersaline microbial communities from Lake Vida, Antarctica - Brine Hole Two &gt;0.2 micron (SPAdes) (version 2) | ecosystem: Environmental > Aquatic > Non-marine Saline and Alkaline >... | reverse complement strand
AAGTTTACCATCCTTATTTTTAAAAAGTGTATGATCTTTCCCCACTGAGAATTTTTCAACGGCTTTTAATTGGGTAAATTTTTGAGGCATATCATAATAAACTTGTGTGGTAAATGCAATTTGTTTGAAATCATTTTTTCCCCATAAATATAGTCCACTTTTGCTCATTGCCGCTGATATTTTATCCCCTGTTTGGATACTTTCTATATTTTCTAATCCCCATATTTTAGTAAAAATAGTTTTGTCAATTTTAGTATTAAGGGCTAGCTGACCATAACTGTTACTCCCCGCTGATTTTATGGTTCTTTCATTTGTTCTAACAAGTACATGGTCATAACCCATAGAAATATCTAAAATACCTTCTAAACTATCGTAAAGAATGAACCCATCTGTAACAGGTAGATTTAATTTATTACTAGAAAAAGCCCAATACTTTACTTGGCCGTTATTATATATTATAAAAAGGATATTAGGCGCGCTAGTAATACCCTTTATTCCAGGTTCTTCTGTTACTTGAATGATTTTATTTGCTTTTTCTGACCATATATTTTGACTGTTTTTAACTTTCAAAGTGATCTCATATTCTCCAGCTGAAGGAAAGCATTCTTTATTTCCTTCCCAAAGCTCTTCAACAATCTTGTGGTTTTCTTTGCTTATCTCTTTATAATCATACTTAATATGACTTGTTGTCGTAATATCAGTTGGTGTAACTTTTATCTCAACTACAGGTTCAACAATAGTACTTTTCCCATAAATACTAAAATAAAGTAAGGGTTTTTCATAATAAGATAAATCAGATACCTGGGATAATATTTCTTCTGCCAATGATTCCTGCTCGATCTTAAGCATGACAAACTTACCATTTTTGTCTAAATCAAAATTATAAGACAATTTCAATTCTTTAATATTTTTAACGTCACTTAAGTTTGTTGGCAATTCTCCTTTTTCTTTAAAAGTTCTAATTATATTTTTTCTCAATAAACCAAATTCATTTATAATTTTTTGAATGTGAACCCCTTCACTGTCCTTTGTTATAAAAGACAATGAAATGATCAAACCTATTAATACTAAAACACCAAGCACCAACATCATACCTTAATTACCCTCATTTAAGAGAAAGGCTTTAACAGTATTATTAATCAATAAAGTATTTGTAATAGAACCAACACCACCCGGAACAGGTGTAATCGCCTTAACATAATCTTTTAAATTTTCATAATCTGCATCGCCATAAAGTTTTCCTTTTTCCACATTAATGCCAACATCTATTATAACTGATTTCTCGCTAACCATCTCTTTTGTCAGGAAGTCTTTTATACCAACAGCAACAATAACTAAATCTGCTCTTTTAGTTTTTTCTTCTATATTTTTTGTTCGAGAATGACATATGGTTACAGTGGCACCTCTATTGGTTAGTAATGCCGCAACGGGTTTGCCGACAATATTACTTCTCCCAACAACCGTTATATCCAATCCGGTAACATTAATATCATAATGGTCTAAAATCTCTAAAACAGCTAAAGGTGTACATGGCAGAAAACCATCTTTCTTTCCTTTTAAAACCATTCCAATATTTTTATCTGTTAAAGCATCAATATCTTTTTTATAATCAATTGCATCAATAATTTTTTCTTGATCAAGGGTTTTAGGTAATGGCATTTGAATCATTAACCCATGAATAGTATCGTCACCATTAATTTCGTCAATATGCTTAATGACATCTGACGTTGAAATATCATCCGGTAATCGCATAAGTTTTACTTTTACATCTAACTTTTTACTTGTTCTTAAAACCCCCTTAATATAAGCATCTGTAGATTTGTTTTCACCAATTGCTACAATTGCTAATGCAATATCATTTTCCTTTGTCACCTGTGCAATAGACTCTTGAATTTTTTTCGCTACAACTTTTCCTTTTAAAATCATATAATCACCTTTCTTCTATTATTTAGGAAGTATAATACTAACTTCAGTTCCTTCATGTAATCGACTTTTAATTTCTAAACGGCCATTATGTAATTTGACAATCTCATTTGATATAGAGAGGCCTAATCCACTACCAGCGTACTTTGAATCACTTTTAAAAAATTTAGTTTTTACTTTTTCAAGATTTTTCTCAGAAATACCAATACCAACGTCAGTAATCTTAACGATCACCTCTTCACTGTTGTCGATGATCTTAATAATGATTTTAGAGTTACAATCACTAAATTTATATGCATTTTCTAAAATGTTTATAATGACCTGTCTTATACGGTTACTGTCTACTTTCAAATAGACTTCATCTTTATTATTTTCAATTAAACTGTCAATGTTTTTCTTACTAAATTTTCCCTTGTATAGGGACATAATATCCTCACACATGGATACGACTTCAATTTTTTCTTTGAAAATTTTAAGATTACCAGCTTCTAGTTTTGAAAACTCTAATAACTCTTCAACCATAACTGATAAGCGTTCTGACTCCTTAATAATAATGCCTAGACCCGTTTCTATCTCCTCTTTATCATTCATATCCCCAGTAATAATCGTTTCACTCCAGCCTTTAATAGACGTCAAGGGTGTTCTGATTTCATGGGTAATAGAAGAAATAAATTCATTTTTAGATTTCTCACTTTCTTGAATTTTTTCTGCCATTAAGTTCACGGATTCTGCTAAGGTTTGCATCTCATCTTTAAATTCTTTTTTTATTCGAGTATTGTAATCACCTTTAGCAAGTTTTTCTGTTGCAGAAATAATGACTTCAATTGGATTAATTAAAGTTCTTGTAAAAAATAAACTAAAAACAGATAAAATCAATATTAATAAGGCAAGTAAACCAAGAGAATAAGTAAATATTCGGTTAATAGAAACATTAATTAATGCCATGGATGTTGTATATTTGAGAATACCAATAACTGCCCCGGCACTATTTTTTAAAGGTACATAAATGGATAAAACCTTCTCTCCAGTAACAGGCATCATATATTTTTTGTCAACTATGCCATCTTCAACTGCCTTAGGAATGCTAACTTTCTCTTCCATTAAAAATTCATTACTACTTTTTAGTACATTACCCTCTAAGTCTAAAATTTGAATCTCAGCAATTTCTCTATCAGTATAATTATTGATGAGTAACTGAGAAATTTCCTCAATATTATATAGATTTGTATCATAATATTTCTTATAAAAATCTACAGTTACATTAGCACGATCTACAAGAATATTATAGGCACTTCGATAGTAATAATTGTTCAATCCAACAAGAAAAAACCCTTCGATAATAATAAATACGATTAGTATAATAAGTGTATAATTTAAAACCCATCTTTTTTTAATGCCACTCATTTCAATCCTCTACAGACCATCTATAGCCATAACCCCATATCGTTTTGATATATTTAGGGTTAGATGCATCATCTTCAATTTTTTTTCTTATTCTACGGATATTTACATCAACGATTTTAAAACTCCCATAAAAATTTTCGCCCCATACTTCATCTAACATTTCTTCCCTGGAGATTGATTTCCCTTCATTTTTCGTTAAAAAACTGATAATAGAAAACTCAATTTGAGTTAACTCTACTTCTTGTCCATTCTTCGTTAGCATTCTTGAATCATAGTCTATCTCAAAAGCACCCTTTTTATACCTAGCATCTGTATCATTTTTAAGCATATCCACTCGTCTTAAAATCGCATCAATTCTTAAAACCAATTCCTTAGGACTAAAAGGTTTTATTATATAATCATCCGCACCACTTAAAAATCCTTCTTCCTGATCAGACTCTAATCCTTTAGCAGTTAACATGATAATACCCATGTATTTGTTACTTCTTCTAATCTCTTTGCACACTTCTAGTCCATTGATGCCTGGGAGCATAATATCTAAAACCGCTACATCTATCGCTTCTTTCCTAACGATGTCTAGTGCTTCTTCTCCAGTCCCTGCTTTGAAAACAGTATGGTTTTGCCGTTTTATATTTATAACAATAAACTCTCTAATTTCTTTTTGATCTTCTAATACTAATATATTTGCCATATAGTCTCCTTTTAATTAAGTCCTAATTTAAATGCCTAAAGTTATTCAAAATATAATCAAAATCTACACTTTTTACATTTTCCGGTATATTGTCACTTATCTTAACGAAATACATTCGATTAATTACTGTATCAATAAGTTTATAATCCTTATAAACACTTCTATTATCATAATACTCTTTCTTATCTAAGACAAGTATTTCAAAAATAGAATATCTTTTTTTATCAATGAAAGAATAATAGTCAATGAAGTAATGATCCTTTTCCGTTTTTAAAGTAACATTATAACGCCAATCTTTAGGAAAAAATATAATAAAATTATTATTTAGACTCATATACGACTCTTTATCAAATTTTAAAGCATTCAAACCATTCCATTCCATCCAAGAAGTAATATATGGAATCTCAATTGATGGTGTCTCTTCATATCCCTTAGGAATTCTTAAAAGAGGTATTTCTATTATACCATCTCCATCAATATCTGTAGATTTAATTGAATAAGGTCTAAAGGTTAAGTCGGTATATTCCCAAATTTCATTGTAAAAAAGGTTTCTTAATCGACCACTTTGATAAACAATTAAATCTGTGTATGAAGAATGTGCACCAACATTCACATCAATTAAAACACCTTTTTGGGTTAAACTAACATACCCGCTTGTTACATTATAATAACCATTAACATATCCATCCATATTGACTTGATCCACATAATACATAGATTTCGTATCTGTATCCAGATCATACAAAACAGCATTGGCTCGACCTTTTGATTTATCTAAATTAATAATCACCAGTTCATCATTCCCATTAACATCTAAATCTTCTATGGTATAGGCTGTATAATTTTTATTAAAAACTTCTACTAATTTATCTTTTTTAATTGTATAAACGGATATCCCCCGGTCAATTAAAGTTGACCCTTCCCATCCAATAATCATCTCATTCTTTCCATCACCATCTAAATCTCTAAAATCTACTCGATTAATATTATCGCCTATTCCAGAAAATATATTTTTTTCTTTCCAATTTTCTGATGCACCTCTTTCTAATAGTACAATTTTAATTTTATAACTTAAATTGTCTCGCAAAAAAATAATAGCCTCTTCTTTTTCATCCCCATATAAATTAAGTAAATAAACGGATTCTTTATTCACTGCATTTTTAGGTGTCACCAAGGAATAATCATTGAAAAGATCATCTAGAGTATTTTGTATCTCAATGTATTTGTTAGAAATTTTTGGTGCTTTCAATAATGATTTTGTATCTAAAATATTTGATGTACAGGCGGCAGAAAAAATCATTGTCACTACTAAAACACCAATAAATATTATTTTCTTCATAATTACCCCTTTCTTACTTAAAGTATATAACATTTTTTTTGAAAAAAGAGTTTTTTCTTAAAAAAATAAGGCCTTTGGCCTTATTTAGATTTCTAACAATTTATCTATTTCAGCAATCAATCCATCAATTTCTGGTTTACTCATTTGAGCGTCCGCTCCAACCATTTCGCCTTTGTGATACAAACTTTCAGTGATTAATGATGAAAATATTATAATTGGCAAATCTCTTGTTTCTCTATTTTCTTTTAACCGTCTCGTTAACGCATGACCATCTAATTTAGGCATTTCAATATCCGTAATCAACAAATTTATTTCTTCCGTAAATTGATCCCCAAATTCTTTAGCCTTTGATTGAATAAAGTTTAACGCTTCTTCTCCATTATCAAAGAAAACCATATGCTCAAAACCTGCCATCGATAATAGCTTCTTTAGAACGCTTCGAATCAATGGTGAGTCATCGGCTAATACAATTTTATAGGCGCTTCGATCCTTATTAATAATATTTTCAATACGACTTTCATTAATCCCTGTTTGAGGGGATATATCCATTACAATTTTTTCAAAATCTAATAACATTAATATTGTGTTATTATAATTAATATTTCCAATAACTAATGAATTCGCTGTTATATCATCCGGCTTAGTAATATCACTCCATGAAACTCTTGTGATTCCTAAAACTTCATCTATAGCGAAGGCCACTTTTAATTGATTAAATTCACAAACGAGATTCATACTCGATTTAATGTTTTTCATAGATACGCCATTAATGACATGCTGCATATCAATGACACTAATAACTTCCCCACGAATTAAACTAACACCAGCAATAGCAGGATGAGAATTTGGCACCTTAGAAATATTATTAATATGCAATATTTCTTTAACTTTTACAACATTAATTGCATAGTTTTCCCCTTGTACTCTAAAGTGTAATACTTCAACTTCCCCTGTTCCACTTTCCAATAAAATTTCTGATTTTCCCATCATTGTCTCCTCCTGTTGTTTTATAATATCATGGCAAATAAATCTTTTTCCTACACATTAACGATACCCAATTGAAATATAAAATAACTCTTTAATATAAAAAAGAGTAGAAACTTTCGTTTCTACTCTCTATTTTATATTAAATTCATCTCTTTGCCAACTTTTTTGAATACTTTAGCCGCTTTTTCTAAATTCTTTTCAGAATGCGCCGCAGAAATCATACATCTTACCCGCCCTGTTCCCTTTGCAACGGTTGGAAAAATAATAGGTGAAACAAAAACACCATTTTCAAATAATTTTTTTGAAAATTCTAAACTTTTGGCTTCATCACCAATAATAACAGGTGTAATTGGCGTTTCACTTTTTCCAGTATTAAAACCAAGGGTGCTAAGTTTTTCTTTAAAAAATCTAGCATTGCTCCAAAGTCGATCCGTATATTCAGATGATTCCATTAATAACTCTACAGATTTAGTCGCAGCTGCTACTGCTGCTGGTGGTAAAGAAGTACTAAAAAGGATTGGTCTGCCTCTATTGATTAGCCAATCTTTCATCACTTGACGACCAGCAACGTAACCACCAATCACACCAATTGCCTTTGACAAGGTACCAATTGTAAAATCAATTCGTCCATGTAAATCAAAATGATCAACAATGCCACGACCATTTTCTCCTAATACACCAGAACCATGGGCATCATCAACATAAGTCATACAATTATATTCTTCCGCTATTTCAACAATTTCTGGTAATTTTGCTAAATCACCATCCATGCTGAAAACACCATCGGTGATAATTAAACAATTATTATAATTATCTCGTTTTTCTTCTAAAACCCTTTTAAGATCAGACATATTACTATGTTTAAATATTCCTCGATCAGCTCTTGACAGTCTTACACCATCAATAATACTGGCGTGGTTTAGTTCATCAGAGATTATTAAATCACCTTTTTCAGTAATGGCTTGAATTGCGCCTGCATTACAATTAAAACCTGATTGAAAGACCATAACTGCTTCTTCTCTTTTAAATTCAGCCAATGTTTCTTCTAGTTTTTCATGAAGATCCATGTTCCCAATAATGGTTCGAACAGCACCAGAACCAACACCATAGTCATCAATCGCTTTTTTTGCAGCCTTTTTCATTTCTTTGTTTGTTGAAAGACCTAAATAATTGTTAGATGACATATTAATTACTTTTTTACCATCCAATGTTATGACGGCTTCATTTGCCCCTTGAAGTGTATCTAGTTCTCTATAAGTACCTGAGTCTTTTAATTCTTGAATCTTATCTTTTAAATACTCTAAATCATGAACATTTGACATAACTTTATCCCCCTTTTTAATTGTCTGGTAATAATACGACTTTACCGCAATTACCTGATTTCATTAAAGCCATTCCTTCTTCAAAATCACTAAACTTTAATCTATGTGTTATAATTTTATCTAAATCTAAACGACCTGATTCGATTAACCCTTGGGCTTGATGCCATGTCTCATACATTTTTCTGCCAACAATCCCATGAATTGTTATACCTTTAAAGACAATATCATCCGCAACATTTAGGCTGACTTCTTTATTAGGAATACCAAGCATAGACATTCTTCCGCCTAACTTAATATATTTAAACGCTTGTTGAATTGCTTTTGCATTACCTGACATTTCAGCAACAACATCGACGCCTAATCCATTTGTTTCAGCCATAATACGTTCAACGACATCTTCTTTAAGTGGATTAATTGCTATGTGAGCCCCTAACTCTTGAGCTAAATTCAAACGATATTCATTTACTTCAACGGCAATGATTTTTCTTGCACCAACGGCTTTAGCAACATTAACGGCCATTAAACCAATAGGACCACACCCAACAATTGCAATACTTTTACCAATGATATCTCCTGATAATACAGTATGTATTGCATTGCCAAGGGGTTCTTGAACACTTAAATATTCTGCAGATACATTTTTATCATTAATTAATGCATTCTCTGCTGGTATTTTAACATATTCAGCAAAAGCACCATCTATATCCACACCTAAAATCTTAGTGTCTTGGCATATATGACCTTTTCCTGTACGACAAAACTCGCATACACCACAAACAACATGGGTTTCTGCAGAAACATGGTCTCCAACTTTTACACGACTAACATCCTCTGCAACAGAAACGACTTCTCCAGCAAATTCATGACCAGCAACTAATGGTGGCTTAATTCTATTTTGTGACCACTGATCCCAACTATAGATGTGATAATCTGTGCCACATATTGAAGCGGCTAAAACCTTTACTAGAATTTCTCCAGGTCCTATTTCAGGTTTCTTTCTTTCAGATAGTCTAGCACCAGGCTTTCTTTCAAACTTTTCAATAACTTTCATGATTTCCCCCCGATTAACTTTTTTTATAATACGCTAATATTTTCTTTTTTTCTATGGCTAACTCTTTATTAAGCAGATTAATATCTAAAAATCTTTTTTTATTGGAATGATACAATGCCCACAACGTACACTTTTGAATAGACATTGATGGGTGTTTCAATAAAAATAGCAATTTATCATAATTTTCTTTTAATTCTTCGTTGCCCAAAGCAATTATAGCATTTCTCTTTATTACAGCGTTACCACGCCAACTAAAGCCTCTATTTTTATATTTGCTTTTAAAGGCTTTGTTACTTAATTGAATTAACTTAAATAGATCAATAGTTGACGCTTCAGTTGTATAATTTTCGATAAATTTATTCTTAGGACAAACTCTTTGACAAATATCACAACCATAAATATTTTTACCGATTAATTCACGTTCTCTATAACTCAACTCACCTTTTCTTTGAGTCAATTGTGAGATACATTGATTCACTTCAAAATCATCTGATTCTATTGCTTCTCCTGGACAAGCTTTCATACATATGTCACAGGTACCGCACTTTTCTTCTATTGTCGTACTATTTTTTTTAAAGTATTGATTGATAAGAATATAACCTATATTGATAGCGGAACCAAAGGCTTCATTGATAATAAAATTATTCTTGCCATAATATCCAATACCGCTTTGATAAGCGATTTCTCGGTCTGATAACGAACATGTATCGACGCAAATTTTATATTCAATAGATTCTTCAGTATTTTTATTAATATAGTCTACAATTTTTTCTAAATAAGACCATAATATTTGATGATAATCTGTTCCAATACCAGCAGAAGACATGTGTCCAAAATTATTTATTGTTTTATACTGGGTTAAAGGATACTGTACCCCTATCACCACTATACTTTTACAACTTTCTAAAATATTGTTTGGATTAATTTTGTCTGCTAGCCGATTCGGCCCTAATTCAGATATTTGATTGTTTTTCTTCCTTTGCAAAAAATTCTCTTCAATCCCATTGAGTAATTGGGCATCAGTAAATCTAACCAAATCAACACCAATGCTTTTAGCAAATTCAATTATTTCTTTCTCATTTACCATAAGTTCTCCTTGTGTGTTTGACTCACGGACACTCCTGACTTTAATTAAATAATACATTAAAAAGGACAAAATTTCAACTACTATATTTCAAATTTTAAATAGTTCAAAAAAACAGACCCAATCCATAGGATTGGGTCTGTTTCTATTACTCTCTATAATTTTCTCTTAACAATTCGATTTCTTCTTTATAGCCTTCTGCTTCATTTGGTGTTTCAAGATAAAAAGGTAAATGCTTTAATTTAGGGTGATTAATGATACTGAAAATTGCATCCTCTCCAATTAAACCGTCACCTATTTTAGCATGTCGATCCTTATTCCCATTGAATGGTTTCAAAGAATCATTCAAGTGAATGGCTTTTAAGCGTTCTAAGCCAATGCTTTCATCAAATTTTTCTAGCACCTCATCTAACTTTGTCACAATATCATAACCCGCACTAAAGATATGACAGGTATCTAAACACACACCTATTTTTCCCTTCAATTCAACACCATCAATAATTCTTTTGATTTCTTCAAAGTTTCTGCCGATTTCAGTTCCTTTACCAGACATAGTCTCTAATAATACAGTTGTAGTCATCTCTTCAAACATGTTGTCATTTAAACCTTTAATAATTAGATCAATTGCCTTGTCAACACCATTTCCTGTATGACTCCCTGGATGAAAATTATATAAAAAAGAGGGTAAGGATTCCATACGCTCAAGATCATCCTTAAGCATTTCATTGGAA
>Ga0209414_1001619_pt1 | contig 10533 bp, 11 predicted proteins | sample LakVidmifraction_4_FD_181154 | JGI IMG/M metagenome (GOLD analysis project Ga0209414, IMG submission 181154) | Hypersaline microbial communities from Lake Vida, Antarctica - Brine Hole Two &gt;0.2 micron (SPAdes) (version 2) | ecosystem: Environmental > Aquatic > Non-marine Saline and Alkaline >... | reverse complement strand
CGCTCTCGTGAATTTGAGCAGATGGAGATTGAATACTTTGTTGATCCTGCCGAGTGGGAAGATTCATTTGAGCACTGGCGTCAACAGGTTTGGAAGTGGACGCAGGCGCTCGGCCTGCCGGACGAAAGTGTTCATGAACTAGAAGTCGGTGACGGCGATCGTGCGCATTATAGCGAGCGAACGATCGACTTTGAATTTGATTTTCCAATCGGCCGAGAAGAGCTTTTGGGGCTAGCGTATCGAACTAATTTTGACCTCATGAATATCCAGAATGCGACCGGTAAAAAGATGGATTATCTCGTAAAGGGAACGAACACTAGATTTGTTCCCCATGTTATTGAACCGTCATTCGGTGTTGAGCGGACGGTGATGGCTGTTTTAACTGCTGCGTATACCGAAGACGAGATTAACGGTGAAGCGCGAACCTATCTGAAGCTTCCCGAGCACCTCGCACCCGTAAAATATGCGGTATCACCACTGGTGCGTAACAAGCCAGAACTAGTTGAAAAGGCTCGTGCAGTCTTTGACGGATTGAAGCAAAAACACGGAGCGGTTATGTGGGATGACAACGGCAATATCGGTAAACGATATCGTCGACAAGATGAAATTGGGACGCCGTACTGCGTTGTTGTCGATTTCCAGAGCCTTGAAGATAACACGGTTACCATTCGTGACCGCGACACAACCGAGCAACGGCGCGTGACTATCGACGCGCTACTCGTATAACGCGCGATCGGATACTCGTATTAATGGTATACTAAATATAGTAATAAAAAAGGAGCCTTGTTATGAAAGCTATGTGGAATAACGAAATCGTTGCCGAAGCATCGAAAGAAGATCTTATTCGAATTGAAGGAAACTGGTATTTTCCACCAGCTTCACTGAACCGCCAGTATTTTGGTGACAGCAGCCACCGCACTATGTGCATGTGGAAAGGTGAATCAAGCTACTACGACGTGACCGTCGACGGAGCCGTGAATGAATTTGGCGCATGGTATTATCCTTCTATTAAAGACGGTGCCATCGAGCGAGTGAAGAAAGACTTTACGAACTACGTAGCGTTTTGGAACGGCATCGAAGTTACTGAATAATGATCACGTATTACACCGACGGAAGCTGTAGCCCGAACCCAGGACCTGGAGGCTTTTCAGTCATAAAAGAGATGCAGCCAGCCCTTACCGGGCACGAATTACAGTCAACGAATATTCGCATGGAAGGCATGGCGCTCATTGCAGCGATGAAAGATGCCAGTGGTGAGGAGTGCCAAATTTACACTGACAGTGAATTTTGGATTAACGTTATTACTAAGTGGGCTCCCGGTTGGGAAGCAAAAAACTGGGTGAAAAAAGGTGGAGAGATCAAGAATCTCGAAGTCGTCAAAGAAGCGCTTGCACTCCACAAAGAGTCTCAGGCGACGTTGACATGGGTTCGTGGGCACGAAGGCGATCCGGGTAATGAGCTCGCTGATGAATGGGCCAACAACGCTCGTACGCAGCGACTCGAGGGTGCGATTAGCTAGTCCTGCGTAATAGAAATAGTTGTGTTTTTTATCATTGCCGAGCAAGGCGCTAACGGCTATAGTAAAGCACGTTGCTTAAACGAAAGAATGCAGAACATATTATGGAAGATACGTCCGAACTAAAAGAAAAGAATCCTGAAACTACTCCAGAAACGACTGATGTCTCTGACGTTACCGATATTGATGCTCAAGTTGCCGCTTTTGCTCCAGTCAACATTGCATCTGAGGCTACTGAGCAGGTCGAAAAAATTGAAACGATCGGCAATGACCACGATATAACTGATATTTTTCAATGGGCGAACGCGACTGATGCAATCAAGAATGAACTGAATGTCGAGTTCTTTTTATTCAACCGAAATTATACGCCGTATACAACGACGCTAGGGAATGACCTCGATAATCAGATCAAGCCGGTGTTCCTGTATGATCTTGTGAACCAGGTTATTCTGGGCGCAGGCACAGGGTTGTCTGTTCGCGATTATGAACTTGTCGAAAAAGAAGAAAATAGTTTGCTTCGCACTGATCTCGCAAAGGTCGGGCGTGCTGATACATTAATTAATCTCATCGAACACGAACGTGCTGATATCGTTGAATTTTCCGAAGAAGAACATGAGTTCAAGCGCATTAAGGGTATCGTTGCACGCTTTAGCACTAAAGATAAGAAAAAAGTGTTCCATGTGATCAAGCAAGTGAGCAGTGGGCAAGCGCTCAAAGGCGCTAATGCGTGGGAATTCCGTGAAGGTAGATTTGAAGTTTTCAAAGCCGACCTTGGCTGGAAAGTACCGACCGACAATCAGGTATTGGTCGTTAACAAAGATATCTTCATCTTTCATCAAAGTAAATTTGAGCGACTCTTCAACTATGACTACAAGAAACAGCTTTTGGCTGATCAAAAAGTTGCCGAGATCGAAAAACTGTACAAACTCAGTTTCCCGGATGGTATGGACCTTCAATCCGCCGTCATGGAGCGCAAGAAGGTCGTGAATAAGCTTCAGAAGCTCGAAGTCGGTATTATTAGCCAGGAACAGGCGATTGACTACGCTGACACGATGCAGCTCGAACTGATGACTGACGACGAAGGCGCTATTATTATTATGGACGGCAACGATCTCGACATGTTTGTTAACTTGATCAATGAAGACTACATTACTAACGAAATCACTGGCCGTCGCTACGAAATCAAGGGGAAGCGCCTTCTTGGTGAGCCCGAGGGTGAACCTCCTCGTAGTTAAGTTACGATACATTAAAGATAGTCAGGTATAATAGAACTAATGAATCAGGGGTTAGCGCTCGAGATAATGCTCTCGGGAGAAAGTGTGCTTTTGACCGGTCCAGCTGGAGCCGGCAAGACCTTTGTGTTGAATCAATTTATCAAGCTTGCAAAGTACGCTGGCAAGCACGTTTCGGTGACTGCGACGACTGGTCTCGCGGCGACACACCTCGGAGGGACAACAATCCATAGCTGGGGTGGTATCGGCGTACAAGATTCGATACCTGATGGCTTTGCGCAGCATATCGCCAAAGGGCGCCGCGAAATTATTGAAAAAACCGACGTACTGATTATCGATGAGATTAGTATGTTGCATGACTTTCGCCTCGACATGATAGACGAGGTGTGTCGACTCGTGCGCAAAAAAGATATACCGTTCGGTGGTATTCAGATCATCATGAGTGGTGACTTTTTCCAGCTTCCTCCGATTAATCGCGGTGATTCACGTGCGGGTGGATTCGTGGTGAATTCAGAAGTCTGGCAAGAGCTTGATCCAGTTATTTGCTACCTCGAAGAGCAGCACCGCCAGGACGATGAAAAGCTCCTCGATATCCTTAATGCGATGCGCGCTGGCGATGTTCGTCGGCACCACGCTGAGACACTACTGGCCCGCGCAGAAGAATTTCCAGATGACCTTGAGCAGCTGACCGAGCTACACACGGTCAACGTTGATGTTGATAGAATTAACGAGGCAAAACTCGCGACACTAGACGGCGACGAGGTGGTGTATTCACAGACGACAACCGGTAGCGGTAATTATATCGAAACATTACAGCGTTCCGTCTTAGCACCTGCCGCCCTTAATATAAAAAAAGGCGCCCTTGTCATGGCGGTGAAGAATAGCCCTGACCGAAAGTATGCAAACGGGAGCGTTGGAACGGTGGTCGCTTTTGAGCCGTACACCGACTATCCGATTGTTAAATTCAAGAACGGTAAAGAAGTTTCGATGATTCCTGATACGTGGGAGCTGCGTGATGGAGACAAAAAACGGGCGAGTATTAGCCAAATTCCACTGCGACTTGCCTGGGCAATTACGATCCACAAATCCCAAGGGATGACACTCGATGCTGCCCGGATTGACCTACGAAAAGCCTTCGTTGAGGGCATGGGATATGTGGCGCTTAGCCGAGTAAAAAACTTGCACAACCTGTATTTGACAGGTATTAATCAGATGGCACTCCGTGTCAGCGAAGACGCGCAGTCGATCGATGGGCTCCTGCGATCGAAGGCTGTATCAGATGTGAAACGCTTCGCTGAGCTAGAAAAGAAAGCTCAGGACCGTGCGGAGAATCCTGTTGTTGAAAAGGCACCATCTGGCAAGCCCGGATGGAGTGAGAAGATCGCTAAAATGCGCGACACGTACCCGAACGCCTACCGTCCGTGGGAGGCTGCACAGGACGATGAGTTGAAACAAGAGTTCCAAAATGGAAAAAACCTTGAAGAATTGAGCGATCTGCTTGGACGCCACGAAGGTTCGATTAAGATGCGGCTTCAAAAACACTTTGGAGAGGACGTAGTACAATAGCGTTATGAAGCATCGACAGAATTCAGGCTTTCCAAGACACTTTTTATGGGGCGCAGCAACGGCCTCGCATCAAGTTGAAGGCGGGAACCACAACCAATGGACGGTATGGGAGCTAGAGAACGCCAAGACGAAGGCTGCGCAGGCTGAATATCAGCTACACGATTATCCAACTTGGGATAAGGTAAAGGCTGAGGCAAAAACACCCGATAACTATGTGTCTGGTGATCTCGGTGACCATTATCATCGATATAAAGAAGATTTTGAATATCTTGAAAAGATGAATATGAACGCGTATCGATTTAGTATCGAGTGGTCCCGGGTTGAACCCGAAGAGGGCGTCTGGAATAGTGAAGCGATTGCTCACTACAAAGAATACCTCAGTGAGCTCCACCGTCGAAATATCGAACCAGTCGTGACGCTGCTCCACTTTACACTCCCGGTTTGGTTTGCTGAAAAAGGGGGTTTTGAAAAGCGTTCAAATATTGCATATTTCGTGCGCTACGCCGACAAAATCATGACCGAACTCGGGAACAGTGTGCGATTTATCATTACAATCAATGAACCAGAAGTGTACGGCTTCGAGAGTTACTACTTGCAGAACTGGCCGCCGAATAAAGCGAGCCTCTACAAAATGTGGCGTGTGAGCGCTAACCAGGCAACAGCGCACCGCAAGGCGGCGAAAACTTTACATGAAATTAACCGTCGTTACAAAGTCGGTATCGCAAAAAACACGACGTACTTTTTCGCTGGTGATAATGCCTGGCTGAGCCAACTAAGCGCGACTATATTCCAATACTTTCAGGACGATTACTTCATCAAGAAGTATATTCGCCACTGTGACTTTTTGGGGGTGAATTACTACCAGTCACAGCGCGTGTTTGGCTACCGTATCTTTAACTCTGAAAAAGCAGACTATAGTGACGTCGACTGGATGCTTGCACCGTCTGACATTGAATATGCGCTAGAGCGTCTTGGCTCAAAGTACAAAAAGCCATTGATGATTACCGAAAACGGTTTGGCGGATGCTGAGGACGCGTACCGTGAATGGTGGATTAAAGAAACGATTATTGGCATGCAGAAAGCGCTTAAGAAGAATGTCGATTTGATTGGATATTTTCATTGGAGCTTGCTCGACAACTTTGAATGGGCGTACGGGAAATGGCCGCGGTTTGGATTGGTCGCGATTGATTACAAGACTGGCAAACGAACCTTGCGCCCGAGTGCAGTCTGGTTCGGCCGAGTTTTAAAGAAGTTAAGGAGCTAATGTGAAAGATCCATTTGTAAAGAACGAAGTACGTATTGCGGTTATCGGCGGCGGAACCGGAAGCTTTACGATGCTCTCAGCACTTAAAAATTATACGACACAAATTGCGGCTATCGTCAGTATGGCAGATGACGGTGGGAGCACCGGGGTATTGCGCGATGAACTTGGAACATTACCTCCGGGTGATGTCCGACAGTGCCTCGTTGCGCTCAGTGATTCACCGAAGGTTCGTGACTTATTCGACTATCGTTTTGATAAAGGAACGCTCGAAGGGCATTCATTCGGTAACTTGCTGCTCACTGCTCTTGAAAAAGTAACGGGCGACTTCTCCGAGGCGGTAGAGACTGCCTCAGATATCCTCCGAGTTAACGGAACTGTTGTGCCGGCAACACTCGATAACGTACGCCTAAAGATGGAATGGGCCGACACGAGCGTCGTACTGCACGGCGAGCGGGTGATTGATGCTGAATTTTTCCAGCACGACCCACGCAAGGCCGAGCTATCACTTGTGCCAGTGGCGACCGCAAACCCGACAGCGATCGCGGCGATTCAACAGGCTGATATTGTCGTGATTGCACCGGGTGATTTGTATACATCACTGGGCCCACTCCTCGTCATAGAAGGCATTGGTGAAGCTCTGGCGCAATCCACTGCTCTCAAGGTGTACGTTTCTAATTTGGTGAGCAAAAAAGGACAAACGGACAAGTTTACCGTCAGCGACCACGCAGCAGAGATCGAACGATTCGCAGGTACTCCGTTTCTTGACTACGTTATATACAACGACGAGGTGCCCTCAGACGACATCGCAAAGCTGTACAAAGCAGAGGGTGGGTACATTACGCAGGTAGATAGCGAGGTGCTTGAGGCGGCACATTATCATTCACTTGCTGGCCACTTTTTAGGAAAGATGGCAGCAGCTCACAACGGCGACAACATTCCAGTAACGAGGTCGTTGATTCGGCATGACGCGGATGCGGTTGCATCGTCAATCTTGGGGGTGTACGCTCGTGAACGACAATAGTGTAGCAACTTTTTATGTGCTTGATCTTGATCGGACACTATTTGATACTGAAAAAGCCATAGCTATCATGGAAGAAGTGGTTGCTGTTCACGACCAGGTGCTCGCACGTGCGCTGAGTCAACGCTTCCGTGAGTATTCAGAGCAGGGGGAGTCCTTTTCTGTACGAGAGTTTATTGTTGATATGACCGATGAGGCGAATATGCAGGTCATTGAGGCGCGGTATCATGAGGCGGCACGAGCGCAGAATTTATTGCTATCAGGCGCAAAAGAGCTACTCTCTCTGGTTCGTAGTCGTCCCCAGGCGCGTTTTGGCATCTTGACGTATGGATCTCCACAGGGCCAAGCGATGAAGATGCGGGCAGCCGCTGGGCTTGAAGAGGCGCCATTTTTGGTAACGTCGGGACGACACAAGGGTGAACAGATTGCGCAGTGGCAACAAGCCGACGGTACATATCGACTGCCCGAAGAGTTGGGTGGTGTTATCGCGAGGGAAGTGGTCTTTGTCGACGATAAACCTTTTTCGTTCACTGGCTTTCCGGTTGATGGTACCGGATACCAGGTGCGAGGCGTCAAGCACGTGAACGACGAGCCTTTGCCTTCGCACGTGACGCTCGTTGCGAATCTCGCTGAAGTCGTCAGTCTTGAAACGGCACGTCTCTCACCGTAGTATCAAATTGACAAACCATAAGGGTTGTGTAAAAGTGAGTATATGGCAAAGAAAATAATCAAAAATACACCTAGAACGACTAAAACGTCAGCACGTAAAAAAGCACCGAAAGGCTTTGGTTCTTGGTTCACTTCGGCTCCTCGCGAACCGAGCACACTGAACGATACCAAGAACGCTATTTTGCTGGTATCGCTGACGATCAACCTCGCAATCTTCATCGGCTGGCTTTTGCTCAAGCTGACAACTGTCTACGACGCACAGGTTGTCGACTTCCTGTTCTCTCGCTAGTTGCAGGGAGAGGACAAAATTACTACGCTTTTCCAAAAAGGAGAAGCGTTCTTTTTTACCCCTTAAAGCATAAAAGTTATTCACAATTCTGTGGATAAATAAACAGATATACATAGCTATGTCAAAACTGGGGGTTGCGGTGGGTAATAGTGGGTTGTATGATAAGTCCAAGTGGAAAACAAAAAGAGCCCACTAACACAAACAACTACATTAATAAAATAAACCTATACATATCCATCGAACGTATCGAGGAGAAAACACATTGTGGCAAACATAGATTATTTTGAACGAAGACTGGATGACAAGCGTCGTTTGACGATTCCTGCAGAACTCCGCCAAGAATTTATGTCCGGCATTGTACTTACTCGTGGGTTTGGTCAATATTTACATCTCTATCCAAAAGCAATTTGGGATGGGGAAGTCGAAACAGCACTGAGTGCCAATGACAGTATTCTCGACGAGAAGACTGCCGACATGAATGTGCAGTTCCGCCGCGGTAAGACCGAAGCCGATCTCGATCAAAAGCAGGGACGTATAACGATTGAGCAGCATCTCTTAGGGTATGCTGGCGTAGATCGCGATATCGTAGCTGTTCGAGCTGGAGCGTACTGGCGTCTGATGGCGTCGGACTAGCTATAGGCATTGTTTCCGTACATTTGGTTCTTTAACAACTCGAAACAACAAGAGAAACACTCTCGAGATCAACTATCTGGTAGTGAGGCGTGGATTCTAGGAACACATTAACCAACCTAGTGCACCTTGCTCAAAACACACAACACCTCCCAAACTCCACCTCACATAAGTCTCTCAACAAGTTATCGTCCTCGCGCTAAAAGGGATATGAGTTGCTTTACGCGGCCCCCTGTGAGGCATAACTGACTTTTACAAAAACAAACACACATGCGAAAACAAACAGCTTCACTATCAGTTAGGTGATCTCGAGAAATTTCGAGCGAAGAGTGAAAATATTAATTTATTCATATTTTCATTATTCCGAGAAATTGATTCGAGATATGTAATCATATCTCGAGCTTTCCTGGTATATACTAGGAGAGATGAGTAAAGAATATCCACCACATCATATTCCGGTTTTGCTTGATGCAACCCTAAAAGTCCTCGAACCAAAAGTAGGCGAGTCATATTTAGACTTGACTGCAGGGTACGGCGGCCACGCGGGAGCAATCCTCGAGCAAACAGGAAACTACAAGGACAGTGTCCTCGTTGATCGTGATGACTATGCCATTGAGCATTTGTCAGCACTCGCAGCGAAAGGCGCGCATCTGATGCATACCGACTTTGAGTCAGCCGCAACCCGGCTCCACGAAGACGGAAAAACATTTGATCTTATCCTTCTTGATCTGGGGGTGTCGTCACCACAGCTCGATATAAGCGACCGAGGGTTTTCTTTTAAAAATAGTGGTCCGCTAGATATGCGCATGGATCGTCGACAAGTTTTGTCGGCACACGATCTGATACAAGGCTCATCTCTAGAGGAACTCGCAAAGATCATACATGAGTACGGCGAAGAGCCATTCATGCACGCAAAGTTTATCGCTGAGCTGATCATCGCGAATCGACCATTTGATTCAACGGAAACACTCGCAGCCTTGATAGCTGAAAATCATCGTGGCAGATGGCAAAAAATCCATCCTGCAACGCGCACATTCCAATCGCTCCGCATTGCCGTAAACGACGAACTCGGGCAAATCGAACGCACATTACCGCTGCTTCCGAAACTCTTGAATGAAGGGGGAAGAGTAGGGGTGATAAGCTTCCATAGCCTTGAAGATCGACTCGTAAAGCGCTTTTTCAAAGAACGGTTTGAAGACGGCCTCGAAGCCGACATCAAACCAGTTACGAAAAAGCCGATTCCTGGAGCCACCGAAGACGTTCACAATCCGCGCTCTCGTAGTTCAAAGCTACGAGTCGCAGTGAAAAAATAAACAAAAAACATCGAAAGGGCAAAACACCATGCCAATTCACATCACAGTACAGTACGCAGACCAACCGCAAATTATTGCAGTCCGCGTAAAATAACATCGAGTTGCTTTCCTCCTGACGATACGTCCGGGGGAGAGCGCCCTATCAATAAATAAAAACAAAAATACAAAAAAGAAGACACCCACCACATGTCACACCAAACCAATAATTATTACACGAGCCGTCGGCAGCAAAATTGGTCTCGCAACCAAAACACTACTCGATTTGTATCGTCAGTGAAACTCGGGCCAGTTGCGCATACTGTTCTTGTTGCGTTGATGATCACCGTCCTTGGTTTGATCTATTTGACTCAAGCAACACGAGCAACAGGGTATGATTATCAGGCCCAGAAGATCGATAGCCAGATTGCCGAACTTAATATTCAAAAAAGTGATCTCGAAATTGAAAATGCTCGATTGACTGCCTTGTCGACTATCAAAGATAGTAGCGTTGCCCGCGAAATGACAACACCGACGAGCACAGAGTACGTCCAGCAATAAATGTAATCGTACTATAATGAAACAATGAAGTTAGAACTGCTCAAAGGGAGCCGCACCCGCATACTCGCGTTCTTGATTCTTGCAATCGTTTCTATTTTTATTGCCCGGTTATTTTATTTGCAAGTTATCCAGCACGACTATTACGTCGGTCTCGCAAAAGAAGAGCAAGAGAGTCGCTTTATTATTCCCGCCAGTCGAGGTAAGATTTTTGCTATGAACGGGGTCAGTCCCGTTCCTCTTGTTATGAATAACACAGTGTATACAGTCTTCGCCGACCCAGTTATTGTGAATGACAAGGAGAAAATTGTGGATATACTGCGTCGGGTCGCAGGTGGCAACGTACGTGCTGGATTCGACGAACTCTTAGATCTCAACGAGACTCGGTACCAGATTCTTGCAACAGGGCTGAGCCGTGTACAGGCAGACAAGATCAAAAACGAAGCGCTACGCGGAGTCGGCTTTCAAGAGGTGAGTCAGCGCGTGTATCCTGAGGAAAAAT
>Ga0209414_1001618_pt1 | contig 10535 bp, 15 predicted proteins | sample LakVidmifraction_4_FD_181154 | JGI IMG/M metagenome (GOLD analysis project Ga0209414, IMG submission 181154) | Hypersaline microbial communities from Lake Vida, Antarctica - Brine Hole Two &gt;0.2 micron (SPAdes) (version 2) | ecosystem: Environmental > Aquatic > Non-marine Saline and Alkaline >... | reverse complement strand
GATCAAAACACCGAAAGCCTGGTAGCCGAATTGATGCACAAAGATAAAAAACAATGATACCCGGGCGCATGCCCAAAATTGGGCGCGAAAACCTTGCATAGGCCGCGCCCTTTTTTTTAAACCCTATTTCTAAAAATGAGCCCATTCTACCAATTATTATTAATAATCATCTTTGCATTGGCTGCCCTACCAGCCCTTGCATTGCCGTTGTACCGGCGCATGCTTAAAGTAGAGCTGCTGCGCTACAAATGTGATTTTGCCTTCAACCAGTGGGTTAGGTACAACGAGCAGTTAACCGCTATACAGCGCACGCGGTTACATAAAAAGTACAAAAGCATTCGCCCCTCTTATTTGCAAATGTTTTTCTCTAAAAAACCCTTAGAAATTGAGAGCTGGTATAACTGGGAGCAAATAGACGCTTTTTTCTTACCGGCCTAAAACACCTATTAGCACCTATAAAAGCAAATTAACTATGTCGAAATACTACAAAATAGATAGTTCTAAAGGTCGTGATACCGATGTGATTTTGATCTTTATAAAAGATGAAAAAGAAGGTAAGTATGTTGCAAAAAACTATAGAACCGTGCTTTCAGAAAACTACCAAATGTTTTTAATGCGGAATTACCACAACCCCAATTTTAAAGAAAATATTAAAAAGGAACGTGCTGGAGCCGTTGAGATCACGGTTGAAGAATACAACAAACTAAGTGATGAGCTAAAAGAGCAGCTATGTTAAACATAAAAGCAGGGCCCCCGCCCTGCTTTTAATAATGCTGTATTAAACAACAAATAGTAGAATACAGATTAATGAGAATACAAACCCACAAAAACCTGCATAATGCAAACTTACAAAAAAAACCCACCCCCCAATATGATTAACCGCGCAATTTTAGAATTGAATGGAATATTTAACGTAAACCCCAACGGCCAGCAACGGCAAAACAACGGCAAACCAGAAACGCCGTTGCAACCGCTGCCGGGAGTAGATCCTGCCAAGAAGCAGTATGTACACCCGCGGCTTTACAACCAGGACAAGTACACTACCATGGAGCAGTACCGCGCCTATGTGCCTATCTATAACAAAAAGGTAAAGGATGCGAACCTGGAGACCAAAAAGTACAACAAGCTGGTAGCCGAGCAACGGGAGGAAGAACCCCTTACCGAAACCCAACAGTTGGCCCTGGCTGGTTTTTATAGAATGATTAGCCCGCTAGATATATGGGAGCGCAACAACCGTATTGCCGAGTACAACCGTTGCAACGGTAAACCAATCGCTACTAAAGAAAAAATACAGAGTTTAAAATTTTCTACGGAATTGGTTTTTCAGGCTATTGTCTTTCATTATTCCATGCAACTGCAAAAGTTGCAAAGCGATAGGGAAAAGATAAACATGCATTTCCCGGGAGATATACCGTCCGTAAAACTAAATGTAGGTTGGATAACGAAGCCTACCGTAAAAGAGGTTGCAGAGCTGCCCGTTTGTAATAAAACCTTTAGACGGCACCGCAAACGATTAACGGAAGCGGGAGTTTTGCAAAATTATATTTTTGAAGGATCTGCCCGCCCGGTAAAGATGAGAATTAACCCCAAAATTTTGTGCGTAACCGATTATTACCAGGACAAAAAAACCACCCCGGAAGCTCAAAATCTGGCCAAAAAAAGCCAAAAAGCCGCCACTGGAAATCAGCAAGTTACAGAGGGCGGGCGGACAAAGTGCCCGCATAATACTGTATCTAATAGATCCCTTATAAACAATAAAGAAATAAAAGCGAATGTTCACAAACATTCGGGAGAAAGGAGTTCGGCCAAAAAAGGCCTCACGTCACCTTATTTTTCTTCTATTGGAAACACCCGGGAGCAATATGCGGAAAAAAATGATGCCGCGCCAGAAAAAAAACACGCTGGGGCCGAAAAAAATCACACTTCCGGCCAAAAAAACACGCTAAGTCAGTTGTTGCGCGAAAAATTGGAAGAAAAAACAGATTTTGCGGCGCAGCTTGCCGCCCACCAATACGATGACTACACGCCCATTCGCCGGGAGATTTTAGAAAAAGAAGCCTATTCGGGATCCTTAAGCCGGGAAGAATTTAGGGAGTTGTTGTTTCAGGATTTCTTTAAAACCGCCGCGAAGCTCTACAAAAACAAGACGCCCTACAAAGCGAGCTGGCTAAAAGCTTACAATACCTGGATGCTCGAAAAATTCATCAATCCATCTGGTCATAGCCTTAATAAACAGAACATTGTAACAAAAATGCCAGCGCTTAGGTATGGTTTGGCCGCCGTTGCACGGTATTTAAAACGCTACCCCGATTATAATTTATTGTTCCCCGGGGAATATTTTGACTTAACCAGGACCACGGCCAAAGAAGGCGGGTTTAGATATTTTGCCCGGGAAGCCTGGAGAAAACACCAGGATTATCTAAGTAGAAAAAATGCCGATACCAAAACCGCGGCCACGAAGCGAAAAAGAAGGTTAAGCGATTTGCAAAAGGCAGAAAAACACGTAAAAAGCTATCTAAAAAACAAAATCGCCCTACAAGAACTATTCGATAAAGTAAATCAAATAGGCAATAAATCAATTAGCCAAGATTTGCCAGAGATTATTAGAAAGCAAAACGAAAAACAAACCCTTAAATTTTCTAAAGATGAGCTATAATTCAAAAAAATGTAGCTGCGGATCCTCCCGGGATATTTATTGCTCTAATTGCAGTAAGATTTCTATGTGCATCTTGCTTAAAAACGGTAATGACCACTTAAAATTAACCAACGGCCGTGGGAAAAAGGTTTCCCCGGTTTGGTACAGTCCCATAAAACACAATGGTAAACCAGAGCGGGACATTATAGAAAAAATGCTAAAGCGGTTTTACACTTCCCCATTACTTCAGGTAACGAACAAGGTAAATTTTTATTTCAACAATAGTAGTAACCTAATTTTTTCCCATACGATATGAGCACAATAATCATTGAATTAAAGAACGTTAAAGCACAGGATTTCAACCTACTAAAAGAAGTGCTGAATAATTATGCCTCGGTACAAAAAACACTTTCTACCATAATGAGCGATCCTAAAAATTATATGAAGGATTTGAGTATAGCGGTAGAAATGTGGTATGAGTATAACACCAAAACGGCCAGGCAAAGCATTCCAGAAAAATCCAATATAAAACTTTCGCTGCATAAAGCTTTGGTTCTATTGGATGCCCTGCAAGAATTTAAAAAACAAGCAACCAGCATAGACGGCGAAATTAGCCGTTGCTACCGTTTTGCAACGGCCATAGATGAACAAATCCCCACCCAAACCCAATTAATATCTTAAACCACTAACACCCCCTAATTTATGGAATACTTCAACTATTTATCCTACACATTATCAATCATTTTAATCATTTTTTTAACCCGGGCCACAATTAAGGTTATCCGTAGGAATATGCGATTAGCCAAGGCCAAAAAACAACACAAAGCGTATGAAAAGAAAGCCAAAGAACTAAAAAAAGCGGGCTACAAACCTTTTGCCTATAACCAGGGCAAAACAACAGTTTGGGCCAAGAGCTACAAAGAAGCTAACGCACAATACCAAACCAACCGCAATGGAATGTTTAATTAAAAAAACTCAAACTATCATGTCTCAAAACCCCGAAATTTTGAAACCAGTTCCTAGCGGGATCTCTAAAGGAAAAGCTTATACCTTATTTAATCATTTAAGCCGTGATTACGTTAAGAGAACAATACACTGGATACAAATTGAATTTAACCGAAATCCCAATGTAACCGACAATCAGGTCAAGAAACGGCATACTTTGAATAGCCTAGAAACCAAAGAGCTGTTTAAAAGCCTGGGATCCCCTTCGGGTTACAAAGAAGTATAATAACCAAACCGTTGCAAGGGTTCTGCAACGGTTATTAAAAACTTAATAATGAATCACGCATCACTTTTTTCCGGTATTGGCGGTTTTGATCTCGCATCTGAATGGATGGACTGGAATAACATTTTTCATTGTGAATGGAACGATTTCGGAAAACGAATCTTAAAATATTATTGGCCTAAAGCAATTTCTTATGGAGATATTACAAAAACAGACTTCACTATTTACCGGGGAAAAATCGACATCCTTACCGGAGGCTTTCCTTGCCAACCATACAGCAGCGCAGGAAAGCGAAAAGGAAAGGAAGACGAACGCCATTTGTGGCCCGAAATGCTTAGAGCAATTAGGGAGATTCAACCAAATTGGATTGTGGGAGAAAACGTTTTCGGCCTTGTTAATTGGAATGGAGGGTTGGTATTCGAAGAAGTGCAAACTGACCTGGAAGCTGAAGGGTACGAAGTACAAGCGTATGTACTTCCAGCTTGCGCCGTCAACGCTCCCCACCGAAGAGATAGAGTCTGTTTTGTGGCTTATAAGCCCCACATCGGTACAAATAGAGAGAAAGGAAATTTGGAAAAAGAAAACGGAAAAACAATTTCAAAACCAAAGCCGGAAATCCTTTTTCAACAACAAAACTATAAGTTTACTGGATTCAGTAAAATATGCTCAGCTAAAAAAAATGCTACCAACACCAACATATCAGAACTACAAGGGATCAGAAAAACGAGAAACATTAATAAAACGGGGGAGAATAGGGAAAAACGGAAACGGATCAAATTTAGTGCAGACTTTCTCTCAAATTGGGAAAACTTCCCAACTCAATCCCCTGTTTGTAATGGAGATGATGGGTTTTCCTCCCAACTGGACGGAATTACCTTTCCTAAATGGAGAAACGAATCAATCAAAGCAGGAGGAAACGCAATAGTGCCGCGGATAGCACATCAAATTTTTAAAGCAATCGCAAAATATGAAAACAATAATTAAATTAATTGTAGTTCTGGCATTAATTGGTTGCCAACAGCAAGCCCTGGAGGTACCAGGTACCGAAATGATAATTATAGAAAAGGGGAACGATACCACCTACTTTTTGGGAGACCTGGAAAACCCAGGTGCCGGTTGGCAGGAAAAGAAAAACGGTAATGCTTACCTATTTGAAGTAAACCAGGAGATTATTAGCCTGCAAAGTGATAGACCTATGCAAAGTGCAACATATTTTAAAAACACTATGGATAAGAAAGGAACGGTATTACCCGTAGAAGCAAATAAAGTAGCCACCCGAATTTTAGAAAACGGAGTATTTAAAATTGAATATTAATCCCGTTGCAAACCCGTTTCAACGGCTTTTTTTTAATTCCCTACCTTTAAAAATAGGGGTTTTTCTCCTTTTTATAGGACATAAATAATTATTACATTTGTTTCTTACCCTGTAATCTAATTCCTACGTTTTAAAAAATAATCTTATGCATCATTTTGGAAATAGTAGAGCGGGTACCTTAACTGCCCTGGGGATCGTTATAGCAATAATGGCTTTAATTTTATTTATTCTCTACACCTTTTCCCCAGCATACATTTACGATTTACACTAAACTCCCTTGCCGTTGCAACGGCTTTTTTAATGCACGCTTTTTGCTATCTTTGTAAAACACCAAATAGTAGAAAAATGGACACTTTAGTAATTAACACCAAAAGCAGTAGCAACGCCAAACTTTTATTGGAACTGGCCAGGAAGTTAGGGGAAACTGGTAAAAGGCTAAGTAAAGAAGACCAGGAAGATTTTTTGCTGGGTACAATTATGAAAACCGAAAAAACCGGTAAAAATGTGAGCCGCGATACAATTATGAAAAAAATAAAAGGCTAATGCAGGTTTCTTTTGACCGCAGTTTTAGCAAAGCCCTTGGTAAAATTAAAGACAAGACGGTTTTAAACCGAATTGAAAAAGCCATACTTAATTGTGAGCATGCTTCTACGCTAAAAGAAATAAAAAACCTAAAGAAACTTACCGGTTTTAAAGCCTATTACCGCATTAAAATTGGCGAATACCGTATAGGTATTGAATATGAAAAACCAAAGCAACTTCACTTCATTACCGTTTTACACCGCAAAAACATCTACAATAAATTTCCATAACCCTTGCAAAACGTTGCACCGCTTTTAATCTATAACTAAATGCAACGGTTTTCAACGGAATTCAACCGAATTTAACGAAATAAAAGAAATTACCCGAAATTTAAACGGACTTCGATGGAGTTCGCTGTCTTTTAGATTCTCCCTTCCCATCTTGCAGCCTATTCAGAGATCAAATGGCCGAAACGCAAGACATATCTACCGCATTAAAACGCACGCTGAAAGCCGGGAAAGAGTATTCTAAACTTATCCCACGTGTAAGCTGTAAGCAAACCCCACTTGGTGCTGGCGATACTTATTATACGGTAGATCAAATGCGGGGCTGGATTGAAAAATTCCGCCATCAAACTGCTAAACTATCACTTACAATAGAAGGCCATACCCTACAGGAAACCGTAAATAATATTTACCAGTTCCTATACGATCACGTTCAGTACACCGCAGATGGTGCGTTACAGCAATTACGTTCCCCGGCTTGTACCTGGGCGCAAAGAAAACAGGGTGTAGATTGCAAGAGCTTTTCTGTTTTTGCTTCTTCCCTACTTTATAATCTTGGCATTGTACACGCTATTCGCCAGGTTAGACAACCTTATTTCTACCCAGAAGAATTTACCCATGTATATGTGGTGGTTCCGGTAGATCAATCTAAAGATACTATTTCACCTAATGCGCCAACGTTTGTCCTCGATGCTACCAGGCACGAGAATACTGAAGTAGAATTCATTGAAAAAGCAGATTTGCACATGAACAAATTAACCCACGTTGGTTTGAATGCGCCACAAGATGAGCGTACCAAAAATATTATTGAAAATTTCGATAAATTCTGTAATCACCTTATTGAAAACGGAATTCCCGTTGCAACGGTAAAGGAAATTAGTGAACAGGTTAATCTATATACTTCCCGAGGTTTAGATCCTAAATTTCAGATTGTAAGAGACGGGATTAAAATTCAGGATAAATATTTTGAACTTAATTTTAATAAAGATCAGGAGTACGAAAAAGGACTTGGTTTTGTGGCTACTGCAACGGCAGCCGTAACGGCTGGTAAGAAGCTACTGGATATGCTTCCCGGAGATTTTATCGGTAGTACCTTTGGCGCCATTTTCGCGAACGGTTTCGATATGTCTTGTTGGAATGCTTCTTATTCTGAAAGTAAAGCCCAGGAAGCCTTAACAACCGATATTCCTTTCTTTTTAGAATGGTCTGGTTTATCTAAGAACCCAACGACCCAAGCACTTAATAAATTCTCTAATGCTATGTATTCCTACATAGATGACGCTATTAACGGCCAGCGATCTAAATTTGCCAAATGTACCCGCGAAGGTTACGCAGCAAGACAAAAAGGCACAGAAGAAGCTTTACAAAAAGTAATCAACACCTTGGAAAATTCTGGCTTAAAAGTTATTAGAACAGGCGAAACAAAAGGGTATGTTAGAATAGAAAACGTGCCTTCATTTGGTGGAAAAGTTTATGAATGGGGTAAAAATACTGATAGACAATCCACCTATGATTATGTTACCTATAGACTAGAAGATGATTATAATAACACGCCACCTTCCAACAATACCGGTGGTGGTTCTACCGGCGGTGGCAGCAATTACCAACCAGGAAACAACAATGGCGGTTCAACAGATAGCAACGGCGATGCAACGGCTAAAAAATCGGGTAGTAATACGGGAATTATTATTGGCGGTGTGGCTTTAGCAGCCCTGCCATTTCTTTTGCCAATGATGAAGAAAAGCCCCGTGGCTAAACCAAAACCTAAAGCCAAAACCAAGACCAAAAAAACCGCGAAATAATGACCTGGTTTAGCGAAATAGCAAAAAAAATATCGGTAAACGCAACGGGAAAAGTGGCCGATAACCTGGAAGCCTTGCTTATAGAAGGCAAGCTGCAAAGTAATTATGCGGTTGTGGGTGCCTGTCTCGATACAACGGCAAACCAGGAGCTTACAGCGTGGGTAGATGGCACCTTTGCAAATTGGCTTCATAACCTAACGGCATTCTTAGAAGTAGAAAATAACCTGGAAGCTTTAGAGGATCCTAACTATTCAGCAGTAATTAACCGGCTTATTGCTTCTTTAGAAGTTGCCCGGGGGTATTACGCACAACAGGCCGATGATGTTTTTATCAATAGCCTTAAAATAGTTGCTATTAGAAAAGCAATGATTTGCGAGACCCTGGCCGCTTATGTAGGAGCTGCATATTTAAAAAGTTTAGAAGATTATGGCGATACCATACACGGTAAAACCATAGATACTATAGAAGCGCACCTTTTTGAGGGATCCAAACCGGAACCTTATAAATGGAAGAAAAAAAATGTAATCGTCAACTATCAAAAATTTGAAAACGTGGCAGTAGAAACCTCAGAAGATCAGAACCCGCAATGCCCAGAAGCTAAAAAGAAAACAGATTTTCTCCCTTGGGCGATTACTGGTGCCTTCTTTTTAATTGCCTGGAGTGCATCGGCTAAAAATTAAAACCAGCAGCAACGGACGTAGTAAACCCAATAATTAATCTTTAAAATCAATTAGTATGAAGTTCGGAAAAATAACTTCCAAAAACGTAAGCCAAAACGCAATTTCCCTTGGGGGTGCGCTTGGTGGTGGTGCTTTGTCCGGCGGTCTAGTAACCCTAGTGCCGCAAGAACAAAAAATTTATGCCCGTGGTGGTATAACCGTTGCCGGCCTTCTTGGCGCATCGGCCATTAAAGGAACAACCAGTGTAGAAAAAGTAGTGAAATTCCTATTGTTAGGAATGAGTATTCGCCAAGGTTTCGACCTGGTAAAAGAACTGGCAGAGCCAAGTATTCAAGTAGATCAAGACAGTACAGGTGGCGACAAGTTTGTTGCCGGTATGGTTGGGCTTGCTTGTCCTTCCGAGGAATTTTCAGCTTTGAGAGCTGCGCCGGTTATTAATTTTGACCAGTTACCTGCTAAACAGGAAGCTGCGCAAATAGAAGAAGGGTATGAGCAAGAACAGGAACAGCCTGTGTCTGCATTTCTCTAATTTAATTCAGTAACAATTTTTTCATCAATCAATTATCAATCAATTATCAATTCAAAAAAGTAAATCAAAATGGAATCACCAATGAACAACAGGACTAAAATTTTAGCCGCACTAGAATTTCTTATACTTATCGCTGTAGCGTTAAGTTCAGAGCTTAAAGCGCTTATATCGGGTAATGAAATTCGCCTATCCCGTCATACCTCATTCGTGAGAAAAGACGCTACCGGTGCCGCAAGCACTTGGAATTTGATAGACGAAAATACCAAAAGTATTGCCGGAGTATCTTCTGTATCAGAAAGAAGGTTTCCAAAAAACCAAGCCTTAATCTTTGACAAAGTGGCCGTTGGTTTTGCTGAAGGGGATGCAGATGGCAAGGAAGGAGCATTAGATTATACTTCTGCCAAAGCGCCTGCAATTCTTAGGAATGCAAGCTTGGTATTGACCCAAAATGGTAGAGAGGTATTAGATATTCCTATTGCCGATCTTACTAAAACCATTTCACCTGGTTCTCCAGAGGATTATTACCACGATTTAGAAAGCTTTAGCTACTTCGCAGACGACCAGGCGATGGAATGGCAAATAAAATTCCCTAACGGGGAAAGCTTTGCACCTAGCGCAGCTGGAAAATTCAACTATGTAGAAGTAAGACTTCAGGGTTACAAGACTTCAAGAAAAGTAGCCTAATTATAAAAATTTGGTTGGTTAGTATAGTGTGAAGCCCTAAGCCTGCGGGTTTAGGGCTTTTTTTAACCCTAAAAAATAGAAAAGATGCAAGTAATTTGGAAAACGCTTAAAATGGCTCTCGAAGCCGGGGAAACCTTAGCGGAAAAAGATATAAGTATGGAACCGGGTGTGCGTGTGGTAAGTGCCGCCGTTACCGGACAGGACAAAGGGCAAATTGTTGACCTGGGGCTATTTGAAAACGGTCAAAAAATATCGGATCCTATGGATTTGGAATTTTGGAAGCGTAGCAATGCCGGGCAATACCTAGACGGGTTCAAGCCTATAGGATATAAAGGCGGATCTACCCTTACCGCTAGATTGTCTACGCTTACGGCCTTGGCCGCAAAGCTTGATGTAGAAATAGTATTTGGAATCATACAAGAAAATACCTCATGTTAAATCCTAAACTCTTACGGGCCACCCTTGGTTATAAGAAAATAACCGAAGATACCGACAATTTTGAATTGAACGAGATGGTAGAACCTACTTTCTACAATTTCGGTGATGATGATGTTCGGGTATATCATACCGTAGTGAAACCGGGGGAATCTTTTCTTGCCGGCACTCATTATATGGTTATGGAAGGCGAAATCCCGATAAGGTTTTTAGGTGATCCTAACGCAAAAAAGGAACTCGTTGTGTATTGGGGTTCTCCAATAATAGAATGTGAATAAAATACTTATGGCAAAGCAAAATTTACCCCAACTTATAGAATGGCTAAGTCGCAATGAGCTTAACCGCTTTGAAATCTACGATGTAGATGCTGAAGAAGCAATAGATAAGTGTATTAGTTATGAATCTTTAACCGCTGAATTTG
>Ga0209414_1001616_pt1 | contig 10545 bp, 8 predicted proteins | sample LakVidmifraction_4_FD_181154 | JGI IMG/M metagenome (GOLD analysis project Ga0209414, IMG submission 181154) | Hypersaline microbial communities from Lake Vida, Antarctica - Brine Hole Two &gt;0.2 micron (SPAdes) (version 2) | ecosystem: Environmental > Aquatic > Non-marine Saline and Alkaline >... | reverse complement strand
TTCTAGTATTAGGAGTGTCATTATCATCAATTAATACAATAGAAAATGACCCATTATTACTTCCACTACCTCCACTAATATTAAACCAGCTAGGTACATTTGTAACTAACCAAGCTGCATTTGATGTAACATTACAACTTATATTATTTGCATTAGAGCTTGATGCACTTCCGCTAGTTGGACTAAGAGTTAATGTATCATTAACAGCAGCAGCGGCCTCTTGAGTTATAATTACTTCTATAGGTTCACTTTCACATTCTGTATCATTATTATAAGCAGTAATAGTATAGACAGCATTTCCCTCCCCCTGTAATGTTTGAGTTATTTTTACACCTGCTCCATTAGATGCTCCCGTAACTCCTGTTTCTTGTACTTCCCAATAAAAGTCAATGTCTCCCTCAGAAGGACTTGATAAGTTTATTGTAAACTCTTCTCCCTCGTTTGCTGTGAGTGAACTTGGTGTTGCTACCACAGTTGGGGGTAATACTATTGGAATAGTCTCTACCTTTACACACTTTTTGTTTGCACTATCATAAGTGTAGCTTGGTGGGCATAAATTTGTTACAGCAGTACCTTGACATTTTTGTGAATCTTCGTCATAAGTATAGCCTTCTGGACAATTTCTTGAAACTGTTCCTTCGCACTCTGTTTCATTTACTACAAGTCCTCTTATCTCGTCATATTCTATACAACCTTCGTTTTTTAATACATAGTCTTTTTTAGTGATAAAGATTCTGTTATATCTGCTATCATAGCCCATAGTGATTCCCACACCATTAAAAGGGTTATCCACATCGTAGTTGGATATGCCCTCTAATATTTTAAAAGGTAGCTGTTCTTTGAACCATGCCTCCATGTTTGTTCTTTCCCCTCCGTAGCTTTTAGATATTTCTTCAAAACCGTTTTGCCCCAAAGGCTTTAAAAATATCTGTCCTCTTTTAGCATCAACAAAAATGTGTCCATTGGGTGTGCCTAATATTTGAAAACTTTGGCTGCCTCTATAGCCCAATTCTGTATCAGACATTGTTGTAGGTCTTCTTCTAAATATAGCTCCTGTACCAAGTACTTGATCTTGTGGATTTTGCCCATCATCTACTATTTGGTCTACCGCATTAAATATAACAGAAGTATTTTCAAAAGTAACTAGTACCTGTCCACTCTCTAACTCAGACATTCCTATAAATTTGCCATAAGAGGTTCTAAACTCATAACTGTTTAGGGCTTTAAAAATTAGCCAAGGGTTTACATCTGAATTTTCAGAATTATCAGCTAAAGAGTACATTGTACCATTTAAAAAATCTGCCTTTTTATTATAATCTTCCTGGTTATAATTTACAGGTAATACATTTTGATTTAGTGCTAGTGGAGAAGGGGAGTAGTTCTTATTGTAAAAGAAAGTGTTTCCGCTTCTACTAGGATTATCTGCTGGTTGTGTCCATCTTATCTTATCTCCAACATTAGGAAAAAAGTTGTTTTCTAGTTCTGGTTTACCGTATCTTAAGTTAGTGTTTACAGTAGATTCTACTAAAAAGTTAGGAATACCATTGTATTCTAAATAGAATTTAGACGGTTCTTTAACATAAGAGCCCGAATCATCTCTACAGTCTAAACTATATTCACTATTTTGAAAAGGAAATAATTTTCCCCCTTCTCTTTCTTCTGAGTCTATGCCGAAATTTAAAAAGAATCTTGGCTCCTTTCCTATATTTGCATAAAATTTATATTCAAATGCTTGCATGTCGGCTTGATTCATAGCCGTTGTGTTGAAAAAAGGAAAGCCTCTTCTAAAGGTATGCCTAGATATATAACAGTCTCCTCCAAAAATACCGAACCATTCTGTCTTTGTGTTATTTAAATCTCCTGTATATCCAGTAGTTATCCACTTTATGCTTCCTATTGTTCCGTATTGAGCAGGTAAATAGTTCTTTAAAGTTACATACATAGAAGCTACGTTAGTCCTTATATCATCCGATTTTCCTGATTGACATAGGCCATCTGCACTTGCATAAGTTTTAGATGCTAAGTTTCTGTTCCTACTCGCATTATCATAATTTATATAAGTAGGGGAATACTCTATCTTGTGGTCACTACCTGTGGCTAATATGGTTGTTTTTTCTCTGTCTATATTATTTATTTCTAATCTTTCTCCTTGAACGCTGTCTGTAAAACCAAACCTACCTTCATTTAGACCTCTGTTTATGTTAAGAAATCTTATGTTGTCTTCAACAGAGTTATTAGGTTTAAAATAGTTGTAATATCCGTGAGCTGTATAGAAACTTGCGAAATCTCTTCTCTTACCTAAATTTCTAAAAGTCTCTAGCCACTGATACTTATATCTTGAATACTTAAAAATAGAACCTAGGATACTACTAAAAACAGAAAGCCCTGCTCCTATTATTGGTGCTATAAAGTTACCACCTGTAGAAACTCCTCCTACAAACCATGTTCTAGAAGTAATATCTGCTATTTGTGATAGGGATTCTGCTAGTATTTCTATAGTCGCCAAAGTGCTGGCAAGTCTTTTTAATCTCCTTCCTAGTATTGTATATTTAGGGTGGTCCCTAACTACATCTACATTACCTTCACTTTTACCATATATGTAGCCGTCTACTACTAAGTAAGATGCAGAAGCATTTTGAGAGTTATAATCTGTGTCTGGTGAATGGAAAGTCCAATTTGAATTTTCTTGGCTATTATGTGGGTGTGGTATAAAATTATCTCTGTCTTTATCTTTGAAGTGCATTATATCATCACCTAAAGAATTAAAAGGGTAATTTGCATAGTGGACATCTCTCCCTTTCTCAGTATACTTATATAAATCAAATGTAATACCTCTTGCTACAATAGATTTTTCTGATTCTCTGTCACCTCTAAGTATTTCATAACCTTTTATTGCTTCTCTTTCTTCTTCTGTGATGAGACTGTTTTTAACAGCTATCTTTAAAAAATCATTAATTACTTCTTCATTTATAGTTATTCCTAGAGGGTACACTAAACTTTGAGCGAAAGACCCTATTGTGTTAGCCAACATAAAAGGAGATCTTTTACCATTATTATCTGGCATTCTAAAATGTCTAATAGGTTTACACCTAAAATCAGTAATGTCTTTTAAAATGTAAGTTCCATTACGTATTCCATCTGTGTAAGTTTCTTCAAAAAAGGTTTTGAATCTTGTAGAGGTGTTTGTTAAATTCTCTTCTGAAAAATCTCCTGGACTTATATTTAAATCTTTAGAGTTGTAAAGTTCAGCATTGTCTGGATAGTTTACTGTGCTTTCAGTATATGCAAATTTACCGTTCTCATAGGGTAATGGTTCACTTCCTTGTTTTAAATCCCTTACAATAAATGTACAAAGAGATCTCCATATTTGTGTTTTTTCACTTGTTATCTTTTCATAAGTAACAGTTACACTTTTAAATCTTTCTGGAAATATTGACATTTTAAAACAGCCTTGAGAACCTAGAGCTATAAATTGAGGGTTAGGCAAAGGGTCTGTGTAGATTTGCAAAGTCTCTCTAGAATCATCGTTAAATTCTGTACCCCCTCTAAAAGTCAATATACCATTTTCTACTGCTATTTGATAACTAGAAGGAATGCCTTCTACAGTCTCTATTTTACCTGTGCCGTCTGTTATTACAAGATTTGTTCCTTGTTTCTTGAATTGTAACAGTGTACCAACTCTATAATCAAAAAAATTATGAAAAATAGGTCCTGCTGAATCTGAACAGGAACTATAAATAGAAAGTCTATAATTTGTTTCCCCTACACGATCCCTGTCTTTAAAAAAAGATCTTGAAAAATCTAGTACAAAAGTGTCTTCTTTATTTTGAGGAATATATTCATACCATGCAGCATTCTTTGCAACTCTATTGGTAAAAACAGTATTATCAAAATCGTTTGTAGGTGCTCCTTGTGTGCTTGCTACTTTATCAGTTAGTGCTTGTGCAAATTTATCTTCATTAGGACTAGAAGAAGTTGTACCATCAGCATAAACAGCCAAGTAATAAGAAAAATTATCTACTGGAAAAGTTAGTTCACTTATATCTTCTATTAGAATTAGTGGTGTGCTATTTATACAGTCACCTACAATTACTCCCTGTGTTCTTTTAAATATTCTATTTGTGCCCGACCAGTAAGCTATACCTTTAGGTCCACCATCATTACTCAATTCAAATAATTGACAAGCTGAGGTGGTCTCCATTCTTGCTCTAGAGTATTCGATTGGGAAAATTCTGGGTTCAAATTCTAAGCCTTCTGGAATTATTTCTTTAACATCTATTTCCTCACTCTGTATAAAATCTAAATAGTTTGATTGTGTTACTTCTTCACAATCGCCTGTATCCGAATAATCTGGTAAAGCAATTAGTTCTTCGTAATTGCTTATTCTAAATAAATCTAGAACTTGGCTTAACCCTGCACTTAAATCTGAAGAATCTGCATCTAAAAGTTCCTGTAAATTTTCATTTAAATAACTTTCTAAGTCTGTAAAATCTTCACCTTCTTCTAAGCTTAAAATGAATGAACCGTTTTCTAGTACGTCTGGGATTTGTGTTATAGTTACCTTTGTTGTGCTCTCTGTAAATGTGCTAGAAGTCAAGTTGCTAAGTAAAGGGTTCTCTTCACTGTTTTTTGTTGCGGTGTTGTATAGCTGCCACCTTTTATTAATTTGATTTTCTAAGTCTAATACGTTTCCATCATCATCGAAATTCTGCTTATTCACAGAGTCTGAGTCTCTGTTGTTGATGACCCCTAAATCCAGTTCTGTTGCTGGTCTACCTATTAAAGGGTAGTTTGGAGTGTAATCTCCGTCTTTTATAAACCTTATGGCCAAAGGGGTTACTTCATCTCTAAAATATCCTTTGTAATTTGCAGAAGAAACTCCGTCTTTATATAGGTCCTCTCTAGCTATGTAAGACTGCCATTGTAAATATATACCTAAAAGGTTTACTACTTTTTGTAAATTAGGTACTTTTTTGTTTGTTATTCCTGTTAAAAATAAAGAGTTGTTTATTTCTTTTAATTGTTGTACCTTTTCTATCTTGACAGTAGGTTGTGCTAATGCTTCTGGAAAACTATAGCTAGCCTTGTTTGCATCCGTATCAAACAGAATAGTATCATCTGATGTAGAGTGTATGCCTTCCTCTATATAGATTGTTGCAGAGTTTATCTCATTTTTTTGAATTACTACAACTTTGTAATGTGAAAAACTAATATCTAAATTACTAGCTTTTACTTTTATAGCGTACCCAGTTTCATCTGCAATTTCGCTCTGTTGTAGAATATAGTTTTGTTCATCAAAAATGTTTACTGAGTTAGTCAAAGAAAAGAATCTAGACTGCTCATTTCCCAGTATATCACAATAGGCTGCTATGAACTCGTAAGAGCCTCTTTTAAGTCTACCTCCAAGTACAACTTCCGAAGGTCTTAGTTCTAATACTTCGGGCTCCTTGAACATTTTAAGTTTGTCACAAGCAACACAAGTAACTTCTGTTAAGTCTTCTCCACAAAGTATTTGTCCTGTAAAAGTATATTCTTCTAACTTATCTAGGTTTAAATATCTAGGTGGGTTGAGATTATCTGTCCAATAAATTATTGTACCTAATTTCTCATTATGAATCTCTATAGTCTTTATAGGGAATCTTGTAGAAAGATTTAAACACTTATTGCACTCATCATTTAATAAAGTAGTATACTCTTGATGCTCATTGGTTGTTGTGTTTGTGTCATCAAAAGAAATGTTTTGAGTTATAACTCCTATTTCTGAAACCTTTGTTGAAGGATTACTCAAAAAGTAAAATGTCCTGTTTAAAAAAATATCATTCTTATAACCTACCACAGAAAAACCCGCTTTAAATTTAGAGGCTAGTATGTTTGAATGCTCATTTTGAATTAACCAACCGTTTCCTGTTTCATTTGAAAAGTTGGCATTCTTTGCATGAGTATACTCCTCTGGTTTTAAAGCAGAAAAATGAACACTTTTGTTCATACCTGTTCTAGCAAATGAAGGTGTTATATTTTTTTTGGTCATTTCTAGTGATTTCTTCTGTTTAAGTTTTGAGCAGGGGTTAGGTTTTCAAATCTTCTGTACCTTTTTCTGTTCATCTGTACTATGCTTTTCCAAACTGAAGGGTCTAATACGGAAGCTTTACTTTCTGTCATTGCAAGACTAAAAGCATCATCAGACTCTTGTTTAAGTAGTTGTAACCTTGAACCTAGATTTGGAGCATCTTCGTTTAATACCAAAGACCTTAAAAATCTGTACTCTAAATTTCTTGTTAAATACTCCGATAAAGAATCGTGTTGAGTTTCAGGTATTAATAAGTCCCCATCTTCATCTGTAGGTAAGGCTTTATAAACAACAAATAAATGTCCGTCTGTAAATTCTACAGAAAGAAAATTGCCTTGCTTCTCTACTTGGTTTCCATTTATTTTTTGGACTTTGTTGGGTAAATTTACACAGTCTTTTGTTACAGACCTCCTGCTAAATCCTGGTTTAATTCTCAATATCTGTGGGTTGTTGTAGTAAAGAGATACACTTCCATATTTAGTATCGTAATTCTCCATTAAACAATTACTACCAAACTCTCCATCATCACACTCAAAGTTACTTGCAATTTCTGTTCTAAAATGTGAGTCTCTTTGTATTTCTACAGCTTCTGTTTTATAATGGGAAGCATGATATCTCCAAACTTCTTGTAGGGACCAAAAGTCTTTGGGCAGTTCAGCCTTTCCTTGTTTAACTTTAAGTATGTCTTGTGTGTTTACCATGACATTAGTGCCAAACCTTTTTAGTTCAGTTCTTAACCAACCTCTTAGAGATATTTCATCTACAAGTCCTGCTTCATCGTAAGATTTGAAAGTGTTTCTTATCTCTGCGTATATTTGCTTTTCTGTTGTCATTACTCTCTATCTCTTTTTGATGCTCTGCTGTGTAGACTCTCTAACATTGTAAAGTTTAATTTGGGTCTAAATCCTGAGTATAGGCTTGAATAAAAATCTTTTTTGAGTTTGTGATTGAATGTTCTATCCATAACCATACCCCCTATACAACTCTTGGTAGATAACTTTGAATTGAATTGTAATGTGTACTGTTGTCCATTTGTGTGGTACAATGGGTCTGGGTGGAATTTGCTTTTGTATCCTTCATTTTTCCAAGGTATAATGCTTCCATAGAAATATCCATACTCTTCTAAGAAAACTCCTCCTTCATACTCTAGCATTAGCTCTGATACTGAATTAAATATTTCTCTTACTACCTTTGCGTAAGTAGATCTGTTCTCTAGCTCTGGCTCTATTGTTTTTCTAAAACCTCTGTAGTATGACCAAGATCTTTGATCGTGAGGTGATAACATATTTAGAACTTGGGGTTTTTTAGATTTTTCTTTACTGGGCTCTACTTCTTTTTTTATCTTTTTACGAGTTCCTATCATTAAATGGAGTTTTCATTGTTATCTGGATTCTCATCTGGTTGTATTTGCATATAGGTCCCCATTATCTCTTTTACGGTCTCCTGAATGACTATCTCTTGTAATTTGTCACTACCTATAAAGTCATAACTTAAAGCACTCTCACAAGCATTAAAATTACTGTTATCTCCTACCTCTTGTGCTCTCTTTGTGTCTAGTGTAAGTATTTCTAAAAAAACTGCTTCTATTTCAGTATTAACAAAATATGGGTAGCCATCTCTTATGTAAAAAGATATAGGCTTGTGATTTGATTTTCTGTCTTTATTTCTTATAAAGTCTGTTGGTGTTGTAGGGTAAATTCTTTCTGATTGATCTAATGTAGCTACATATCGAACGGAGCTTCCATATCTTGAAAAGATTAGTTCTGGAAGTTTTTCTTTCCCTTTCATTACGGCATCACAAGTTTTAAACTCTATAATGTCACAACTTACAGTATCTATCTTTTCTAATTCATAACAGTTTATACTAGAAAATAAATTAGATTCTCTATACAATGTTCTGTCTCTTAGTTTCTGAGATAGGAAGAATGTCATCTTTTGTTCTAGAATGTGTAAAACAAATCTTTTAGACATCCATCTGTCTTTAACTTTCTGCCTCAACTCTGTAAGGATTCTACTGACTATTTCTTTCTTTGACATGTCTGCAAAAATACGTTATAATTACCTAAACTCCAAAAACGTTAAAAAGGGATGTAGAAAAACCACACCCCTTAAAAATAGAAAGGAAAACCAACAAACCTATCTACAGATTAAACTATTTCTTTTAAGCTTCCTGTTAAAAAAACCTCGCCTCCTATAATTTCTATAGTGGCACTATGTCCCTCGCCTTTTATTACATTTGTATGGCCTGACGGTTTTATATCAAAGCCATTTATAGTTACTTCTTGATTTCCTTTTTGTATAAACTTTACAAAGTATTTGTCTGTGGGTATACCTGTACTAGGTACTGTTATTGTTATGTCGTTATTTGTTGCATCTACTATAATTGTGTAACTGTTGTCCTCAGCTAGTAGCAAGTAATCTGCACTTTTAACTTTAGTATCATTTTGAATTTTTGAAAAGTCTAACTCTATGCCGACTTCTTTTGTACTGCTATTGAAAGAGATAATTATAGATTCATCTGGTGACGTTAAAGTAGCAATTTCTTTTTGTCCTGTCGTTGACTCTCCTAGATAAAGCTCTATTCCTTCCCCTTCATTTTTTAGTTGATTTAGAGAACCAATGTCTTTTAGTTTATCACAAATAGCTTTATCTATTTTATGTACAAGTACTTCTAGAGTCTCTGGTATCTCGGCTCCTATACATGTTAGCACCTTACCTTTATATATTATAGAGGAAGCTGATATTGGTGCAGATACTTCTCCGCATTTGGGTGTGCAATCTTGACTCATTTTTTTAGTTTTTTCACAGTTCTATTACTTCGTAAGTTATATATATCTCTACAGTTCCATCTCCACTTGAAACACTGTTGGTTCCTATTGCCTCTACTGCTTTGTTCTCTAGTATCTCTCTATTGGTTACAAGGGCTGTTTCTATCTTACTTGCTGTTGCACTTAAAAAGCTAGGAGTTTGATTAAAAATACTTGCTCCATCAGAGTAAGACAAGTTAAGTTCGTTGCTATCAAAACTTATAGTACCAAAATTTATACTTGAAAATGCTGATATTACTTTTATTACCTTACCGACTCCTGGTTTAGGTATAATTTCTACTGGAGTTCCTAGGTTAATTAGTTGAGTAGGACTTAAAGTTACTTTCACTTTTTTTATTAGACCTTCAATATCCTCTAGTCTGTTTCTAGCATTCATTAAGGACTGTAACATTTTACTGATGACCAAGGTTACATTTTCTCCTACTTCTACCCCTAAGTATGATAGACCTTCTGATATTATGACACAGTCTGCTGAAGTTAACTCACAAGGTTCTTCATTAGGGTATTCTACATTTATTGTTTTTTCGCAATCTCCCATTTTATTTTTTTATAAAATTCTTAATTTGTTTATCTGTCTGAATATAAGCTACACAATGGAATCCTTTACCTTCAAATCCACTTTTCCACTTTCCAACATCTACAATATTGATTAATATTGCTATAACCCAACCAAATATTGTTAGTGATTTATCCGTCATTTTTTTACCTAAACAGCTACTTATTGTTTCACCAAAAACACCAAATTCATAACCACTTTTTGAAAAGAGTAAATTCCATAAGTCTTTGTATTGGTAGTTTCCAAACACATCAATATTAAAAGCAAGGTTAAATGCTTTTTTGTCTATAAGGTTGTACCATTTACGGTCTTTAACTCCTGTGAATAACATTATTATATTGTACAGTAAGTGTACAATTACAAAGAGGATTAATGCGATTAATGATAGTATTATGCTCATGCTTTTACTGGTTTAGTCTCAGGAAAACTTTCTGTATCTGGCCAATCCCTTAGAAATACTCTATACTGCATATAAGATTCTCGCTCTGTGTGGTCGGTAACAGGGACTATCCAATCGGTTTTTTTTAATTCATCGTCTCTCCATTTTTTGGCCATTATTATTTTACCCTCTAAAAACTCTCCATTTTCATCGAGTTCACCTTGATAAAGTTTTTGCCCATCCCAAAATAAAGCGGTTATATCGTCATCTATTTTATGGGTAATTGGTGCATCTATAACTTCGTGATTTTCTTCTAGTGCTACGTAACTATCGTCAGTTGTTTTAGCTATTCATCTTTTGCCAAAATTTTACAACTTTCAGCAAAATCAAAATATTCTTGATACTCAGCTGGCTTATTTTCTTTTTGTCTGATTATTGAAATTTCATCATTATATGAGTATTTTTCTTTTACCAATGCTGCTACAATTTTTCCATAGTTTACTGGGTTTTCTACGATTACTTGATCGTAATTGTAGGATTTGTCCATTTCTTCTGTTGCTTCCTTTTCAACTACATTGTAATTGAAGTGGCTAATTCCATTTCCTAAATCTTGTACTTTAGGAGGTAATTGACTGCTGTTTGATTTCATAATAATTTAATTTTTTTAGAAGGTTTGTACTGTCACAATGTTTTGCCCATCCGTCCGCTAGTCGAT
>Ga0209414_1001615_pt1 | contig 10547 bp, 8 predicted proteins | sample LakVidmifraction_4_FD_181154 | JGI IMG/M metagenome (GOLD analysis project Ga0209414, IMG submission 181154) | Hypersaline microbial communities from Lake Vida, Antarctica - Brine Hole Two &gt;0.2 micron (SPAdes) (version 2) | ecosystem: Environmental > Aquatic > Non-marine Saline and Alkaline >... | reverse complement strand
CGTGAAGCCCATCGACAATCAAGCCAGAGGCAAAGATTGAGGCAGCCCCATACATTTCCTGGATCTGCTGTGCGGTCTTGACCTCGGTGAATGGAGACTGCGGCAATGCCTTGTCACCGAATGCAGACAGCAGACTGATACCGGCGAACCACTATCATCCACTGATCCTTGGAGCGTCCTGGGGTCTGAGATCATCTGCAAGAGAGGTTGTATCAATCCTCTATGGTTCAATCAGTTCAGGCGGCAGCATTGTTCTGGCTGCTTACAAGGGTCTTCTGGTTCGAGTTAGACTGGGAAGCCGAACCTTCAAAGAAACTGGTTCCAATCCTTGACGATCCAGAGGTTGATGTATCGGCTATACATAGCCGCTATTCGGCCTTTTAGGCTAGTTAGTATGCCGTTGTGAGAAGTAGTGAGTTTGTCCTGGTTTGCCCTGAGCAGAGCCCCTGACAGGCCTCCAGCCTCATCTGAAAAGTCAGATAGTTTATCGGCTGTGTGTCGGTTCCGCTTTGAGTGTACCTAGTGTATCGGTCGGCTCCTTTTCATGAATGCCGTCCGTTATTCCAGCGCTGCAGCCAGGGCTAAAGCATGTGTATCCCTTTCAGCTCATTGTTTTATGAGCAGAGTTCACGTAAAACCAGCTGTTATCTCAAGCAAACTACTTGATCTGCTGCAGCGAACACCCTGAGGTCTCTCATCGTCCTCCTGGTTCGTACTGTGCAAACCAACCTTGAGCGCGTGCTATCGCGATAACAACCGTCGGGCCTCCCTGACTGAAGAAGTGTTGAACTAAGGGAGTTCCCTGGATGACCGAAGATAAAACCACACATTCCCAAACTGCGGCTTTCATTTGGTCCGTCGCTGATTTGTTACGTGGGAATTTCAGGCAGAGCCAGTATGGTCGGATTATTCTGCCATTCACGATCTTGCGGCGGCTGGAGTGTGTTCTGGCGCCAACGAAAGACAAGGTGCTGGACGCCACGAAAGAACACCAAACCAAACCGGATGCTGTCCGGGAAAAGCTGTTACTGAGAGCCAGTGGCCACGACTTCTTCAACGCGTCACCACTAGCGCTGGCGACACTCTCAGATAGTCAGGCTGCCGAAGACCTGATGAGCTATGTGCAGTCGTTCAGCAAAGACGCACGGGAGATCTTTGAGTACTTCCATTTTGAGGAGTTTGTTCAGCAACTCAGTGCTGATGACTTGCTTTATCAGGTGGTTCAGCGGTTCGCCAGCTTCGATCTCAGACCCACGCGTATTAGCAACTTTGGCATGGGCATTATTTTTGAGGAGATGATCCGCAAGTTTGCTGAGAGTTCGAATGAAACAGCCCGTGAGCACTTCACGGCTCGGGACATCGTGCACCTAGCTACCCCCTCGTCCCGACCGGACAAGAAGGGGAGCAGAGCCCCGAGTCCTACGCAATCTGTATGGCCGACATACTGGTCACCGTTAAACGAGCGGTTGTCGTCATTCCACTCAAAGAGATCCTCGCCGTTGCTTTGGCCGTGTATTTATCGAAGCAACTGGTGGATTGTCACGCAGACGACCACAACGGCATCGGTGAATACTCCGAGGCGTACGACGAATACTTTTTACCGTTAGGCTGGTATGAAACCAGTGACAACCCACCCACCGATTGCGCCATGTGGCCGATCGTTGTGGCTTACAACCACTACTTGAAGTCTACGACCAGTAGTCTGTTAGGGCTACGGAGGCGGAAGTGATTAGCCCCTGACAGGACCTTAAAGCCAATTTGCCTCAACTGGAAACATAAGGATAAACCTTGAACATAAAATGCTTACTTACTTCGGCTTTTTTACTGTATTTGAGTGGCTGTGCCACCACAAACACCATCCCTACAATGCCCTCAGAAGAAGCCCAAAAGCTGATCGCCGAGTTTCAGTCGGCACGAACTGATTCGGAGCTAACCCAAGTGGGGGTTTCAGCATGGCTGCAACCACAAAACAAAGAGGAGGACTGTAAGCTCTTTTTTCGTGCCAGATTTAATAATGAAAACGAGCGCCCTTTCTGGGAAACGGAGCAAACCGAAATATACTGGGACGGTGAATGTAAGGATGGCTATGCTTTTGGGATTGGTCGAGAGTTTGTCGAAAATATAAGTAGTGGTCTTTTCGCTACTCTTGCGTATTACGGTGAGCCTGGCATTGAGCCGTCATATTATTATTACGCCTACTATGACGATCATCGATACACCTATGTTTTGCAGACCCCAGAAACAAAAGCGGCTAATAAACAATTAGCCGATGAGTTACGTATCTATAACAACGGGAGACACGACTTCTCAATTACCAAAGCGCTGACTGTTGTTAATGAAGTAACAGGTGCCAAGGATCAATATATTGACTACTTGTTTAAAAGTCGATCGGTTCACCTTATAGGTTTTGGTTCTGATAGGTATATACGAACAGAGAGTTCCGGAAATCCAGCGGATGAACTGGCGCAGTCAACAGTTTTCTACAATGGCAACGAGCGTTTGGCGGGAGCTTTTAGATGGACAAATGGAGCTGAGAGATTTGCTAAGTATGAGAATGGAGTATTGCAAAACGTCCAGTTTCCATCATCACTGCTAAGTTTTCTTCAGAGCGAGGGTAACACCTCCCAAGCGAACCTACGAAATCTGGAATCAGACATCCAAGCTTCAAAACGAGCTATGTCAACCTATAAGCGTCGAATTTGTCAGGGTGATGTGACAGTAGATTTTATGGATGACTCTCTTTACGGGCAAATATGCTTACCTGATGGTGATTTGTCGCGATACTCAGATCAAATATCTAAGTATAAAGCAAAGAGTGAAAAGCAGCAGGCTAAAGCTGAGAGGCGTCTAATGGAGCGTCAGAAACTAGCCGTTCAGAAGCGTCAGATTGCAGTTCGGCAGGCGAATCAGAAAACGAAAGAGAATCGAAAGGCGATGTCTGAATCAATTTCAAGCCTTAATGACACTATGTCCAAGTTCAATCAAGACGCCACGGCGTTAAGACAAAATACCGCGAGCCAACCGACCCCGGTAGTGAACTTCGGCAGTAGCAGATCCACTCAAACAAATTGCGTGAAAACATCGAACACCATTCACTGTAAGTCGTACTGATAGAATTGAATGCTGGGCTGAACCTTTAAACAGTGTCACTGTGTGTCAACCCAGCTTCCTCTATCCTCCGAGATAGGCGCCACCTGACCGACTTTGGTCAGCCCAAGTTGTTTGCGATGTACGTGGATAAGAAGCTGCAAGGAGTGGACTGCGTACAAACCCTGTCTCGGCTGAATCGAATCTTTCCGGGCAAGGAAACGTTCGTTCTGGACTTCTTTAATGACGCGACGGAAGTCCTGGAATCGTTCCGTGAGTACTACACGACCGCAGAGCTGTCCGGCGTGTCTGACGCTCAGATTGTTTATGACATACAAGAGAAGCTAGACGAGGAAGGCATCTACCACTGGGATGAAGTAGTTGCCTTTGCCCAAGCTTTCTTCGACCCCAAGGCCTTAGCCTCCAAGCTTAGTTATTACTGCCAGCCAGCCCGAGAACGCTTCACGAAACGGTATAAATTACTTCGTGATGAGCGATCCGGTGCGAGGGCCGAATTGGATCACGCCAAAGCTGATGGCAATACAGTGGGCGCAAAACAGACGGAAGTGTTGCTGAAGGAGATCGGGCAGGGCCTTGATCAGCTCGATCTGTTCAAGAAGAACCTCACAAGTTTCGTTCGGGCCTATGAGTTCCTATCGCAGATCGTGTTCTTTGAGGATCCAGAGCTTGAACAGCTTTGCGTATTTGCCAAACACTTAGTACCGCTGTTACGTCCGGAGTCTTTGGATGAGGATGAGATCGACATTTCCGAGTTAGAGCTGACCCACTACCGGCTCACCAAACGGAAAGAACATGAGCTCAAACTCGAAGGTGGCGAGGACAGTGAGGGACTGGATCCAATTACAGGGCTTGGATCTGGCAAGCCCCATGATCCTGATAAAAAAAGGTTGTCTGAGATCATTGAAAAGCTGAATGACATCTTTGGTGCAGAAGTCAGTGATGAGGACCAACTGCATTTTGCTAAAGGGATTGCGGATAGGGTACGCCGAGACGAAGACGTGATGGCTCAGGTGAATAGCCATTCCACTGAACAGGTGATGCATGGACTGTTTCCGAAGCGCCTAACGGACTTGGTCCTGGATTCTATGAACGACCAGGAAAAGTTGTCGATGGAAGTTTTGGACAACGAAGGAAGCCAGAAGGCTTTCGCTTTGTTGATACTTCGTCTACTCGCTGACAAAAGCAGTCATGCGATTGGTCAATGATGGACTGGTGGTTGAGTAGTTGTTATTCCCAGTGCTGCTGGGTTCAAGAATGATAAATTATTCAGCGGAGTACCCTTAGCGTACCTACTGGAAATCGGTTCGCGTATGCTCAGCTAATCTTTATTGGAGAAGTAATGAAGTTCCTCAAAGATGTATCTAAGTTTATGCAGGCTCAAAGGAGTATGGAAGATTCCCTATATGCGTCTGTTTTGGATGAAGTGATATCTGGAATGGTAATGAAAGACCTATGGGCAAGGTCAATGACCTACGGTGATTTTGATCCGGATAAGACTCGATCCTTCTACATTCGGGAACGGGTATCTCGCCTCAAGAAGAAATCCAAAGCCATCAATGAATACCTCAAGTTGGTTGGGCTTGAATCAGAGATCAATAGTGTAAACACCAAGGAGAAAAGGCGTTATGCCATTGAATTTGAAGCGTACCACCAGAGCCTTAAACAATTAGAGGAACAACACCAGAGCACCGTCAACCAAATAACCGAAGAACAATCAGCCTTAGCTGTGAAACAGGACGAAGCTTTCACAACTATTCGCGCTGACGCCAGAGACAGTGCCCCAAAAAGAGCTCATGAAAGAAAGATGTATCTTATCGGTGGAGCCGTGGCAGTAGGCGTGACCTGTCTTGCGGTCATGTTTGGCGCGCCCGGTATTATCAGCTTCTTTATCGGGCTGATAGCGATCTTGTCATTAGCGTCTGGGCTTATGAACACCAACGAGGAAGAGTCTCAAATTGAAGCTGCCAGAAAAGCGTTGAAGGAAGCCTCGTCGCTCCTCAGCCTGCATACAAAGCGTCAAGGCATAGTAGATCAGGTTCTTGAGCGCCGGGGAAAGGCTCCCGAACTAATATTGTCTTCCAGTAATTTCAATGGTGCTCGGAAACAGGAACTTGAAACAGAGCTATACAGCTTGTTCAACTTGGAACCTATCAGTGCCAGCTGAGAGCAGGACACCGCAACGTATAACAAGTGCCATCCAATCTCAGTTGGCATTCTTAACAAGACTGAAAGCGTCTGATATTGCCTCACTGAGTTGGTGCTGAATTCCTTGAACACCCAAGTCTCAATGATGTCGCAAGTTTGTCGACAATCTGTGATCTAGCTAATGAGTTGTAGCAGTATGCTTTTTCGATTTTCAATGGCGCATAAGCTCGTCATCGTATTGGGTCTGTTGCTGAGTTTCGTTGCCGAAGCTGAGCTGGTCAAGAAATCGGTCAGTGGACTATGTCACCCTCCTGCAAGTCCTTGGTACGAGCGAACCAATAACTACACGGCGTTCAAGTCACTAGAAGTGTGTGTTCAATCAGGTGGCAAGTTGCCTCAAGGCGTCTCGATCCATACAGGCAACGAACGGGCTTCAAGCCAAAGCGATCTGGAATACTCCCGTTCAGTATTCGGTCATGGCTGGGATGATTCGGATGGAGACTGCCAGGACAGCCGTGCTGAGGCCCTGATCGCGCAATCCAGTACCAAGGTCAGGTTTGCAGATGAACGGCGCTGTCGGGTGGTTACTGGCCGCTGGATCAGTCCGTTCACAGGGAGAGTTATTCAAAACGCTAGCGAGATCGACATTGATCATGTGGTTCCGCTGAAATGGGCCTGGGATCATGGAGCTGACGTGTGGTCTAGGGACAAACGTGAGAGGTTCGCCAATGATCCGGTGAACCTGTGGAGTGTGGAGCTATCTCTTAACCGGCAGAAGGGGGCCAAGGGGCCGGAGGATTGGTTGCCGCCTGCTGGCCAATGCGGCTATGTTGCTCGGTTCGTGCGAATCACAAAGCAATATGGCCTCAAGCCTGACCTGCAAGACACAGCTTGGATGCAATCATTTGTTAAGGAGTGTCGGTCAAAATGAACGACGAACTCTAAAATTTGGCGCATTAAGAATTTTTGGTCAATAGTCTGAGGCATTACTGTAGAATTTGACGCTGGTTTAGATGCGCCCTAAATATTACTCTTATATGTTCTGGGTTATGCAAGCTTGAATGTCGTTGACGGTTTCTTCAAGCAAGTCATAAACAGTGTAAAACCGTTTAGGAACTTTGTCCGTCATTGCGATCCACCCTGATATAACGTCTGGGTAACCCTCGTTCTGTGAATGGAATATTCGTTGAAGATCAGTATATATATAATGTGTACCAGTACTGTTTGCCGTTACTGTAAGCAAAAAAGCCAAGGTCACGGGTGCCTTGGAATCAAGTGAGTGGGGAATGCGACCGGCTGTTTTAACATGGTTCTGGCTACTTTTAATAATAAGTTCAGTAGCCTTAATTGTTTTCTTCTCGCTTTGGCCATGCAATAACCATGAGGGCGGCCCTAGGATAACTTTTGCGTATGAATAAATCTTATCCTCCCCAGTTGCGTATGAAAGAATCTTATCCTCCCCAATAGCTATTGGGTCATTTTTAATGTATTCCCGAACACAGTACTCCATGTCAAATTCCTGAGAATAAGGCTGAGGTTGTTTAAATTTAACCTCAATTAAAGAACCATCCTCATCAAACATGACGTTCGTATATTGGCTACGGTCAATCGTTGCACAGCCAGAAAAGGTCAGTACGATAAAAATTGCAAATAGATTTTTCATAAGATATATCATCTGATTCGAACGGTTTAAACCGCTATGTATTTTTTAACTATCTGTGTGCTAACTTCAATAATATCAAAAGCAGCCTGGGGATTATACCTTGGTAATGATTGCTACCGCCCAGTTGTGCGGTAGCAACTAATCAAGATAGTGCGATCCTTGCCGGCAAACGAACCAGCGTAAGCCATCTCTTACGCGACCTTCAGAGATCGCCGCTAGTGCACCCTTACAGAATCCGTACACTGGTTGTGAGCCATTTGGTCAGGATGACTAAGGCTCACCGCCGGCAGGGATGCCAGGCAAGCGCGACACCTGCATAGTGGTGTGACTGGTCAGGGAGAGCTCTGGCATCTTCGACTTCCTTGTCATGTAAAACTCCCGGCACCTTCTCCATAAGTGGCAAACACTCTCGGAATGACATCCAACCAAGCAATTCAAGCCAACTACCACACCGGCCTTAGTGCGCTGGCAGAAGCTTTGCATTTATCATGAGTTTTTGAAGAGCCAAAACAACGAAGCCCGCACAGAGCGGACTTCGGCTGATTCAATGATTCAAGTGGCCTCAGAATGCGTTCGTTACTGTGAAGTCTGCGCCAGTTGGCGTATCAGACATATCAAAAACCATTAAGAAGCCGTTATCCAGTTGATCAGACCTCAACGTGACAGTTATCCCCACACTCTCTCCAGCTTCTAGTGTTCCGCCCCCTAAAATAGAGGGATCGGTTGATGAAGTTACGAGAGCACTTCCGTTAAAAAACTGGACTGACTGAATATTGAATAGTCGATTGGACGTGTTAGTGATTGTGGTGGAAAACGTGCTGCCTGCCTGAAAATAGCCATTAATGTTTACGACACCGCTGGTTCTAGCTACGCTTATGACAGATGAAAAGGATGAAACTACTTGAACCGTAGCTTGATCGATTGCAATAGTGTTTGGCACTTCGGCTATGACAAAATATTGACCTGGTATGGTACCAGTGGCATCTGTAATAGCTTTTCCTTGAACAGTGCTGCCTTGTGATGAGTCTATTAATAAGTTGCCGCTGTTTTGAGTAAAGGTAACTAATGTGCCATCTGTGATGACGCCATTTTCCTCATCGTTGGGGAGGACTGTCACCGTAATTTCTGTTGTATCAGATCCATTATCAAGGATGACATTAGGCACAGCCTGGAGTGTCAGCGATCCCGGATTATTGGGATCAGACACAATTTCCAAAACGATCTCTGAGCTGAGCTCGCCGAGCTGAGCTGAGATGGTCGTTTGGCCAGTGGATAATGCTGATAACAGGCCAGTTGAGCTGACTGTTGCTACCGACAGATCGCTGGAAGACCACGAGACTTGATCAGTTGCTTGTTTTGACGAACCGTCTGTATAGCCGCCAATAGCCGAAAGCTGCGATAGAGAGCCTTCAAAAATGCTGGTGCCATTGTTAGATATCGTTAGTGAAGTAAGGGCTGCAGAGTCAACAACGACTGTTGCTTCCGCTGAGATGCCGTTGAGGCTAGCTATGATTTTTGTCGTGCCAACAGACACGCTTGAGATCGTGCCGGCATCGGCTTCTTGATCGCCAACAGTAGCGATTCCTTCATTTTGGGAAGTCCACGATACGGCGTTGGTGATATCACTCGTAACATCTCCGCGATAAGTTCCTGTTGCAAGTATTGACTCTGTTTCACCTAGTGCCAGTGTTGATTCGTTTTTGGAAAGCGTTAAAGAAAGTAGGTCTGGTGATGAGATCGTGGCTGTTGTTGCTGCAGTTGTTCCGCCAATTGCTACTGTAACAGTGACCGTACCTTCGGCCTTGCTTGTCAAAATGTTTGGTAGCTGTGAATCGAAAGCGGCTATCGAGGTGTCCGCAGATTCCCAAATGGCTGACTGGCTTACAACTTCGGATGAGCCATCGTTATAAATGGCCTGAACTTGGAATTCGATGTTGGTATATAGAGGAGCTTGGCTATTTTCAGGAGAGATTTTAAGTTCTTCAACAGTTCTTTCGGTAAAGCGAGCTGTAAAGTTCTTGTCGTCTGATGCCTCAACTTCGAGAGTCGTCTGGTCGGAAATTGGCGTGTCGTTCTCTAGCCATTCAACAAAGATGTAACCCGCATTGGGTGTTGCTTTCAACGTAACTGCGCTGCCCGGGTTGTATTCGCCTATTCCAGTGATTGTGCCCGCGTTACTGGGGGCTGAGTTAGCCTGAATTGTGAAACTATTTTCAGACTCTACACCATCACCGCCATCGCCATCGCCACCGCCACCGCCGCAAGCACTGACCAGTAAAGACAAAATCAGCAAGACGACCAGCTGTGCATACGACTTCAGAGCAAATAAGGGGAGTTGGGAATGAATACGAAGGTTCGATCTGATTAAAAAGTGTTGCATTCGATAAATTTCCCTTTTCACGATTTTGTTTCTTTGGACTCTATGTTCTCATTGATCCAAGAGACTACAGGCTAGTTCAATGTGTCCTTAAATGCGACAAATGCAACGACTGGATGGCTTTTAGGGTGAAGCGTTATGCAGTTTTAAGCTACCCACAAAAAGAGACACAGGGGTCTGAAGCGGGTCGCTGATTATTTTAGTGGCGGGATGCCTTGGGGGTTGTTGGACTGATAAAGTCCAAACCTGATTGAACGTGGGATCGCCTCCTGTCAGGTATTCTTAAGTACCGAAGACGAGGGGGAATGCAAGGGCGTCATCGCGAGGTGGGGTCTGGAGGACGCTCAACCCAAAGCTACGGGCGACGAACAGTAACCTGATATGAGGGATTGTAAATCCGAGGCGAGTGGGTACGTGACCGCTAAGACTTCCAACTGCGACTGAGGTGTGCTTTATGGATCAGGCGCTCCCGCAGTGACCGTTCCGTGTCTTACCCTGGGAGGCCTGCTTGCTGTTCAGGGAACGAACTGAACCTTGGGTCGCCAGTGGCCCCGGTGCTATCTTTCTACTTTGCGGGTGGCGCGTTAGAGGGCGTAGTAGGACGGATGAAGTCCAAAGCTACCTAGGCACGGGATCACCCCCGTCCTAGAAGGCTCCTCAGGTGGTAGCCCTTTCCTTGTCTACCCACATGTCTACCCGGGCCAAAAAAGCCACTAAGCAATTGATCCATAAGCCGGTTCAATTCCGGCCCGGAGCACCATAATTCCGCACTATTGATGTTGACGAACGCTGCGCATGTTCGGTCACGGCCGAGTCTGCAATTAATCAGACGCACTTCTCAATCTTGCTTGGACGTCCCTATCGTGCAACTAGTACGATTAGTGCGACATGTATCCAATTGTTACAAAAATAACAGGTTTTGTAACTATGAAAATGGCGCAACTATGATTTAACCTATGTTCAAATGTTATTTCATAGAGGTATCGTAATGTTGAAAGTAATAGGAAAAGCCAATGCTGCGCTTCTAATCGCGTTGTCTGCGCTTACGCTTAGCGCGTGTGGTGGGGGTGGCTCGAGCAGTTCGGGTGGCTCAGGCAGTTCCGCCACTGAGCTTGAGTCAGGGGTATACAATATCGGTAGGATATTCTCGGACGGATCCACGCAGGAAGGTCTTAGCTTTACCTGATTACTCACGTTAGTCAGCCACGCTGCCGCCATTATGGTATATACTGATATTATATACAGCGCTGGAGG
>Ga0209414_1001613_pt1 | contig 10556 bp, 13 predicted proteins | sample LakVidmifraction_4_FD_181154 | JGI IMG/M metagenome (GOLD analysis project Ga0209414, IMG submission 181154) | Hypersaline microbial communities from Lake Vida, Antarctica - Brine Hole Two &gt;0.2 micron (SPAdes) (version 2) | ecosystem: Environmental > Aquatic > Non-marine Saline and Alkaline >... | reverse complement strand
AAGAGTAATTAATATATAATAGTTATATGTTTATATAGTCCAGGCTTTAAGGCTCTGGGCTTTCGTTCTGTCCTTCTTCTGCTGCTCTACTGTATCTGCTAATGTATCTGCTATTACTGTATTGATTACTACATCACGCCGTTATATTAATGCGGTGGTATATTGTTTATAGCTGCATACTCTGCCATACCTATTGATATATACGGTTGTTTATTCATCAGGCCCAGCAGCTTATACTATTGTTATCTATACTATGCAATTCTATTGCTATATTGTTTTAACGGCTGTAATCTCATTGTATGGCCTTGTATTATATCTATTGTCTATATGTATAAACTTATTGATTAATACCTATATTGATATAACTTGATTGTTTATATGTAGTTAGTATGTATATTGATATAGCTATTGTGTAGAGTGTTTACTATTGTGGGGTAAAGTGTAGGGGTTAAGTTTCTAGACCCCTTATTAAACCCCTCCATTATGTACTATTAGTAACTGTCTTTTACTATTAGTACATAACTATTGATGTTATTCATTAGCTTTATATCTTTACTATTGTTATACCTCTTTTACTATTAGTAAATAATATATACAGCTTATCCACTCGATCACCTGCTATTTTGTTTATAGTTCCGTTTCTGTATATATTCGGTATTATATCCACCGCTCAACCGCTCACTATTGCAAGCGCTGCCCTTCATTCGCATCTAGCGCATATATAATAGTACAATCAAGCCTTCACGTGCTAAAAAAAGCGACCTGGTGGGGGGGTGTGGTATATACCGCCGTAGAGTTCCCTCTCGAAAAAATAACCCATTTTCAAAGGCCAAAAAAGGATGTGTAATTAGTGGGATTTGTAGGATAAGGCAAAGTGAAGCATAGTAAAAAACAATTAATGGTAAGATGAAATAGTTTAAATAAGTATAAATTTATTAAAAATCTTATTAAAATCATAAGATAAAATTGAGGTATATTTTTTATAATTGAAATAGATTGACTAAAAATTATGCAAAAGTAATACGTTTGTTATACGTTTTGTATACATTTACTATACGAAACCTATACACTTTCTATACGATTTGTATACGATTTCTATACACTCTTAATATGGTAAGTGTGATATGATTATAATTAGTAGAAATGTAGGAAAAAATAAAGTACCTGTCGAGAGATTAGGTATTTTTTTATGCTTAAAAAACAATCTCAAAAAATCAAAACTTTAAGGGTTTTCAGGGCATTACATTAAAGAAAAGGGCTAGAAATTTTTAAAATGGTAAATGATGTTGAAATATCAACGATTACAAAGGTTTTGCGTTTGGAAAAATTTTTCTTAGAGTATTTGGGGTGATTTAACTTGGATGAAGATAAAATTGCTGTTAGTTATTTAGTAGATTGTAGTTCAGGTCAAATCTTAAATGAGATATATAGAGGTGATTCCTTCTATGTTCGTAGACAAAAGCAAAAGGATTATTCTGCTAAAAATAAAAACGATATAGAAAAAGATAAAGTATACGATTTCGGTCAAGATGCTAAATTCTCGATGCTTAGCTCATTTTCGGCAAAACAACTCGCTGATGAAAAACTAACTGCATCACAATATAGGGTAATGCTTATAATGATTTCTAATACAAATTACAAAAGTGGATTAATTGCTTTTGGAAATAACAGACCTATTACTGCTGAATGGATAAGTAATGAATTAAAAATAGATAAGAAAACAACTGAAAGTAGTATTAAGGTTCTAGTTGATAAGGGAATCATATATCAAGGAATGACTAATCATAAAACGCAATATTTTTTCAATCCGTATATTCAATATAGAGGTAAATGGATAAATAAGACACTTTATGAAATGTTTAAAAATACAAAGTGGGCTAAAAATAAGGAAACATCTACATAAGAACAGATTGCAACTGTCCGACCGACACTTACCGTAATCAAGTGTTGGTCTTTCTTATGTAGTTTTTTATAAACGAATGTGGAGAGGTGTCCGAGTTAGGTTTATGGTGCTTCTTTGCTAAAGAAGTGACCCTTTGATGGGTTCGGGAGTTCAAATCTCCCCCTCTCTTCCATACTAAACAAATCAGGCGGCTGAAAGTTTATGAGTTAGGGAACATTGATTATTTGGAAATAGGTTAGGTATAGTGGGTTCGAAACAATATTCAACTTATGAAAGGGCATCGTGGCGACCTAGTGACAAGAGCCACCATCGAACTGGATATATCCTAGACACAACTAGAAAACCCTATTTATAATAATCATACTCTGGATAGCCTATAAGTGAACGAGGAAAAATGCAATGGTTCTGCCTGTATAATTATTTATATTCACCAATACATAATATTGGAGCTGATTCTATGGGAAGGTTAGTTCACCGTCACAAAGAGTTTATCGTAATTGAAGATGACTATAATTATGGCAAACATATTGTAATTAATACTAAAGGTCAATATGCTTGTCATGCTCATGTACATAGCTTGAAAACTTGTAAGAAGTTATTAATTTTAATGGATAAAAAGACCGTTCCATTTAGTTCGTATCTTAGAGGTAGTGCTTTGAGGTTATCTCTTGACTATAAGTATCAAGACAAGATTTTATGGAAAATTGAAAAAGACAAACAGAAATTAAAGTTTGTAAAAATCCAAAAGCAGGTGAGTAAATGAGCAGGAGTATTATAAGAAAACACATTGAAACTGGTTATTATGGTTGTTTGAAATGCAATTTCTACATACAAGAAACTTATCGTTGTAAATTAGATAAGTGTGTTCATGGCGATAAAAACAGTTTTAGTACTTATAAAAATAAAAAAGAGATACCAAAATGTGAAGGTTGTAAATGGAGCTCTTATTCTGGGCTTGGTTATGTTTGTATGCTGCCTCGATGTTTGCCAGATTTGGGTAATACTAAAAAATAAAATGGAGTGAATGAAATGGCCAAAAATAACAAATATAGTAAGATGCCTAAGAATTATTATAATTATTTTGATATTTGCAAATGGGAAAATATTCCTACTGGTACGGCAAAAGGTATTCTTGATAAGGGCTTAGATGGAATAGCTGGAAATGAAGTGCTAAAGCCTATCGCCCACCAATTCAAATGTTTTCCTAAATACGAAAATGGCAATTTAAGAAATCAGTACGGTATATTGCAAACTAACTACAACTATTACAAAGAAAATGGCGAGCCTAGAAAACAAACTTCTGGCAGACCGCCTAAATGGAAAGATAATCCTAACCTTACTAATATAAATATTCCATTTCCTAAAGACTTGTATGAGGAATTTAAGGATATTGTTGATAATGCGAATAAATTGAGTGTTTCTAAGGTTAATTACAGAGATATGATTTATGTTTCGGTTCGTGAGTTTTGTGATCGTAGACCGCAATTTAAAAGTGAAAAAGAAGATTAAAATATATGTGGTGGCGGAATAAGACGCTATCGTGGTTTAACTAGGAGCAGAGAGAGTAAACTCGGATGATGTATAAACTTGCTAGACAAGAATGCTCGGCTTGTCGTGTAGAGTGGAATTCTCTACCCACATATAAAATTAAAAGAAGGTGATTATAGATGGCTACAAGCGATAAAGACAATAAAAAAAAGAATGCTATTGAGGCTGAACTTGTAGATAAAAAACCACTTCTACCCTTCAACCCTCTCTTACAAGATACGAGCATCATTGATGTAGATGATGAAAATGATATGAAAGTTGGATTAATTGAGAAATCTCAAAGTCTAGCTGTGTTAAATAAGCAAGTTTTAGAGGCTAAGCAAAGGGAAACTGAATTAATTGTTGATAATAGGAAACTTGATGCTGCTAAAAAACTTATAGAAGGAATTAATGCTGTTGCTGATAAGGCTTTAAGCGAGGAAACCATAGCTAAGATAATGAAAAAAGATAGCTTGAATCCTATGGATTTAAAATTTATGGCTGAATCGATGGAAAAAATGGCTAGTACATTGAAAAGTTTGATGAAACCTTCTGTTGCTGATGAATTTGGTAATAGAAAAAGAACTAAAATCGTGGCTCAATTTCAATCTCCATCTGGTGAAAGAGCTTCTATTGGTGTTTCTATTGATAACGATGATGATTAGTAATTGTAGAGATTGTAGTTAGTGAGTAGAAGGTTCTTGCCACCTAGAGGTATAGAGAGACTACATCTTGAAGGTAGAGTGAATAAAGCGGTAGGAAGTAAGCTATTTAGCTGAAAAATAATAAACATCCCTATTGTAATGTTTTACTAATGACGAACACGAAAGCTAACTACAATAGTAAATTATTAGGAGGTCAACTTATGAAAATTACATACGTTACTTGTGATGGCGAAACCGAAACTGTTGAAGATATAACAAATGCTGAATTTTATGAGGGTAAACATTGGAAAACTGGTGCCTTAATGCCTATGTTACTTTGCAAACGCCCAAATGGAGACGAGTTTGATGTTGATTTTATTAGTGTTTGTGAAATTCAAGAAGATTAGGAATGACTTATGTTTGATCCTTACAAAGACAAAGAAACTATGTTAAATATGATTAATTTTATAGATGAAAAGCTATCTTGGGTTAATAACCATATTGAACGAGGTGGAATGATAGGGCAAAAAAGAGTATTAGAGATTAAGTTAGAACAGTTAGAGGATAAATTGTCTAAGGAGTGATTTAGTTGATTGATTTCTATAAATTTACTGATAAGGAACTTAAAATTTTACTTAAAAGTATGGTAATTCTTGTAGATAGTAGAGAAAATGTGAATCAACATATAACGACTTGGCTTGATTCTAAAAATATTCCATACAAAATTATGAAATTAAACTATGGTGATTATAGTTTTATGATTCCAGCTAATCCAGAAATGGGTATTGTTAGAGATTTATATTTTACTGATAAAATTGCTGTTGAAAGAAAAGCTCATCTTGAAGAAATTTCAAGTTGTTTTACGATCACTAGGACGGCTTTTGAGAATGAATTTATCAGAGGTAATGGAAAGGTTAAGCTACTTATAGAAAGAGCCTCTTACGAGGATATAATAGCTCACAACTATAAGACTGAATATAATCCAGCATCATTTTTAGCAAGTCTACACTCTTTTAGTGAAAGATATAATATCCCTGTTACTTTTATGAAGGATAATAAGTTTTCAGGGCAATTTATTTATTTTACTTTTTACTACCATGCACGTAATTTTTTATTGAATAGGTAGGAACTTTGGCACATATATGGATGTGTCTTTTTTAATATAGAAAATTTGCCTTGATAGGGTAGCTCCCGAAAAGTACTTCCCTTAGTACCTTCAAGGCTTGAATTTTGTAAGGGGTCAAATATGGAAGGGGATGTTTAATAATCGAAAATTTAGATTTTGATTTAATTATGGAATTGTTGAGAGCTGATGGTAGTATCACAGTAAATAAAAGTCTTATACAATCTATAGGATTAAATGAAGCCGTACTCTATTGTGAGTTGTTATCCAGATATACTTATTTTAAAACTAGAGAATGGTTAGATGATGAAGGTTGCTTTTATAATACTCAATATGATTTACAATCTGGAACTGGATTAGGAGAAAAAGCTCAAAGAACTGCAATAAGTAATCTAAAAAGTTTTGGATTGCTTGAAGTTAAAAGAAAAGGAATGCCTGCAAAGAGATATTTTAAAATAATAACTGATGGAAAAACAATCTCTTGTTTGATTAAAACTGGTAAAAAAAAGCTTGAAAGCCTTGCAGATAGTACAGATACTTCTATAGGCGGTAACTTGAAACGGCTAAGGAAGGAACTTGATACCCCCAAAGGAAGTGCAAATAATACTAATCTTAATAATACTAATAAAATAATACAAAAACTTAATGTTGTAGTTGCTAGTCGCAACGACGATGTATTCTTTTTAAATATTTTTAATTATTATCTATCTAGCTATAAAACTTTTGTTGGCAAAGAACATTCTTTATTGGCTAATAAGTATATTATAAAGATTGTAGAAGCAATAGATGATTTTGGTGATGAATATGATTTAATTGAGCAAAGTGATTGGAGACAGATAATAGATATGTATTTTTCGAGTAATTTGGATTGCGATAGAAATATGATACATTTCGCTCAAAAAGATATTTTATTTAATCGAGCAGATAATTGTAGATTGGTATAGGTGATAATATGATTCGTTGCAAATTCCACATTGGATTTAATAGATTGGATATTAGGCTGGTTGAACTCAATTCGTATCAGGAGTTCTTTGAATTTTACATTGCTAATTGTAACAATGGTTTGATTTGTGAGGTTGAGTTGGTAGAAAACTAAAATGGAGGGATTTTAGATGAAAGAGGTTTTTAAGAATTTATTTGTAGCTAATCAAGTTGATTATGAAAATGGTGTTTTTCCTGAAAGTGAATATTCTATTGTATTAGCGGCTAAGGAACCGTGGCATCGAATGGCTCTTGGTTATTCTGGTAGAGCTGCTAGTAAGGATGACCCTGAATACTTAATTGCTAGAAGAGATAATACTCTTATTTTAAATCTGGTTGATGCTCCGAAACCTGAATTTTTTAATAAAGATATTATCGATACGGCTCTTTACTTTATCGAGGATGAATTACTTGATGGTAAAAAGGTTGTTATTGTGTGCAACAAAGGTGAGAGCAGGTCCGCTACTATAGCAATGTTATATTTAATCAAGAATGGCACTTTTGATTTGGATAATTTTGTTGATATCGAGGCTAAGTTTATGAGCGTTTACCCTTCATATAATCCAGGTGATGGTATGAGAGGTTTTGCTGTGGCTAATTGGGAAAAATATAGTCTGCCTTTTTAAGGAGTGAATAATTTGAAATATGAAAAAGAAATATTAGGAGGATTAATTAAAAATGAAAAAATTAAACACAATACAAAAAAGAGAAAATTTAAACGAAGTTAATTTACTAGGTGAGATTGGTAATGGTGGTGCATACCACGATTATATAATATATCATCAATGTGATACTGACAGAGATGAAACTAAAACAGAAATAAGATTTCAAAAAGGACCTCGCGCAGATGAAAATTCAAGAGGTGGAGTACTTGATACAGATTTGCTAGAAATAGTAAGACATAGATTACAATGTTTCCAAAATGGAGATTATGCAACTAGAGAAAACTCAATAGCTTTAACTCACATAGAAGAAGCTTTGTTATGGATGAATAAAAGGGTTGAAGATAGGATTGAAAGGAATGTTTTAGGTACAATGAATAAATAAGGTTGTCAGACCTACTAAACTGAACGGGATTTGGCTAGTGTCCTTGAATACATTAATTTGTACTAGCTATAATATATTGGTATAGCATAATGGCAATGCTATGGTTTCTAAAACCATTTACCTATGTTCGATTCCTAGTACTTTTGCTATTTTAATAACGTGTGAGTTGATTACTAGTTTAATCCTCGAAGGTTTGTGGTTATCCTTTTAAAACAAAACCAGTTCTTATGCTTCCACTCTCTTTATGAGTGGTTTTTTAATATCTGAAAGTTGGTGGTTTTATGGGTCGTAAAGGTGGTTCTATTGGTCGTGTTGACCGTTTAAATGAAAAATATATCGAACACTCTACTAGCTCTGGTAGAATTAGCGAATGCAAAGAGTGTGGTGCTTTGTTTGAGCAAATATGGCGACCTTCTAAAGGCATTGATGCCGAAGGTGAGTACACTCACTTTGATACTTGCGGTAGCTGTAGAAATGTTAATATGCTTGGATATAAGAAAGTTGTTGTTCCTTATACCCCGCATCCAGCACAACAAAAAATACATGAAAGCGATGCTAGATTTCGCGTTCTACAGTGCGGAAATCGTTTTGGGAAAGACTTAGGTGCTATTGGCGATGGGGTTATGAAGTTTATTGGCATGAACAACGAAGAACGCTCTATTGATGTTAATCCTCCCGTACTTTGGTGGATTGTCGCTCCTAATATGAGATTGGCTAGACAAAACTGGCGTGACTTGAAAAAGCTTTTGCCTAAAGAAATTGTTTATGATATTTCTATTTCCAATTTAACTATTGAAACTACTAATGGTGGAATTATAGAAGTCCACTCTGCTGATGATCCCGAAACTCTAGTTGGTGTTGGTCTTGATATTGTTACTATTACAGAGGCTGCTAGAATAAGGGATTTAGATACTGTATGGGCGAATCTTAGACAAAGACTTGACTCTCCTGGTCGTGGTCCAAATGGAACTGGTGGTATTGCTATTATTAACTCTACTCCAAAAGGTAGAACTTATTTTTATAAGCTTTGCCAAATGGGTGTTAAAGGTAGTTCTGGTTATTCTCCATCTTATGAAACTTTTCATTTTACTACTTGGGATAATCCTTACATGGCTGCTAAAAGATATTTAGTTGTCGGTCAAGATATGATGGGTAAACCTATTACTTTTGAAGATGAAATTAGAATGGGAATGACTTCTGATAGGTATAAGCAAGATTATTTAGCTGAATTTATTATGGAGATTAACTCTGTATTCCCTCATTATGACAAAGTGCTTATACGGCCTCTTACTCGTAAAGAAGATGAAATTAATAAGTTTTGGGAAAAATGGGAAGAAGTTGACCCTTATGAAATATATACTATTGGCTATGACCCTGCTAGTAAGGGAGATGGTAAGCCTTGTATTATAAGAAATAGTAAAGGCAAAGTAATGAAAGTAGATCTTATGGGTAGGCTTGGTTGGGATGCTCAATGGGATAAACTTTCCATGTATTCAAGATTATATAATGGTGCAACTGTAAATTTCGGTCAAACTGGACTTGGTGAAACTATTGGTTCTCAACTTACTAAAAGAGGTATTCCTAATAATCCAATTAATGAGCAAGGCAACAATAAGGCTAAATTGGTTGAGGACTTCTCTTTGATAGTTGAACAACAATGGTGTCAAATTCCTTGGTCTAAAGAGGTCGAAACTCAATTGCAAGATTATGTTTCTGTTGCTCGTGATGGTCGTTCTACTCAATATCACAACTCTACTGATAGCGGCCATGATGATATAGTTAGTGGATTGTACTTTTGTTTTAGTGATTTTCAGTCTCCTGCCCTTATACTTCCTTGGGTTGGAAAAATTGGGGGAATTGCTAGAGCTAATTAAAATTTAGATATATTAAGCTTATGCTTTTTATATACCATAAAAACACGCTATGAATAACGGGGATATTACATAGGGTTTGCCAACCTCCTGGCGTCCTTCCTTTGTGTGGCGTGTTTTTACATACTTAAATATTGGGGGTTTTGTAGATGATATTGAAATTGGATAAAAATATTACAACTTTAAAAGGGGAACCTACTAAGGAAAAATTAAACGATGTATTGGCTGATATGCTTGCTATGTCAGTTAGTAGTAGCCCTGCTAAAATGATTACTTGGGCTGTGAATCTTACAAATGATGGTGAAATTGAAATAGATAAGAAAGATGCTTTAATGCTTATTGATTTAATTGAAAATGACAAGAACTTTATCAATCTGGCTAAGGCTCAACTTATAGATGAGATTGAAAAATTAGAATTTTGAAGGTAGGTGATGTATGTGGGATTTTTAAAAGATATGTTTGCAAAGACTAGAGCAGAACCAAACAACATTCCTACTGGTAGACAAACTAAGGTAAACGGTGGGTATTCTTCTACCCTCTCCCCTCACAGGTCAAGGACTAATGATGTTTTGAAAACTCTTAGGAGTATTCCAGAAGAATCGGCGGCTATTGAATATCTTAAAAGAACCAATCCAGATGTTTCTATGGCTGTATGGAATTTTGTTAGACTTGCCAATCAAGGCAATGAAACTCATTTTTATGATTTGGATGGTAAGACTAGAAGGACTGACTTAGAAGGTGAATGGAGAGATTTTGCTTCTAGAATTAATGAGATTTCCAATAGTGGACTTGATGGGCTTATAGACCAACTCCATTATAGCTCTTTTTTACTTGGTGCTATGGGTGTTGAGGTCGAAGTTACTGATGATAGGAATGATATTTATGATGTCTACCCTGTTAAGCCTCAATCTATTGAGTGGGAATTAAAAGATGTTGATAGTAGAAAGAAATGGGTTCCTTATCAATATGGTGAAAATGGTAGTAAAAAGGTTTATTTGGATAAGAAACATGCTAATTTCTTTTGGGTTCCTGCTGATCCAGAGATTAGTGATCCTAGAGGGACTTTAACGATGTCTCCTGCTTTACAAGCTATTGATTTTCAAATGCAGATTCTTCAAGATTTACAAGCTGTACTTCATCATCAAGGCTACCCTAAAAATGATATCAGTATCGCACTTGAAAGAATGATGGGTACTTGCCCGCCTCATATTAAGAATGACCCTAAAAAACTTAATGAGTGGCTTGATAATCAATATAATGAGATTGTTCATATGATGGAAAATATTGACCCTGATAGTGATTATATTCACTTTGATGATATTACTATTGGTATGAATGTTGGTGCTAATGCTGGAAGAAGTTTAGATGTAAGAGCAATAAACGAACTTGTTGATGTTCAAGTTTTAAATGGACTTAAACAATTAGGTACTTTTGCTAATAGATCTGCTGGGAAAACTGAA
>Ga0209414_1001612_pt1 | contig 10565 bp, 6 predicted proteins | sample LakVidmifraction_4_FD_181154 | JGI IMG/M metagenome (GOLD analysis project Ga0209414, IMG submission 181154) | Hypersaline microbial communities from Lake Vida, Antarctica - Brine Hole Two &gt;0.2 micron (SPAdes) (version 2) | ecosystem: Environmental > Aquatic > Non-marine Saline and Alkaline >... | reverse complement strand
CCCAGCCACCGATTTAGCCGAAGCCATCAAGCCACACAAAACCGTCAATCATAGCCGTATAACTAGCCAGCAATTACCTAAGCTATTAAAAGATATTAATGCTTATGATGGTGATCTATTGGTGAAGCTAGGCTTATGGTTTTTATGCTATACGTTTGTGCGTACCAATGAGATTAGATTTATGGAATGGCAGGACATAGATTTTAATCGTGGCTTATGGACTGTTCCAGCTGAAAAGATGAAAGCTAGGCGCTTGCATATCGTGCCACTAGCACCGCAAGCAGTAGCGATATTAAAGCAGATCAAAGAACTAGGCTTTTCGGATCAGTATGTTTTCTTTAATACCTCAACCCGTAAGCCATACAGTCAAAGCGCATTTATCAATGCCCTATGGAACATGGGCTATAAAGGCAAGATGACAGGGCATGGGTTTAGAGGGCTTGCCAGTACCACATTGCATGAGCAGGAATACATGCACGAAGCGATAGAGCTACAGCTGGCACATGATAGGGAAAATAAGATCAGCGCAGCTTATAACGGCGCTCAGTATCTACAATACAGAATCGACATGATGAACGAATGGGCAAACTTCGTTGATGATGCTTATGCTGGCAAATTAGATAACGTCATACATACCAGCTTTAAACAACAAAAACAAAAGCATGGCTAATACCGTGCTGTAACGACTATGCAAGGCTAGGACTAATTACCCGAACGACAGCTATTCACACCCTTATGTTGTCACTGCCTTGCACCTATTTTGATTTAAGGGTGTAGGGGTGTGAGTTGTGGGATTAGTTGAAACGATTACATTAAAAGGCAATGCAGAACGAGAGAAATATTTATCAGTTCTCGAAGTTATAGAAATTATAAATAGCTATAAGAAGAATGATATAGACGTAGTTATTTCTGTAATGGATAGTTTGGGCTTATTTTCTTTGACAGTACATGAGCTAAATAGCTCAGACCCTTATAATCCTATTTATAATCCTATTGATAAACCGATATGCAGTAGTTATGAATTAAAGCAGAAAATTAGAGATTATAGAAAGGCTGCAGGACAACTCGATAATTATAGTGAAAGTGAAGTTTTTGATGAATATATTACGTTGCAACATTTCATAAGGAAGATTTTATGGTCAAGGTTTGACTTATTGAAGATAGAAGATATAGCTAAACATACTAGTCTAGTGGTTTGGAGTAATAGCAATGCTCTACATATAATGTACAGTGACATAATAAATAAAGGAGATAGCGAATACTACGAATTACCGGAAAGTACTCAGCAAGCCATAAAAGATTATATGAATTTAGGCAGCTATCAAAGAGAACTAATGAAACTTGTAAGCTATAGCCCTGAACAAATAATATGCCTAATGATCAATGATGATCCAGCTCTTATCAATCGCGATGAAAAGTATCGGGCGTATTGGAATATCATAAAAGCGGCATTTGAATCTAACAAATTGACACCCCTTGGCGATAGTCAAGATGTTGAATCAAGGCAGGTTCAAAGATGGTTAAAAGATAACGGATTACTTTATCAAAAACCTGATAGCAATTCGTTAGAAAAACCAATGGAAGTTTATAATATGCGAAAGCGTATAGCAGAACTAGAACAAGAAGCATCAGATGCAAAAGCTACTGGTAGTTTCTCGATGGTAACGCCCCCGGTAACGCAGTGTGATCCTAAAACTCTTGAACAGTTAAGCATAGAACTGGCAGCCGCCAACACTAAAATAGCAGACCTTGAAAGTCAACTTACACAAGTTGGGACTGAACTGGCAGACAAGCCAGCTAATGAATATAACCAATTAAATGATCGCACTGAGAAAAGCTATCAAACTACCATAAGTTTATTATTAGAGTTAATGGTCACACCTAAAGGAATTGATAGTAAGCAGCCATTTTCAAGTCAAGCTGTCATTATTAGTGAAATTTCAGATAAAAAAATATACGGACAAGGCAAAAGCACTTTAGAAACTCGCTTTAGTAGTGCTAACGACCTATTAAACGATATAAAAAAGAAATAGCATAAATATACTTAGACCCCACCCCAAAATAAACTCACACCCCATCTAGGGTGTGACTTCACCCCATCTAGGGTGCTGCAAACAACCCCACCCCGTAAAGTAGCAATCACTGGACGTTACAAGCCGTAGCGTCATTTAGTGAGGCTATACAAATGGACAAGCAGCAAACCAACCAAACCCCCGTCATCGCTTTTACTGATAGCACCGCAAGCAACACCAAGCCAAACACCGCAAATAGTCATATGCAGCACTTGCCTACTACTGGCATGGGTAGAGCTAAAGACTTGCTTCCCTACCTCCCGTTTTCGAAAACGACTTTGTTCGAATGGTCAAAAGATGGACGTTTCCCAGCACCCGTTAAGTTAAGCCCTACTATGACCGCATGGAACTATGCAGACGTTCACGCATGGCTTAATAGCCACACCTCAACTACTGGCGAGGTGTAATCCATGAATACACGGCAACCAAAGCAAAACTATAAGCAGATCATTCTCAATCATATGTTGGCAGGTAACCACCTATCCACTTATCAAGCTTTCGACCTATGGCAGATCACATGCTTTTTACAGCGTATTAGTGACTTACGTGCTGATGGCATAATTATCAATGATAAAGTGGTGAAGCAAAACGGCAAGCGGTTTAAACGCTACTGGATAGAGCAGCCAGCCAATGCCACAAGCGGAGGTGAACAGTTATGAGCAACAACCATAAAGTTAAACTTGATCTAAAGTCTAACCTCGGGGCACATGCTGGCAAGCGTAGTTTACTACTTAGATTTACTATCTTTATGGCATGGGTAGTAGGCTTTGGCTTGCTACTGTCATTGGTAGCTTGCCAGCCAGTCAATGTAAAACAGATTGCAACCAATACCAACAATGGTTACTATACAGACCTCTTAAAAAAACACGCAAGCGGCAAGCCAAGCCGTGACTTATTGGCTTTTTTTGTGCCTGATAATAGTGCAGCCTCTCAAGCTGTCCCTATCTACTCAAGCATAGCCCCACACGCTTATTTAAGCGTATCAAGGGGGCAAACCATCATAGCTATAGCAAATCACTTGCTAACCTACTATGACGGGTTGACGCTGCAAAATAAAATAGCCGAAAGGCGAATATGCAGGGCGGTTGCTTGCGTGACCGAGAGTAAGACCCGTCACCCTATACTTTTACTGTATAGCGTGGCACATACTCAAAAAATAACGCAAGGAGGGCATAATCATGCCTAATTCAATCAGCAAGACCTCAAACACTCAAACCACTACCAATAGCACACCAGCCAATCAAGCCATTAACGGTGCACATGATGACGGCTTGTCTATTGTTCAAAGTAAAAAGCGCAAATTTAAAAAATACAGAGCCACGTGCCAGCCTAGCCAATCACAGGTAAGGGGGGCTAAATGACCACTACACTGCAAACAATCACCCATCAAAAAGCCCATGCAGATAGCACAGGCTTTTTAAAATTATTAAACAGTTTTGATACAGCCACACGGCAAGGGCTGGCAGGTGATGCAACATTAACGAAGCTACATGATATTTATGAGCAATCAGGCATACAGCGCAAGCTATTGAGCATTGATAGCAATATTAACATAACTACAGGCAGCGATATAGGCACGAAAGCACATACAGAGGACACGACAGGGCTAGTATTGAGTAATAACCAAGATGAACCAGTAAGCCTTGCCAGCGTCACACCTAATAGCAATCAAAAGCCATTAATTATTGACCGTGTGCAGCCGTCTGCCTTAATCATTGGCACATTAGACAGCAACCGCGAACTGATAGCTATTGATAACTTAGATGACGCGGTAACGCTTGCCCAATGCTTAATAAATGACAAGGTTACGATACTGGCAACCCTTGATAGTCTGCTATTTAATAAAATGGTAAAGCATTTTGCTGAAGCCTACCCCGTGACCATCTTTAGCACCATAGATAAAAAAGATAATGTATGTAAGGCGCTGGCAGGTGATAACGTCAAAGCCGTTATTACGAGTGATAGAAGCGTATTAGAGCATTTAGAGTATGGCAATCTAAGCTATGGCAATATTCTAGCCGATAGCGATACATGCATAATTGACCTACAGGCGGAAATATGGGGCGAACCCGAAATATTGGCTAATGACCCCACCACATCAACGCCTTATCCTATAAATGCGTTCACAGGTTTACTAAGGCAGGTTGTTGAAGCCGTAGCATATTATGCACAAGTACCTACTGCTATGGCAGGTCAATGCGTGTTAGGCGCACTGGCACACATAGGGCAGCGGTTTATTGATGCACCGATGGGAGACGGTCACATGCCAACCAGTCTAATATTAATTACAGAGGGCGAAAGCGGATCAGGGAAAACGCAAGCAATGGGCTTAACTCATTTTAAGATTAAAGAGTATGAGCGCCAGCAATATACTAACTATCTAAGTGATGTTGCAACGTGGGAAAGTGACAAGGCAGCCCTTAAAGGTAAAGAGCAAATCAAATTCCTAGATGAAAACCCTAAACCTAAGAACCCTAAAACCTTGTTTGATGATGCCACCATTGAGCCGATACTAGATAGATTTATCAGTACTGAAATGACCAACGCATCATGGACAACAGACGAAGCAGCGCAGTTTTTTAATGGTCACACTATGACAGGTGACACTGCTGGCAGCGCCTTATCAGCACTCACGAAGCTATGGAGCGATGGTGAAGTATCGCGGTTACGTTCGCAAAAGTCGGCATACGCCACACCGCAAACTGATGCTTACAACGTGCGTATGACGCTACTATTACAAGGGCAACGGGTAGTGTTAGAGCAAGCCTTAACTGATCCACTGATGAACGGGCAAGGCTTTTTAGCCCGTGCCTTGATTGCTTGCCCACCTGATCTAAGAGGCAAGCGCGTTTGGAACGATGAAAAACGTAGGAACGATAGTTCGTATGATAATCCTGTCTTAATAGAATACGGGTTACGCTGTCACGCTTTACTTGATCCACTGCCAGCTAACCTACCCAATGATACACAAGGCGAACCCCAGCGCATTAAAATGCAATGGGCAGACCCACAAGCAGAACAAACCTTTTATGAACACATGCAAGCGATAGAGAACCGCCAAGCCAACGGGCAAACATTGGCATATCTAAAAGCGTATGCGTCACGAATGGCAGAAAATGCTAGCCGTATCGCTGCATTAATGGCTTTCTTTGAGGAACGTAAGTCAATCACCATAGATGATATTACGCGCGCTTTTATGCTTGTTGAGTATTCCACAGCCGAACGCTTGCGCTACCTTGATGCAACTTCTACAGGTGAACAGAACGACAGTGAAAAACTAAGTAACTGGCTAGTAGATAAAGCAAAGGGCAAGAACCCCCATAAATTAAGTAGAACCTATATAGCTAATAATGCCCCTAACCCAATGCGTAAAAATACCAAGTTATTACAAAGCGAGTTAGATAAATTAGAAACTGCTAAACATATCAGGCAAGAGATAGAGGGGCGAAGCAAAGTGATATTAATCAATCCTAAACTATACAATTAACATTTATACTTAAGAAATCTTGCTTAAACTGCTTAAACAGCTCTTAGCCTATATAGCTAGGGGCTGTTTATTAAGACCACTAAATCTTAAGCTTACTTAAACTGCTTAAACTCAGCCTAAAACAAGCCAATTTAAGACGAACTTAAGCAGTTTAAGAAACGTTAAGCAAACGCCTATCTTAAGTTAATATCTTACCCATCATACGTTACAGCCAACTTAAGCAGTTTAAGCAGCTTTTCTTAGGTACAAACTATATTGGCAGGTATAACCGTTCACCCAATGAGCGAACTCTCATAATAATTCTAAAAGGCAGCCGTTAATCGTCTGCCTTTTTTTATGGCTGATACTTTTCTTTTTATAGTAGTAGGCTAAAGCCAACAGCCCAAAACCCGACAAAATATAACTGTATTGTTGTATTATGAGGGCATATAAAAACAGAGGTCTAATCTATGACGCATTTTAGCGCACTAAATGATTATGTAGCAGACTTGCCAGCCGATAGACAACAAGCGATTAATAATAAATCTAAAGTATTAAGCCAGTCTATTGAGCTTGCCAAACTACGCAAAACCAAACAGCTAAAACAGACCGAGCTTGCCGCCATGATGGGTGTGTCGCAAGCAAGCATATCAAAGGTAGAAAGCGGTAAGGATATTCAGCTATCGACCTTGCAAAACTATGTCAGAGCGTTAGGTGGTGAGGTGAGTATCATTGCTAAGATGCCAAACAGTGACGTTATATTGATATAGCACCCTCACTCTATAGGCGAATCTTCACGACTTTTATATCTTATTTCAAATCTTATAATCCAACCCATTTATTCATCAATACAACTTAGGGATATCTATGTCAGATAAAAATCACCAACACGTTAGCGATTACCTCAATAAAGTAGCATCAAGGGTCAAGCAGGGGGGCGCCTCAGAGCATACCTTCCGCACACACTTAGAGGTTTTAATTAATGCTTTAGTACCTGATGTAATAGTGACCAATGAGCCAAAACAAGCAACGGAATGCGGTAACCCTGACTATTTAATTAGTAAAGATAGTATTCCTATTGGCTTCATTGAGGCTAAAGACGTTGGCAAAGATTTAGGTTCTAAACTGTATATAGAACAGTTTGATCGATATAAGGCAGCACTTGATAATTTAATCATTACTGATTACACAGTATTTGAATTTTACGAGTATGGAGAGCTAATAAATACTGTTCGCTTGGCTTATATCACAGAAACCGATGAAAACTATCAGAATTCTTTAGTAGGTAATGAGTATTGTGAAGAAAATTATAGTGCCTTTATTGAAGCACTAGAAAAGTTCTGTGGTTATAAAGGCCAAACCATTAAATCAGCTCAACGCCTTGCGGTTATGATGGCAGGTAAAGCGCGACTACTTGAAAACATACTGCACCAAGCACTAACGAGCGATGAGGATTCAGACGATAATTCAGACTTACGTGGTCAGTTCAATACTTTTAAGACCGTGCTTATTCATGATCTAACGCCAAAAGCATTTGCTGATATTTATGCGCAGACACTTGCTTACGGTATGTTTGCTGCACGTTTGCATGACGACACCTTAGACACTTTTAGCCGCCAAGAAGCGGCGGAGCTGATACCTAAGACCAATCCATTCTTACGAAAACTATTCTCTCACGTCGCTGGTGTCGATATTGATGACCGTATCAAGCTAACTGTAGATAACTTAGCTGATGTATTTAGAGCAACTGATGTCGCGGCTATCCTACAAAACTTCGGTAAGACCACTCAAACACAGGACCCAATTATTCACTTTTACGAGACTTTCTTAAAAAAATACGATCCTGAACTACGTAAAGGTGCAGGTGTTTATTACACGCCTAAACCAGTAGTGCAGTTTATCGTGCGTGCTGTGGACGATATATTGAAGTCTGAGTTTGATTTACCCGAAGGTATTGCTGATACCAGTAAGATTGAGATAGACAAAGAAACACAAACACCCGATAGTCGTACCAAATCAGGCTATAAGACCGTAAAAGAGCTAGTGCATAAAGTACAAATCCTTGATCCAGCGACTGGTACAGGGACATTTTTAGCCACTATCATTCATTATATATTCCACAGTAAGTTTGAGAACATGGGTGGTATGTGGAGCAGTTATGCTGAACAAGACCTATTACCTCGCTTACATGGCTTTGAGCTGCTTATGGCGAGCTACGCAATAGCGCATCTCAAGCTTGATATGCTACTGACTGAAACAGGGTATCAACCGGTTAAGCCCAAGCGTCTGCAAGTCTATCTGACCAACTCATTAGAGGAACATAACCCTGATACAGGGACGCTATTTGCTGGCTGGCTGTCTGCTGAGGCGAACGAAGCCAGTGCTATCAAGCGTGATGCACCGGTGATGGTAGTGATGGGTAATCCGCCTTATAGTGGTATATCTCAAAATAACGGTAAATGGATTTCAGATTTAATCGAAGATTATAAATATATAGACGGTGAGCATTTTAATGAACGTAAGCATTGGCTAAACGATGATTACGTAAAATTTATACGCTATGGTCAGCGTTTTGTTGAGAAGAATGGTGAGGGTATTTTAGCTTTTATCAATCCACATGGGTTTTTGGATAATCCAACTTTCCGCGGTATGCGTTGGAATTTGTTAAAAACATTCGATAAAATCTACACCATTGATTTGCATGGCAACAGTAATAGACATGAAGTGTGTCCAGACGGGAGTATAGACGAAAATGTTTTTGATATTATGCAAGGTGTAGCAATCACTATATTTGTTAAAAGTGGAAAAAAATCAGATAAAGAACTAGGGGAAATTTATCACTATGACCTATATGGTAAGAGAGACACAAAATACACCTTCTTAAAAGAACATTCCTTAAGTAAAATCTCTTTTAAGTCAATCTCTTATAGTAAACCTAATTTTTTCTTTAACCCTAAAGATGAAAAAGGAAGAGATGAGTACGAATTATATTTTAAGCTAGATGAGCTATTTCCACAGGTTTCTAGTGGCATTGTTACTATGGGAGATAACTTCATAATTGATGAAAAAAAAGAAAAGCTAATAAATCGAATTTCTGATTTTTTAAATAACGAATATACTGATGTGCAACTAAAAAACAAGTATGGCTTAGGGAAAAATTATCCTAAGTGGATTAATGATAATAAGGTTGAAATAAGCAAAATTGAAAAGAAAGCAACTGTTATAAGTTTTAGACCTTTTGATAATAGATTTACTATATTTGATAACAAGCTTCTATGGAGATGGCGTTACGAGGTAATGTCTCAGATTATAGATAAAGACAACCTATCGCTTTTAGTTACTAAAGCACATAGAGATAGTAGCTTTGCACATTCATTTATAACCAATAAAATATCAGAGGCGATATACTTATCTTCTAAGAGTGGTTCAAATGCTATGAACCTTCCACTATACCTATATCCAGAAGAAGACAACCCAACCCGAACGCCAAACCTTGACCCTAAAATCGTGGCAGACATTGCTAAAGCCATTGGCTTAACATTTACCAATGAAAAGGAAGATACCGCTGGCACGTTTGCTCCGATGGATATTCTCGACTATATCTATGCCGTATTGCACAGTCCGACATACCGTGAGACTTATAAAGAGTTCCTTAAAATTGACTTTCCACGCGTGCCATATCCAAGCGATGCCGATACTTTTTGGCAGTTGGTGGCACTCGGTGGCGAGCTACGCCAAATTCACTTGTTAGAGTCACCAAAGCTTGCCGCACAGATTAAGGCGCTCAGTCTTAGCTATCCAATATCAGGGGATGGCAGAGTTACGCGTAAAATGACCAAGACCAGCGTTGGCTTTGAGCCTGACGAAGTAGATAGCAGCATTGGTAAAGTTTGGCTTAATGATACTCAGCACATTACCAATGTGCCGCTAGTGGCATGGGAGTTCTATATCGGTGGTTATCAACCCGCGCAAAAGTGGCTAAAAGACCGCCGTGAGTGCGCGCTAGACCATCATGATATTAATCACTATCTGAATATCATCGCATCACTTAGCTTAACAAATGAGCTGATACAACAGATTGATAATATCAACGTGGTGGGTTAAGTCCGCACAATCACATTAAGACAAAATAATAAGAGGTAGGCGTTAAGCGTCTGCCTTTTTTTTGTGCTGATAAACATGACTATACTGTCAAACTGATCGCTCTGGTCAAATCCAGCACGTGTAGCTGGTGCAATTATGACTTGGCTATACTTCAATAATCACAATGTGCGTTACTTGCGCGGCAAATGCTTAACCAAAAGCGGTATTATCTGAGTAAATGCGCGATATTTGAACGATTTTGCGCGACTGGAAACGGCATATTAATCGCGCAAATCAAAAGTAATACTGACACCTTTACACCCACCAGCTGCGACCGATGCACGATAAACGCATCAAAAACGCAAGCTAATCACAGTTAGAAATGCGCGAAATGTGCGCTTTTGTGCGCGTGGAAACGAGTGTTTATGCGCACAAAAGCGCACATATTGCGTGTATTGTGCAGGTTAGAGTTGTACGGGCACTCATATTTCGCTCGTTCTCGCGCGCCCTTTGAGGCTTATTGAGCGAAAAAAAATACACCGTAACATTGGTATTACGGGGCTTTACAGGAAACACGCGCAAAAAAACGCGCGATAAAAGCTTAGTTTTAGCAATATGGTGAGCGAAGTTAAGTATGTCGAGCGAAGTTAGGCGTGACCTTAAACATGAGCACATGAGCACAATAGGTTACAAATAACATCTAAATAAAATAGTAAGTATTCAACAGTAGCAAAATCAAAAACGATTGTTGGTATTATGGTTGGTATCGTCTATTTTTAAATAATTTATATCTATATTTATCAGTAACTTGTGTCTATAGTTTAGTTTCCGCCATCTCCACCAAATATTTTAAATGAAGTCAATCACTTAGGTGGTTGGCTTTTTTTATGACATGATTTTGACATGATTGGCTGGCAAGAGGATGTCAGCTATTAGTTTAAGTA
>Ga0209414_1001611_pt1 | contig 10565 bp, 8 predicted proteins | sample LakVidmifraction_4_FD_181154 | JGI IMG/M metagenome (GOLD analysis project Ga0209414, IMG submission 181154) | Hypersaline microbial communities from Lake Vida, Antarctica - Brine Hole Two &gt;0.2 micron (SPAdes) (version 2) | ecosystem: Environmental > Aquatic > Non-marine Saline and Alkaline >... | reverse complement strand
ATAGACGCCGGCCTGACCCGCGCCGCGGTGGACTTGAAAGTGTGGATTGAGCAGTTGCGGGAGCAGGTGCAGAACATCGAGTGATGTCCATTGGTGTCCATAAGTGTATTTAAGTAACTGTTTTTAAAGATTGTAAAAATAACATTGTCTACTGACGTCTACCAGAATCTGGTTTAATCCGGCATTAATTGGGGGGTATAATGGGGAGTGATTTGACGCTCTCCCCATTATAGGTGCGATTTCCTCATGAGTACTCCCCACTGTAGGCTCTATCCCCCGAACTGGCTTTTCTTGTCAGGCAGTGTGTGCTGCCCAGCTCCAGTAGCTGCCAGATCAAACGGTAACGGTCTGATGACACGTATAGGGAGGAGGTGATGGGGAGCTTTACAGTCAAGAATGTTCAGTCTCTGATAAAAGAAGGGTCACCAGGCCGCTCTAGTGATGGGGGCGGGCTATATTTGATGGTGCCCAAAAAGGGCGCACCCTACTGGATGCTTCGATACACGCTCGCAGGTAAGCGGCGTGAGTTGACACTGGGTAGTTGCGAGCAGATTTCTTTGGCTGAAGCACGAGAGCAAGCTGTAGAGACCAAGAAGAGCATCCGCAGTGGTATAGATCCGATTGAAGCACGTAAACGCGAGGAGCAAGCTATTCTAAGGACCGTCAGTGATCTCTTCGGTGACTGGTACCAAGATCTAGAGAAGCGTCTCAAGCACCCTCACATTCCAAAGCGCATCTTTACAAAGGAAGTCGCACCCTCAATAGGCCAGCTTACCTTGGATAGCGTTACTCCGCTGGATGTGCGCACCATCGTTAGGACGGTAGCCAGCAGCGGCCGCCCGGCCACCGCAAACGATACGCTGATGTACCTAAAACAGTTGTTCAACCATGCCATTAAACTTGGACTGCTCACTTATAATCCAGCGGCAGCCTTCAGTGTCACTGATGCCGGAGGCATAGAGAAGAGCCGCGATAGGGCGCTTGACCTTAAGGAGGTTTCGAAGGTATTCGCGGTCTTCCGGGAAAACAGCGATAGCCTCACTCGAGACAATTATCTCGCCTGCGCATTGCTACTCGTTTTGGGTGTGCGAAAGACAGAGCTTACTGAAGCTCGGTGGTCCGAGTTCGACTTGGAGAGTCACCGATGGCAGCTATCTGGGGAGCGCAGTAAATCAGGTGCCGAGATCGTCATTCCCCTTCCTCCTCAAGCCGTCAGTTGGCTAAATGAACTAAAAATTCGTGCCTCGGGCTCAGATTATGTTTTTCCTAATCGGCGCAGTAGTACGCAGCCCCACATGGGCAAGGACACGTTGAATCGCGCCATTGCCAAGCTATTCGGTAGAGAGCCGGGGAGAAAGTTGCAGCCAGAGAACATGATGGGGGATGTCGCCCCGTTCACCGTGCATGACCTGCGACGTACCTGCCGTAGCTTGTTGGCTGCTGCAGGCGTGCCAGGGCATGTCGCGGAGCGCTGCTTGAACCACAAGCTCAAGGGGGTTGAAGGAATCTACGACCGTTATGACTACTTCGACGAGCGAAAAGAAGCCTTGGCTAAAGTGGCGGAGTTGGTCGCGCCATTCATTGGTGATGCTTCTTGTTAAACGCCTTTTTTCGGTCTTGAAGCTTATGTCATCCGAGAGATATGCACTATCCAGGTTGAGTCCCATTCATCGAGCTAATTCCAATTATTGAGCAATGCACTCATTGGCTGACCATCAGGGTTGACAAAAATTTACGGTAAGAGAGCCGCTGGTATGGGTGGTGTCTCTACTGGCGCATGCAACGGATTTGACTGCCTTTACGTGAGCGGATCCTAACTAACTAATAAATAACAATATTAAATATATTTATCGTCCGTCACCTTCAATTTTACTCGCATTTTAGGGCGAGCTTATTCCTTATGCTGGTTCATCGAGTAAGGCAAAATGAGAATAAGAAAAGGTACCACTCCTCGTGATGCTATCAAAAAGTTAGGTTGATATCCTTGGGGTGGCTTCTAACTAATGTTAGGCCGATGTGGCTGGTAGCTTGGAGTGTCTCGTCAAATGTCGCATAAAATGCAAATACAGTTTTAGCTTAAGGCTGGAATTTCACGTAGGCTTTAATTTGAAGCGTTAACTGTTGGGCAGTTTGTGGCGCCAGTTAGATGTCACAGATAATCAAAGGATTGATAGGCGAGTAGCTAGCCCCTCGTTCCTTTTCTCTTCTTGCAGGCAGCGCTCGGTGTAAAAATGGAGGTTTAATGGCTTACAACCTTGACGCTGCGTCAATAACGACCTTGCAAACCCTGGGTTTGTTGGATGGGCAATTTAAACAGGTAGCGGATGGGGTCGCGGAGGATCGCTATGCGCTCTGGCTAGGATCGGGGATATCGTTTGAACGCGTTGATGGCCTAAAGCAGGTTATCTCAAGAGTTCTGGAGTTCCTTCGAGGTCAGATCGATTTCGGGGGCAACTCTTGCCGGTTTCAAAACGCTCTGGATGAAACTTTGGATCTTGCTGGCTTGACTCCTGAGGAGCTTGCACAGATTGACTTCCACACAGAATTTGCATTTTGGTCTAACTCAGATGCGATAATAACGCGCTTACACAATAAGTACGCTCAATTACTGGATGTTCAAGTCAGTGGAGAAGACTCTGATTACCTATTATGGCACGGGATTGATATAGCAAGTACATTCGCGAATCCAGACATTGAGCCGGATGTTGAACATCTCTGTTTAGCCGTGCTTATTGAGGAAGGTGCCGTTTCAGAAATCGCGACAGCTAATTGGGATGGGTTAATTGAGCGGGCAGCTAAAGAATTAAGTCCGGAGCAAAGCCAGATTACTGTTTGCGTCAAGCCTGAAGATCTAAGGGCTCCAAAGAGTAGAGCAAGGTTATATAAGTTTCATGGTTGTGCCGAGTCTGCGGTTAAAGATGAGGCCGGATACCGTCGGTTTTTGATTGGAAGGCAATCGCAAATTCACGGTTGGGCTTCAAAACCAGAGAATGCATTAATCGTGAATAGCTTGGTTAGTGTATTGGCAAGTAAGCCGACACTGATGGTGGGGCTATCAGCCCAGGATGCGAATATCCAAGCTCTGTTTGCATTTGCTGCGAATCAAATAATGCCCTGGCCTTGGCCGGGAGATCGCCCGAGCTATATCTTTTCGGAAAATAGAATTGGACGAGATCAAAGGGGGATTCTCGAGAATGTTTATGGCGACAGCTATACAACACAAACGAGGGACGAGATTGAGGCTAGCTCGTTAATAAGAGCTTATGCAAAGCCATTATTAATCGCGCTGGTGCTTCATGTTCTGTGTTCAAAGCTTCGGCGCCTTTCTGACTTAGCTCCAAGTCAATTATCGGTCCCGGACAAGGAGGAGTTACATAGCGGGATCATAATACTCAGGAATCAGATTGCTTCAGCAGAAGACGGTGATCGCCTTTCCCTCGTGCGAAACATAATAAGGATCAGTAGCAACGTTATTGGGCTTTTCAGAGATGGAGAGCTTGGCCCCGAACCGAGAGGTTATAACCCAGTCACGTCAACACCAATCCATCAGTTAGCTACTGAGAGGGGGCTTTCTGCCTCTGGTTTAAAAGAGGCCGCTGTCGCGCTAGGACTTCTAGGGATAGGAGTGCGTGAGGGGCTTTGGGAGTTGCAAGCGAAGGCGGCGGAGAATGACTCGGAGCGTGCTATCCAGATCTCGTCTGACAATGCCCATTTGAAACTCCTTTTTGTGGCAAATAGCCAAGTTGCACTTAATCTGGAGGTGGGGGACGAGCAAATCTGCGCTAGCAAAACGGTGGTGATCTATAGCTCTGAAATCGCTCCTAGGTTCACTCGCTCTCCCCACAGCACCCCAGGCCGCACGGGCAAGCGAGCAAGGCGTGAGGTAAGTATAAAAAGGCTTTTGGGTGACTCTGACAACTTTCAAGAGTTAATGCAGAACTTCCGAACGGAGCTTGCTTTATGACACGTTATCCTTCCGTCAAAGCCGTTGGAAAAATTCTTGAAGACGCGTTTTACGTTGGGCTTAAAAAGCCTTTCCAGATATCCAACATTAGTTTTAACGTACCTGCTGCATACATTGGTTCCGAGCCCTCTCCCGACCTGATTTTGATAGTAGATACAGAGCAGGAAGATGAGGGGCGTATTTGCCGGAAAGTTGAAGGTGTCGCGCGGGCATTAGATGTTGTCGGATCTAGAAGGCCGATAACAACAATTATCACTGGACCTAAGCCGAGCGCGGACACGATTGATGCGTTGACGAAAGTTTGCAGGGTGCTTCCGGTAGGGTCTCGTTCTGTTGGTGGTCAAGAGTCTGCTTTACGTGATTGGTTGTCTATCCTGCTCCCACTTGAGGTGCCTGAGCCTGGTCAGGATATAGCCGACCCGATAACTGAAATGAGCAAAAATCTAGAGGGTTTGAATAGCTCAATTACACAGCTCGTTCAACGTTCACCTGATGGCGCAGATGCCGTTCAATCCGGTTTAAACGATTTGCTTTACGAGGCATTGCGGAATTGCGGAGACACTGATGGAACAACTTGAATCTATTACAATTAGTAATTTTCGGAGTATTCGTGGCACGATTACTATCCCGTTGGACGCTCCGGTGGTTCTTGTTCACGGACCAAATGGTGCGGGGAAGACGAGTTTACTCTCCGCAATCGAGCTTGGGTTATCAGGCCACGTGCCCTCATTAAACCGCCTGGATAAGAACTATAAGGGTCACTTGTTACACAAGGATGAGTTAGTTGATTCGGGATTTGTATCGCTCTCGACGTCCGGTTTGGGCGAAAAAACGAACGAGGGCAGTATTCAGCTGACTTCGTCGACTTTAATTGGAGAGCCCCTCCTAGATGTGGACGCCGCGAGGTTCTACAGTGAGCGGTGCTACTTAGCTCAATCCACTCTAAGCCGGCTTTTAGAGATCTATGAGCACAAAGACACTCGGAAAGCAGACTCTCCGCTTACAAAATTCGTAAAAGATCTCCTTGGCCTCGATCATCTCGATGCGCTGATTGATGGCTTACATGATTCCGGTGATGTTAGACGTGTACGTTCTTCAGTACCCTTGTTTGGAGAGGTGCAGGAAAGAATACCTTTGCTGGAAAAGGAGATAATTGAAAAACGGAAATATCTAGATATCAATGTTAGCTCCCAGCGTGACGAGTTGCGGAAGATCGCCGAAATTATGAGTTCTCTTGGGTTGGAAGAATCGTTGTCAGCCGATTTACCTAGTCTTCTACAGACTATGAGAGACCAATCCGACGAACATGAAATGCAGAATCTCGCTAACAAGGGGCGAGACGCACAGGCAATTCGGTTGCAGTGGCGAAGCATTGCAGAGACGGAGTCAAAAGGAAAGCGTACCGAAGCGGAAGCACATGTTACTAGCTCGAATACAAAATTGGAGGAATGGCGGCTCACCAAAGGTGACAGTATCGAACAAGTGCTTGAAGTTGTATCAGAGTCCTGTCCCGGCATCCCTACATCTTCTGATGTTGGGATGAAGGAGGCACTAGCTGCGGCTATTGAACGTCTAGAAAGCGAGATAGATCGGTGTATAAAGCAGTTGAAAGTTGCTGCTGATAATGATCTCAAGCTGGCTGACACGCAAGAAAGAATTAAAAATGCCAATTCTGAGTCTCGGGCTTTAGAAAAACGAATTGCCGAGCAGGCTGTCGATGCGGACCAGGTTGCTAGGGCTCTGAGCCAGATACTGACGCACACCCATAGTGATGATTGCCCGGTATGTGGGCGAGATTATAGCGAAGTGTCCTCGATATCCTTGCGAAATCATCTGTCTTCGCAAATAGAAAGATTTAGTTCAAGTGCACAAGACTTGCGGGCACTGGCTGAAGAGAGAACGTCAGTTGAGAAAATTAAATTCGAAGCTGAGAGAGAAAAGTCTTTGATACTCAGTCGCAGTTTAAAAGAAGAGGCACGGAAGGAATTATTCGACCGGGAAAAGTTTCTTTGCAAACTCTCTGAGCAACTGGAGGCTCACGGTCTGGCCGTGGATGAGGGCGAATTTCTTTTGATCGAGGCTAGAAATGCCTCTAGAAATCTTGGAAAAATTGAGTCGAACGGGTCACTCGCCGCATCACTAAGGGAGTCTGTTGATCGTCTTTTGCAAAGCCTATCCATCAAAAGTTTAGACCGAACGGAGCGTTTAACAGGGGCTCTAGAAAGGCTTGATGCCTACATCGGAATGAAAACAGAGGATCTGAATAAGCGCGTGGCTCTGCGCCGGAGAGGGATTGCCATCGCCGAAAAGGCACTGGAATTGGAGGAGCAGTGCAAATCAACTAAGTCATCTATTTCGTCGATTGACTTGAAGTTAGCTGACTTAATTGAATGTCGTGAAGCTGCGGATGCCGTCATTAAAGATGCGAGAGACTTAAGTCGGCGAGCCAAGAAAACAAGGGCCGAGATAGTCCGTCGTGTTTTCAACAATTCACTTAATAATCTATGGGCAGATTTGTTCACTCGCTTGGCGCCTGAAGAGTTATTCGTGCCTGCTTTTGCAGTCCCAAATAATAATGGCGGCCCGGTAGAGGCCATTCTAGAAACGCTTCATAAATCCGGCATTAGAGGCGGGAATCCCCGCGCGATGCTTAGCGCTGGAAATTTAAACACCGCTGCACTGACGTTATTCCTAGCTTTGCACCTCTCTGCCCCACGGAAACTCCCCTGGCTCGTGATTGACGATCCGGTTCAAAGCATGGACGAAGTCCACATATCGCAGTTTGCTGCGCTCTTGAGAACGTTGTCTAAATCCCACAACCGTCAAATTGTTATAGCGGTGCATGAGAAAGCCCTGTTTGATTATCTTTCCCTCGAATTAAGCCCGGCATTTTTAGGTGACCAACTTATAACTGTTGAGTTGGGTAAAGATGGTGCAGGCGACACATTAGCTAAACTAAATCGGATTGGATGGAAGTCGGATGCAGCGTTTGCGGCATAGGAGCTAACCTGAAGGTCTAGATTATTTCAAACCTATATCACCCCTGTGAACCAAGGCACTGGTAGTGCCTTCCCTCCCAATCCACAGGGGTAATTCCAATGTCTGAACAATGTCCTAATTGCCTGTCCATCCGGGTCGGCAAAAATAACTACGGTAAGAAGACCGCTGGCGTGGTCGGTGCTTCTATTGGCGCCTATAGCGGTTTTACTGCTGTCACTGCCGGAGCACTGACAGGCGTGGCTATGGGCGTCAGGGCTGGGCCTGTTGGCGGTATCGGCGGCGCTATCATTGGCGCATTTATAGGCGGTGCCAGCGGCGCATCAGCAGGCGTTGTTTTCGGTGACGTCCTGGATGACTGTGTTCTTGATAACCACCGCTGCCTTGAATGCGGCTATTCCTTCAGCGTTGATTCTGGCTTTCAGAACGATATTCGTTAATTCCCTGACTTTACTAAGGAAAACAACCATGGCTCATCTCATCGAGCAAATGGCCTACGTTGGCCAAACCCCTTGGCATGGCCTGGGGAATGAACTTACGACCAATCAGCCTCTGGAAGTCTGGGCAAAACAGGCTGGCCTGGACTGGCAAATAGAAGAAAGCCCGGTGCGTTTTGTCACCAATGCCGGTGGCCACCTTGGAGAGATTCGGGCGTATCCAGACAGTAAGGTGCTTTACCGCTCTGATACCAAGGCACCACTGTCTGTTGTTGGCAATCGTTTCAAGGTTGTTCAGCCAGAGGAAATTCTGGAGTTCTATCGGGATCTGACGGAGATATCCGGTTTTGAACTGGATACGGCTGGTGTACTGAAAGGTGGTCGAAAGATGTGGGCGTTGGCGCGTACCGGCCAATCCGGTGTGCTGAAGGGTAACGACCAAACCAACGCCTATGTGCTTCTGGCTACGGCCTGCGATGGCACCATGGCCACAACCGCTCAATTCACCAGTATTCGTGTTGTGTGCAACAACACTCTTGCCGTTGCTTTGAAAGGTGCGACGGCGACTGCAGTGAAGGTGAAGCACAACACCGCCTTCGATGCGGAGGCTGTAAAGAAGCAGCTAGGCATATCGGTCTCTGCCTGGGATGACTTCATGTATCGCCTCAAAACACTGAGCGAGCGCAAGGTTAAAACCACGGAGGCACGAAACTACTTCCTGAAAGTGTTTACGGAGGATGTAAAAGAGGGTGTGGGTAAAACCAACGAACGATCCATGGCCCGCGCACTCGCGCTTTATGAAGGTGAAGGTATGGGTGCCGCGCTGGCGTCGTCGGATGGCACGGCTTATGGAATGCTTAGCGCGGTCACCGAGTTCATCGACCACCACCGCAGAGCCAAAACCATTGACCATCGGGTAGATTCTGCCTGGTTTGGAACCGGCGCCGCCGTTAAAAATCGAGCACTCGAACAGGCCATGTCACTTGTGGCTTAACATCGCTTACTAAAACCAAAACGTCATAAAGCCCCGCTTGAGCCTACTGCTCTTGCGGAGCTTTTTTATGTCTGGAGGAAACATAATGGGCATGAGTGCAAACGTAATTCAAAAGCAGCGTCCCGCTTTGCGGCTGGTTTCCACTAAGGATCTCAGTCGGGACGAATGGCTGAAGGTACGTAAGCAAGGCATTGGCAGTAGCGATGCGGCTGCAGCCATCGGTATGAACCCTTACCAATCTCAGCTTGAGCTTTGGATGGTTAAAACCGGGCGGGATGCTGGCTTGCCAAAGCCAAATTCCGACGATCCTAAATCTCCGGTTTACTGGGGCCATGTTTTGGAGCCAATCGTGGCTGAGCAATACAGCCAGCAGACAGGCCGCAAAGTGCGCCGGGTGAATGCGGTACTGCAGCATTCTGATCCGGATAAACACTGGATGTTGGCTAACCTCGATTACTCCGTGGCAGCCGACGACGAGGTGCAGATTCTGGAGTGCAAAACGGCGGGAGAGTTTGGGTCACGCTTATGGAAGGAAGGTGTACCTGACTACATCCAGTGCCAGGTGCAGCATCAGTTGGCAGTAACCGGTAAGCAGGCAGCGGATGTGTGCGTTCTGTTGTGTGGTCAGGAGCTGAAGATTTACCGGGTTGATCGGAATGAAGAGCTCATCGGTGCACTTGTCGCGCTGGAGCGTGAGTTCTGGACGTTCGTTGAAACGGATACCCCGCCTCCGGCAGACGGAACCGATTCTGCAGACCGTGCGTTGCGCCATCTGTACCCAGTGGATCAAGGCGAAACAGTGGACTTCAGCCAAAGCAAAGACCTGTCCGGAGCGTTTGACGAACTGCTGGCCATAAGGTCTGACATGGAAACCCTGAAATCCACGGAGTCGCACCTCAAGCAACGAATCCAAAGCCAGATGGGTGATGCCTCAAAGGCCACTTTCCCAAGCGGTAGCGTTAGCTGGAAACGAAGCAAAGATTCCATTGGGCTGAATACAAAGAAGCTGCTCCAGGATCAGCCAGAGCTGCTGGATCAATACCCAATCACCAAGTCGGGAAGTCGGCGATTTCTCATCCAAGCATAAACACCCCTTGGCCACGCGGGTATGTCAAGTGCCCCGTGGCCCTTTTTCAGGAGAGTCATCATGATTAAAGGTTTAGCGATTACGCCCCCGGTGTTGGGGCGCATCAGCATTGGTCGGGTTGTTGAAAAGAACGGCATCCGGCTGCCACAGAAAGACAACCAATTCACCATTACCTCACAAATTCAGGAGAAAGACGGGTGGCTACTGCACCCCTTGGATGAAGAGATGCGCAAGGATGCGCCAAACGGCAAGCTGCGAACCATTCCGGTGCGCATGTTGTTCAACGAAGCGGATCTCAACCTGAGAGCGGAATACACCATGTTCGACCGGAAAAGCGGCAGGCCAATGTGTGTCGGTAATGGCGATACGTGCAGGCGCCTCACGCAGTCCGGAGTGCAGTCATTACCATGCCCCGGTCCAACGTTGTGTGAGTTCGGCAAAGGCGGGCTGTGCAAGCCCTATGGCCGATTGAATGTGAAGGTGGGTGGCAGTGATGACTTGGGCACATTTATCTTCCGCACGACCGGCTATAACAGCATCCGGACGCTTGCGGCCAGGCTGAGCTATTACCAGGCGGTATCTGGTGGTTTATTGGCGTATATGCCGCTGGAATTGAAGCTGCGAGGAAAAAGCACGACGCAAAGTCGTCGCACGCCAATCTACTACGTGGATTTGGTGATCAAAGAAGGGCTGTCGTTGCAGGAGGCTGTGGCTGAAGCAAGAGAGAAAGCCAAGCAAATGAAAGAAGAGGGTGTTGACCAGGCGGCTTTGGACGCAGCTGCTGCCAAGGGGTATGGTAATGCGCTGTTCGAGTATGACGAGGATGAAATGACTCAGGTGATTGAGGAGTTTTATCCTGCTGGGCGAGTTGATGACGCACAAACTGCTCACCCCGCTGCAATGACACTCCGAGGCGAACTCGGAAGGGTTACGTCAGCTTCTGTGTGATTGAAGGAAAGGACAGAGTGGCCGGTATATTGGCCGCTCCTTTTTTTGGTTTTATTTTTTTGTCGGGTCAGGGCCGGCTTGGCAGGCTTCCCCCTCTGCAAATAACGCCCGAGACGGTGAACTGCAGTGACTTGTTTA
>Ga0209414_1001608_pt1 | contig 10570 bp, 9 predicted proteins | sample LakVidmifraction_4_FD_181154 | JGI IMG/M metagenome (GOLD analysis project Ga0209414, IMG submission 181154) | Hypersaline microbial communities from Lake Vida, Antarctica - Brine Hole Two &gt;0.2 micron (SPAdes) (version 2) | ecosystem: Environmental > Aquatic > Non-marine Saline and Alkaline >... | reverse complement strand
ATTAAAGAAGGGAGATTTATACATTATAGAATCCACTTCTCCGGTTGGGACTACCGAGAAAATGATGAAGCTTATTTATAGTGAGCGGCCAGAGCTGAAAGGAGAAATTCACATCGCTTATTGCCAGGGAATGTGATGCATGAGTTGGTACATAACGACCGAGTGATAGGTGGAGTAGATGACGCAAGTACCCAAAAAGCAATAACTTTTTACAAAGATTTTGTAAATGGAGAATTGCACGCTACCAATGCGCGTACCGCAGAGATGTGTAAGCTCACCGAAAACTCAAGCAGAGACGTTCAGATTGCCTTTGCAAACGAGCTGTCGCTTATATGCGATAAAGCACAGATTAACGTCTGGGAGTTGATTCAACTGGCTAACAAACACCCCAGAGTGAATATCTTGCAGCCCGGATGTGGCGTAGGCGGACATTGTATCGCGGTAGATCCTTACTTTATTACGTCTGAGTTTCCTATGGAATCACAGATTATAGGGAAGGCTCGAGAAATCAACAACTATAAAAGCTTTTGGTGTGCAGAGCAGATTAAAAAAGCCAAGCACGATTTCCAATTGAAACACGGCAGAAAACCAGCCATCGCTTTGATGGGCTTAGCATTTAAACCAAATATAGACGATTTAAGAGAATCTCCGGCAAAATATATTGTACAAAAAGTCTTGCAAGATGCGCAAGACGAAGATTATTATATTGTAGAACCTAATATAGACACCCATCAGGTATTTAAAATTACTCCAGTCCAGCAAGCGATAGAAAAAGCAGACATCATCGCTTTTCTAGTGGCACATGATGAATTTAAAACATTAAGCATCGGCAAAGAGCAATTGGTGATGGATTTTTGTGGGGTGAGGAATAAGTAAGGAATGATTAAAATAAAACACAATTGTTATATTGGTGCTGGTTATGTAGCTAGGCCTACTATGCCCGTTATTGTTAATAAAAATCCTAATATTAAAGATCAGCAAGTATTTAAGATAACAGATTATAGAGAGACAGCCCAAAAAGCTGATATTATAGCGCTTTTAGTGGCTCATAATGAGTTTAAAGAATTGGAGTTTGCAAAAAGGAAGGTGTTTTTGGATTATTGTGGGGTTACAAATTCATAGTGGATTGACAAATTTCAAAACCAGACACACTTTTTCCTCCTATTGTGTAATAGAAAAACAGAAATTATTCTACCTTAAAATAAGTGAATCATGAAAAATATAAACACAAAAGAATATTGGGAGTCTAGATTCGAAACAAAAGATTGGGGCAAAAGTGGCAATAGGCAAACAAGAGAATATGCCATTGCTAATGTTGCACACATGAGCATCAAAAAAGATTTTGATGGTTCCATTTTGGATTTTGGTTGTGCACTTGGTGATGCTGTACCAATTTATTATTCAGCTTTTCCAAATGCATCTTTGAGTGGAGTTGATATTTCAGAAGCCGCTATAAAAAAATGCAAAAAACTATATGGAGATATAGCTGAATTTAATAGTGGAGATTACAAAAGCACTATAAATCATGATATTATAATTGCATCTCATATAATGGAGCACATAACCAATGATAGAACTATTATTAAAGAACTTCTAAAAAAATGTAAGGAGATGTTTATTTTTGTCCCTTTTAAAGAAAATCCACTATATCGAGAACATGTAAATTATTATGAAGAAAATTATTACGATAATTTTAATGTTTTAGAAAAGAGCATTTTTTTAGTTCAATTTAAATATAAGATGTCATTGAAAGAGGTAATAAAAGAACTATTAAAAGGTAGAATTAATAATAAACGTCCATTTTCAAAAGAAATAATTATGTTTCGCATACAGGGTTTAAGGAGTTAGAGTTTGTAAACGGTCCGGTCGTTTTGGAATATTACGGGGTGAGAAATAATTAGAACTTCTTTCTAGCGTATTATTAATTTAAAGATTAGGTGTGCTAATTTTTTCTTCGATACTTAATTCTAAATTTTTTTTATAAACTATAAGTATGATTTTTAAAATGGTACTTTTAGCTCTAAACTAAATTCTATTGTATCAAGTTTTATTTTTTACTATTGACCCCAGTTATAAGGATTATTATAAGTCAATTTCGCATAAATCTCTTATGTCAAAATCAAAATAGAGTATGTAGAAACTAATTTCATACTATAAACTAGAGAAGCGATTATTATTACTCTTTTAAATAAATGAAGTACATAATTAAAAAATAAGTTTTCATCACTGTATTTCTGAAGAGTTTCTTTAATAAGTCTACATATAGACAACAAGTTGCTGAAATTTTAGTTTAATTAGACAATTTCATTTGGAGCAATAAAAACCACTGTAAGTTGTAATTAATATTTTGAAAATTACTTGTGTTGAGATACAAATTACAAATAAACAAATTAAACCTATGAGTCGCTAGTTTAGTATTGTAAAAATATTCACCATATATAGAGTATCAAGTTAAAAAATTTAATGGGGTTATTAAAGAATTCATTTAAAGAGACTAATAATAGCATACAGGCTTTTTGGGTTGCACTGGGTAGCTTAAGCTCCATGGCAGTTGGGATTGTTAGTGCTGCAATACTATCTCGTTATTTTGACAAAACAGATTATGGAACCTATAAACAAGTTTTATATATATATTCTACACTATTAGTTGTTTTTTCAGCAGGATTACCTCGCGTATTTTCTTATTTTCTTCCAAGATATAATTTAGAAGAAGGAAAGACCATAGTTAAAAAAGTAAATAGAGTCTTGTTTTTAGCAGGTTTGACTTTCTCAATATTTTTATTTTTATTTTCAGATATTATAAGTAATCTTCTTAGAAATCCAGATTTGTCTTATGCTTTGAAGGTATTCTCTCCTATCCCTATGCTACTTTTGCCTACTTTAGGTATTGAAGGTATATTTTCCACCTATAAAAAGACCATTTATATTGCTATTTACAATGTAATATCAAGGATATTGACAGTTTCACTTATTGTGATTCCAGTTATAATTTTAGAGGGTAGCTATATCTCGGCAATTTATGGTTGGTTAGTAGCGTCTTTCTTGACATTTATCATGGCTTATTTTTTTAAAGGTATTCCGTTTAAAAAAGTGAGTTCAATTGAAACTTCTTTGAATTATAAAGAGATCTTTGCCTATAGTTTACCACTTGTTGGAGCTAGTATATGGGGGATATCGGCTAAAGCTGCTAATGAATTTTATATAAGTCGATATTTTGGAACAGATGTTTTTGCAGAGTTTTCTAATGGCTTTATTGAACTTCCTTTCGTAGCTATGGTAACCTCTAGTGCATCAATAGTTCTTATGCCTATTTTTTCTAAGGTTTTTCATGAAAATAAAGGAGTAAAAGAATTAGTAGAGATTTGGAGAAGTACTTTAAATAAGTCTTCAAAAATTATCTATCCGCTTCTTATATTCTTTATTGTATTCGCTTCAGAAGTTATGGTATTGTTATACTCACAGAAGTACGAACAATCTGGTGTTTATTTTAGGATTAATTTGTTCTTAAATTTTTTTAATATTATTCTTTTTGCACCCTTGTTTTTAGCTATGGGAAAAACAAACCTTTACGCTAGAGTGCACATGGTATTAGCTATAGTAATATGGATTTCCGATTATGCTTTGGTTCACCTATTTAATTCACCTCTAGTAATAGCCTTTAATTCGACCTTTTTAAGTATTTTAAAAATTATTTATTTCCTATATTTAGCATCATATTTATTAGAAATTAAGATGCTATACCTCTTCCCTGTAAAAAGATTACTGTTAATTATGTTTCATGGGGTGCTAATTGTTTCAGTTGTTAAAACAGTACAGATATTCTTGCTACTCTCTCTTCCACTTTTTCTACAGATTTTGATTTGTGGTACATTGTATGTCTCTTTGTTGCTGGTATCGGGGAAACTTTTTAAAATAGATTATTTTAATGTGGTACAACCTATCTTAAAATTAATAAAAGATAAAAAATGAAATTAAGCATAATCGTTCTTTATTGGAAGAGGATATAAGTCAAACACAAATAGTAAACGGTTTAAAAGCTTTTTTTAATAGTGAAAATGTAGCTTCTTAATTATTTTTAAATCAAGATTTGTTTGGTCTAGCTAAATAAAAAAAATACGGTATATATTCTTCGTGTGCAATGGATAGTGTAGTTAGCGCAGGAGTTTAATTATTTTGAAAGCATACATTCTGGAAATTAGAATAGAATTGAGAAGAAGTACTGGAAAAACTGGTTTTATCCACGTTATTTAAATTATACTTCGAAATATTAGCAAAAGCTCAAAATCTATATATTTTGTGAGGCCACGAATTGTTTAACAATATCTTAAATTTATAGAATGATCAACTCCCAAGTATTTTATAAAGGAAAGAAGAGAAATAAAATACACCTTTGGGTGGAAATCAAAAGGAATACTAATTGTGGTATGGATAAATATTTAGCATGAGTACTTGGCCAAAAGAACATAACCTAGACAAGGCAGTCAAATTCATATTGTTTTTGATTTCACCTACAATAGCATTTCTTTACTCTTTAAGAACTATTAAAACTAAATCATCCTACGTCGTTTTCTTTCTAGCAGCCCTATTTTTTGGAATGGCTTTTACTGTTGAAAGTGGAAAAACAGATGATGTAGGAATTGATGGCGCTAGTTACAGAGAGAAATTTGATCGCTATATACATTATGGTGAGTATCTTTATTATGAACGTTTAAATGAATATCTAAGTTTTGACAAGGGAGATAAAGATTTCTACTTTGATACCGTAGCATTTTTCACCTCTAAAGTAACGCATAACTATCATGTTATGTTTCTAATTTTCGCTATGGTCTTTGCTTATTTTGCATTAAAATCATTCCGATTTTTAACTACAGAAACAAAATTTGTCACTTCCTATGCCTGTTTTCTTTTGGCATTTCTATTTATGAATAATCAAATTTTCAACATCAATGGACTTAGATTTTGGACAGCTGCATGGATTGGTGTTTATTCGATATTTCAAATTTTTAGAAAAGACAATAGAAAATACTTTCTCCTAGCCTTGTGTACTCCATTTATACATGGAGCATTTTGGCTCTTTTTGTTAGTGTTAATTATCGCATATTTCAATCAAAAAAAACACAATACTTGGGTGATTTTATTTTATATAAGTTTTGGATTATCCTTCATATCTGTAGAATTAATGAGAATCTCTATTGATTACTTACCAAATTTTCTTCAAAATATGGCATTAGCATATACGAATGAAGAATACATTGAAGAATTAGGAAGTAAAAGTAATGCATATTTTTATGTAAGCCAATTTTTCTCATATGCGCTAAAAATTTACATTAACGTTATGGTTTTGTTATTTATTAAAAATGCCAATCAAATTACTGCTAACCCAAAAACCGCAAAGCTTTTTTCGTTTCTACTGGTTTGGATGTCTTTTGTTAATTTTGTAGCTCCTATTCCCTCATTAGGAGGTAGGTTTCTCAGTCTAGCACTTCCGATTATTGCATATATTTGGCTTGTGAATTTTAAAGGAGTTAAATATAAAAAGTACTTACAAATCATGCCGTTTGTTTTTGCTTTTAAAATATATTTGTTGTATTCATTATATAGCGAGGTTCTAGATTTTAAATTCTATATTTCTAGTCCATTTTATTTAATTTATAAATATCTTATTGTTGCATGACGTCTTTAAAAATTATAATAATTTCTAGAAATTGCTATCCAACTGTAGGTCCACGAGCTCATCGTAGTACAGAGCTAGCAAAAAAATTGGTAAGAATGGGGCATAAAGTAACTATATATGCTTTATTAGGTAACTTTAATTATGATAATTACAGTAAAGAAACTGGAATTACTTTTAAAACTTTAGGAGTTTCTAAATTAGGTGTTAAAGATAATACCAATTATTATAATCGTTCTTTTTTAGCAAAAGGGATCAGAAGGTTATTTTCTAAATTATTGGAGGTTCCTAATATTGAATTAATTCCGATGGTGAAAAAAGCATTAAAGAAAGAATGTGAAATTGATTATTTAATTACAATTGCTCAACCTCATACAATTCATTGGGGAGCTGCGAGTTATATTTCAAAATATAATAATAAAATTAAATTTTGGGTGGCTGATTGTGGAGATCCGTTTATGAAAAACCCCTTTGATTCTCATCCTATATACTTTGCGAAATTTGAGAAAAAGTGGGGTAAGCTTTGTAATCATATCATTGTTCCTATTGAAGAGGCTAAAAAAGCTTATTACAAAGAGTTTAAAGGCAAAATAGAGATAATACCTCAAGGATTCGATTTTGAAGATGTGAAACTCCATGATTATTCCCCAAATTCTAAACCCGTGTTTTCATATTCAGGTATTGTATATGAGAATCATAGAGACCCTAGCTTATTTTTGGATTATTTAAGTGAATTAGATTATGATTTTAAATTCATTGTTTACACTAAACCAAACAAGTTATTTGATGCATATAAAGGTAAGCTGGGAAGTAAGTTAGAAATAAGAAGTTATATACCTAGAGAAGAGTTATTGTATGAACTATCTAAGATGGACTTTTTGATTAATATCAAAAATAGTTCAGGTGTTCAACAACCTAGCAAATTAATTGATTATGCTTTGACAGATCGTCCAATTTTAGAGATTACTTCTTCCTTTCTAGAAGCTAGCAAGTTCAATGATTTTATTAATGGAGATTATGGAAATAAATTAATTATAAAAAACATTGAAAATTATAATATTGCAAATGTTGCTAAAAAGTTTATTGAACTCTATAACAAATCTTCATGAAAATTGAAAATGTTACAGATATTGTTTGGTGGATTATTTAAAAGCATTCGGAAAAATAAATAGACAGGTTATTTGCTTATCGAAGCATTTCATGAGAACCCTATCGTAAAACAATCCTAGCAAACTAATAAGAAGTAGAAAATGAGAATCGCAATAATTTTCACAGGTGATATAAACAACCGTAAAGGTAAGTTCAATAATATTTATGAAAGAATTAATCAATTAAAAAAAGTATCAGGTTTAGATGTAGATGTCTTTTTAATTCAGTACAAATACAGTTGGTTATTCAAAAAATTTAAGAAAGTTAATTTGGCATTAGAAGAGAATTCCATCATAAATGGAATAACTTTTAAAAACCTAATGGTTAAATTAACCTTGGCAGAATATATTTCTACGTATCGTTTGAAACTCCAAGATATTGCTTGTAAAAAGCAATTATCAAAATATGAACATCGCTTTAAAGAATATGATATTCTTTCAGTTCATGGTTTACTAGATTTGAGTTTAGCCTCCTCAGTTAAAAAAAAATATGGAATCCCTTTTGTGATGACATGGCATGGTTCTGATATTAACAGATATCCATTCACTAATAAAAAGACATTTAAATCTGTTAAATTCTTTTTAGAGTATGCTGATTATAACTTCTTTGTAAGTAAGGAATTAAAAAGAGTTTCTGATAAAATAGCTATAACAAATGACAAGTCTCACTTATACACTGGCCCTTCTGAAATTTTCAATAAAAAATCGAGTCTCGAAAAAACAAAAATCAGAGAGAATTTAAATATTTCTTCAAAACATATAATAGGATTTATTGGTAATATTATGCCAATTAAAAACGTATTAGTTTTGCCTGAAATCTTCAGAGAAATTCAGAATAAGACTAATGATGTTGGTTTCTTAATTATTGGAGATGGTTTTTTATTAGATGCATTACAAAAACAAATAGAAATTCTTAACATTTCAAATGTCATTTATATGGGGAAAGTCCAGCCAGAAGAAGTACCCGATTTAATGAATGCCTTAGATGTATTATTAATACCTAGTTTAAATGAAGGATTACCTAGAGTAACTCTAGAAGCACAAGCTTGCGGAGTTCATGTGGTAGGATCTGACGTGGGAGGTATTCCAGAAGCAATTGGAGAAAAAAATTGTTTTAAACTAGGCGATGGATTTACTAAAAATATTTCGAACAGGGTAATTGAAATTTTAGAAAACTATGAGAAACCACAATCATTATCTGTAGAATTCTCATGGGATGAAACTATTCGTAAAGAACTAAAGGTTTATAAATCAGTTATAGCAAATTAACAGCAAGCTATAATCAAAAAAACTTTACGAACTATGTTGAGTTGGGTTTATACTTATTAAGTTTATTTCGAATCATATAAAAAATTAATAGATAAAAACTCAGCCAAATATTTCTTTTATTGCTTTTGAAAAGTTAAAATCAATTATGAAAAATGAACATATATTATATATACCAGAAATAGATATTTCTATTGATGACGGCTCTGGAATTAACGAGAGAAATTTCGTTAAAATACTTCTTGATAAAAAAGTAAATGTATTAATACCGAGACCAGTAAATAAAGATGTCCTAAAAGATTTACATAATCATGAGAATTTACATTTTACGTGGTATTTAAATAGAAGAAACCCTTTTAGCTATATATTTCATGTTTTTAGAAAAATCATAGATATAAATAAGATTAATAAATCAAAAAATCCTGCCATAGTAGTTTTTAGATTAGGTCTTATTCCGTTAGATGTATTCTTTGCGAAAAGAATTTTAAAAAAAAGGACATTCTTAAAACATCTAACATTCTTGGGGTCTTCTCAAAAAAAAAGTTTTTTGTTAAGCCTTACAGCAATAATTAGATCCAAATTTATTAATAAAAAATTAATTGACGGCTGTGATACCCCTTCATTTATGACTAAGCAATATATTGAGAAACATTATGGCTTAACTAATATTCATATAGCTAAAAACGGTACATCGAAAAGTGAAATAAATAACTTTAAAAAAGAAAAAAATTTTATTTATATAGGTAGGTTAAGTAGAGGAAGAAATACGGATAACTTATTGGAAACATTCTCTAAGTGCAATAAGAATATCGATATTTTTGGTTTTGGAGAAATGGAGGGTTTAGCAAAAGAGTATTCAAAAAAGTTTGATAATATAAATTTTCTTGGAAAAGTTACATATAACGAATTAGTCAAAATTTTACCATTGTACAAGTTTGGAATAGATTTAACTTATGTTGATACAGAATTTGGGAAAGCATCTTATTCACAAAAAATAGCTCAATACTTATCTTTTGGTTCAAATGTATTAGTCGTAAAATGTCTAGACAACCAATTTATTGAAGACAATAATTATGGGATACTTTATGACATAGAGTCAGATAACTTAGCTCAATTAATTAACGAGGTTGAATATAATGATGTTGATGTTTCAAAAATAGCTGAATATATATACGCAGAAGAAATAGTAGAAAGTTTATTACAATTTTGGAGAAAATGATTATTTATATAGCAGGTTACGGACGAAGTGGTTCTACATTACTAGACATTGTTCTAGCAAACTCAGAAAATGTTTCTACTCTTGGAGAAATAGGTAAGATAGTGAGTGAAAGAACTATTATTACAAACAAGTTTTATGCTGACATATTATTTCGTACAATAGAAAGTCTTAAACTATCTGAAAAAGAACTTAATGAAATTGCTTTGGCAGATAGGTCATTTAATAGATTTAATTCAAAATATAAAGATTTTTGGACCCTTTTTCTTGAAAACTCAAAAATAGAGCAAGAAAAAAGCATTTTTGTAGATTCTTCTAAAACGACTTGGCACACTTTATTTAGACCGTCAAATTTATCCAAAACTGGTTTTGAAGTCAAAATTATATTTTTAAAAGCTTCCTATAAAAAAGTATGGAAATCTGCTTTAAAAGGCTCTAACAGTTCTCTCCAAGATAGCACTTCTACTCCTAAAAAACTGTATTTTTTTGCTTTTAGAACACTTGTATCTAAGTTTTTTACTGATTTATTAACGAATATGTTGTATAATAATAAAAGTCACAAACTTATTAAAGTAAATTATGTAAACTTTACTGATGATCCTGAAAATACATTGAAATCTATTTCTGATAAATTAGAAATAGATTTCAAAAATTTAGATGACAAAATAGCTAATAATCAATTTCTTGTTAAAGGTGGTTATTCAGGAAATAGATTAAGGAAAGAAGGAACTGTTATAAAAATTAAAAAGAGTGATAAGTAAATTATAGATTTCCCCTTTTTATGAATAGACCTAAACTCATCCGTATCACCACCGTTCCAATGTCTCTAGAAAAGCTTTTAATTGGACAGCTAGAATTCATGCAAAGCTATTTTGAGGTTACAGCAATTTCTGCCGAGAAAGAGAAGTTGGAGTTTTTAGGGCAAGCGAATGCTTATAATACTTATCATATTGAGATGACTCGCCAAATAACTCCTTTGGCAGATCTAAGAGCTGTATATAGACTATATAGATACCTTAAGAAAGAAAAAGCAACTATTGTACATACGCATACCCCAAAAGCAGGCATTGTTGGGATGTTAGCGGCAAAGATAGCAGGGGTGCCCATACGTCTGCATACGGTAGCCGGTTTGCCTTTAATGGAGGCGAAAGGGAAGAAACGCTGGTTGCTGAATAAAGTAGAAAAACTCACCTATTCTTGTGCCACGAAAGTCTATCCTAACTCCCAAGGTTTGAATGATTTTATTTTGCAAGAAAAGTTTACTACTCA
>Ga0209414_1001607_pt1 | contig 10574 bp, 13 predicted proteins | sample LakVidmifraction_4_FD_181154 | JGI IMG/M metagenome (GOLD analysis project Ga0209414, IMG submission 181154) | Hypersaline microbial communities from Lake Vida, Antarctica - Brine Hole Two &gt;0.2 micron (SPAdes) (version 2) | ecosystem: Environmental > Aquatic > Non-marine Saline and Alkaline >... | reverse complement strand
GCTATTTGAGTCAATTACCTCGAGCTGAACGCCCATCTCCCGAAGCGCGCTTTTATCGCGGTCAAACATCTTTTCTTTCGCGGCATCGGAAGCTTGCTCGGCATAGGAAACGATTGAACCAAAAATGTCGTTTTTGCTCAAGCCAATTACCGGTGCCGCCATTAGGCAGCAGGTTAGCGTGAACAGCCGCTCGGCTGGGCTCTGCTTATTCACGCTTGCCGACATCTGAAAACTACTTTCCTAGGACATCAATCACGAAAATCAAGGTTGAGCCGGCCGGGATGCTGCCCTGTTCACTGTCTCCGTAACCAAGTTCTGGCGGAATCACGGCAATAACGCGTGAGCCAACGCTAACTTGATCAAGAGCCGTTACGAAGCCTTCAATAAGGCCGTCAACGGTAAGTGGGAAAGTGGCAGGAGACTGCCTCTCCCATGAACTATCAAACTGCTCTCCAGCCCAGGTCCAACCGGTGTAGTGCAACACGACGTTGTCACCAACCTCAATTAGCTCTCCGCCACCTTCGATTAGCACTGCACTCAAGAATTCATCTGGTGCATCGGTGGCTGGAATCTGGATACCTGGCTGTCCGTTTGGAGCCGAAATAACTGTTGGTAGGCCCGCCTTTGCAGGCTGACTGTCTCCATTGGCCTTAGGTAGGTAGGCCTTGGCAATATCAAAAACGAAGATAACTCCGTCGGTTGGGGCAATTCCAATGCTTTCGATGCCAGCTCCACCGTGGGCGTTTTGGGCATCCAGCAGCACCGCAACGCGCGAACCGACCTTTACTCCGGTAAGTGCGCTACAAAAATCTGGCACCAGGCCTGGGTAAAGATTCTGGGGGGAATAGTCCTGGCCGGTGAAGTCAGAGGCTTGCAGCGTGTCTCCAGTCGAGGCGTTGAAGCCCATGAAGTGAAGTAGCACCTGCTGGCCACCGAGGATCTCCCCCCCATCACCTTCGATAATTATTGCTGTCTCAATTCCAGTTCCTGAAAGAGGAACCGGGAAGCTGACCTCTGGCTGTGTGCCAATGTCTCCCAGGACGGTTATCTGATCGGCCGCATCACCAGTTTGGAAACTCTCACACTGGGTGTCTATCCCGATGCTCAGCTCCGCGTAGGTAAGAGGACCACTTGGTTCACTGGTGCAGCCAGCGAGGATAAGTATCGGGATAGAAAGCGCAGCTATTTTTCGCAAGTTAGATCTCATTTCTGGGTTTCCCTAATTCTGCCTTGGTTTCAGGTTGTTCGTGACCTTACGGACTGTTTTTCTCAGCTTTTTCTCACTAAGTGGTCGTTGACCCATGGCTTGGGGTAACCAGATGTCCATGTCCTCATCGGTGTGCTCGGTCTTGTTACCCCTTCTGGACTTGAAGCTTGGAAGCACAGTGTCGGGAGCAAGCCTTCTTGCGGACAGCAAAAAGCCAGTGTGGGAAATCATTCTGTGCTCAGGCCTTACTGCCAAACCATCCAGGTGCCACGGTCTAACCATTGACTCCCATGCCAGTGGGGCGGTGAAGCCACCGTGGGCTCTAATCTCTTCGAAGGTTCGGCTCAATTGCGTAACCGTTGCCACATAGACGATGATCAAACCACCTGGCTTCATCGCGGTTGCAACCTCACCGATGCACTCCCATGGAGCAAGCATGTCTAATACGACCCGATCGGCGCTCGCGGTTTCACAGCTTTCGGGAAGCATTTCTTGCAGGTCGCCGATGACAACCTCCCAGTTGGCAGGGTTGAGGCCTAAGAAGTTCTCGACGTTCCCCTTGGCAATTTCGGCAAACTCGCTTCTACGTTCAAATGAGGTCAGCTTTCCTTTTTCACCTATGGCTCGGATTAGGTAGCTCGAGAGTGCCCCGGAACCAACACCGGCTTCAATAACGTTTGCGCCAGGGAAAATGTCTCCCTCCACGATGATTTGAGCTGCGTCCTTCGGATACACGATCGCAGCACCGCGCGGCATCGACAGTACATAGTCGCTCAGTAACGGCTTGAGCGCCAAGTACTGATCGCCATTGTGGTTCTCTATCACCGAACCAGAGGGTCTACCGATGATGTCATCGTGCTGAATCTCGCCTTTATGGGATCCAAAACGGGTTCCGGTGGCCAACCGAATGGTGTTCATGATGCCCTTTGGACCAGTTAGCTGGACTCGGTCGCCAGCTTCAAAAATTTCAGTCATTTATCCTCTTTGTTAATTCTCAAAGCCGCTAGATTTTCGATGCTTACCTCGGCCAAGGAGGTAATAATTCTTCTGCGTGGGCCAGTTGGCAAATTGATGATGCTTGTCACGCCGATTGCGTGACAGCCCGCAGCTTCTGCAGAGGCCAGTCCAGTCGGTGAGTCTTCGAACGCGAGACAATCCTCTGGCGCTACCCCCAATAGCTCTGCTGCACGTAGGTAGGGCTCTGGGTGGGGTTTTCCGTGAGTGACGTCGTCCCCGGCCACCACCACATCGAAGGCCTGAAAGTCAATCTGCTCGGCAACCGTCAGCGCCATGGTTCGCATAGACATAGTCACTAGAGCGGTTTTGATGCCGGCTTTTTTCAGTTCAACTAGCAGTTCAAGTGCTCCTGGTCGCCACGGTAGTTTTGTCTTTAGTTGCTCAATGACTTCTCCGGTAAGCCGATCGATGACCTCCCGAGTATTCATGTCGTCAATCCCAAACTGATTTCGCAAGAAGTCCGAAGAGTGAAATAGATCGTTTCCGATTAGTTGGACTGCGTCTTTTTCGGTCCAAGTGCCGCCGTATTGCGTTGCTAGGCGAGCCTCGGAGAGCATCCAGTAGGGCTCGGAGTCAATTAGGGTGCCATCCATGTCCCAGAGCACGGCTTTTGGAAAGTTATTAGTCGACATTTGTCCCAGTCTAGTTCCAGCGTCAATTAGAATTTGTGGGTATAAAGGGAGTTCACTTGCTGACTGGTCGCATTCTTATTGTCGCCTTCGAGGGCTGGAACGACGCCACCGAAGCCGCGACCGGTGCCCTGAAGGCGCTATCCGGGCAAATCTCTGGGCAGATTCTAGAGGCTGTGGACCCGGAAGATTATTATGATTTCCAGTTTTCCAGACCGATTGCCGAGTATGACGATAAAGGTCAGCGCATCCTAAACTGGCCCACAACCGAGCTCTTGCAAGCAAGCGTAGAAAAAGCAAAAGCGCAACCTCGGTTGCAGGAGATCTTTTTGCTACTTGGAACTGAGCCTTCAAGGCGTTGGATAACATTCGCCGCCGAAGTCATGGAGATGGTTCAGGACCGCGAGATTGACCACGTGATAATGCTCGGAGCGATGCTGGCTGATGTCCCCCACTCGAGGCCGGTTCCGTTTTTCAAAAGCTCACAAAATAAGGCGCTTCAAGAGTCGCAAGACCTCGAGTCCTCGAGCTACGAGGGCCCTGTTGGCATCTTGGCGGTTCTTGCTCAAGCCTTTGAGGCAGAGAACATACCGGTGATGTCACTCTGGGCATCTGTGCCGCACTATGTTCACAACGCTTCGAATCCAAAGGCTGCCCTCGGTTTTCTAAACCAACTGGAGGCGCTAACCGGTGTCCAGTTCGAGGGCTCTTCCCTGGTCGACGAGGCTTTTGAGTGGGAAAAATCGATTGATGACGTTTCCGAAACTGATGAAGAGCTTGCTGCCTACATAGATCAGCTTGAAACCAGTAGAGACGCCCTCGACAGCGAGCAAACATCAGGAGATTCACTGGCCAAGGAATTAGAAAAGTATTTGAAATCTAGGCCTGACAGCCCGGATGCGGGAAAAGCCTAGATCGCCCCCAGACCAAGCGCTATTAGCAATGCTGAACCAACGCCAACGCGCCAAATCACAAACGGTAGATACGACCCCTTGATTAAATAGCGAAGCAGCCAGGCGATTACGGCATAGCCAGCCACGAAGCTGACAATCGTTGCCGCTATCGTTGCTGCCAGTAGGTCATTCGGCAGATCTTGATAGCTTCCTAGAAACTGATGTGCCCCAGCACCCAGCACTGCCGGAATTGCCAGCAGAAAGCTATATCTTGCCGCAGCCTCTCTGGTGAAGCCAAGCATTAGGCCAACGGTTATCGATCCTCCGGACCTTGATACCCCGGGAATGAGAGCCAAAGCTTGGCCAAAACCGAAGGCAAGTCCGGAGCGAAGGTTCAGCTCCCCCAGTTGCTTGGTTTTGAACCCAATTCGGTCTGCAAGTCCCAGCAGTAGTCCGAACACAATTAACATCACACCGATAATCCAAAGCTGGCGCAATTCTGTTTCAATCGCATTCTGAAAAATAAGACCCAAAACGACGATGGGAACGGTTCCAATGATCACTAGCCAGCCAAGCCGGGAGTTTGACTCCTGTTTCGACCAAGGGCGCAGAGCATTTTTGAACCAGGAACGAAGAATTTCAAGGATTGTCTTGGCGAAATAGCTGACGACCGCAAGCTCGGTTCCTATTTGAATGGTTGCGATAAACGCCGTTAGCTGGGGTTTAGTTAGGTCACCGAAACCAAAGACTTCTTGGGCAATTTGGACATGGGCACTTGATGAAATTGGCAGGAACTCGGTTAGTCCTTGGATTAGGCCGAGAATTATTGCTTCGAGTGGGCTCATTCTTCTTCGGCTAGTTCAATTGGCAAGTATTCATCAAAACTTGCCGACAGTGACTCTTCGTAGCCCAGAAAAGCATCCTCGACTTGAACGTAGGCCTGCTCGATTTCTGAGGCTTCGCCTTCACGCTGGGTGAGGATGGCATCAAGATGCCTCTCCAACGCTCCTATGAGCTTTTGGAGTGCGACCTGCGGCTCTTGATGCATAGTCATAAGTTACCGCTTTGTTCCATTCAAGCCAAATACTTAACTATTCTGAAAGTGCGTGTTCATGGTAAGTTTACTTTTGGCTCAACCGATTGAGCATTCACCTGTCCGGGTGGCGAAATGGTAGACGCGCTAGCTTGAGGGGCTAGTCCTCTTACGAGGGTGAGGGTTCAAGTCCCTTCCCGGACACCAGAAACAAAAAAATCAACTTAGAATTAGGCATGTGATAGGTAGCTTGGATCCAGCGGTTGATTACGCAACGGCCCAAACCCGTCAAATGCTTGCCGGCCTGAAGGTCCTTGCAATGACCGGCGCTGGGGTCTCCACCGATAGTGGAATTCCTGACTACCGAGGCCAAGGCCGGGTTATTCGACACCCCTTGACCTTTGACCAATTTTTAGCTTCGGAAGAAAACCAAGCCAGGTATTGGGCCAGAAGCTACGTTGGCTGGAACCGGATTGCTAGCGCTGAGCCGAATCAGTCTCATTTGTCCCTTGCCAAGGCAGAGCAGACCGGACAAATCCAGCAACTAATCACCCAAAATGTTGACGGACTCCACCAAAAAGCCGGTTCAAAAAACGTAATTGAGCTCCATGGCCGACTAGATCGGGTGGTTTGTCTCGACTGCACTGGTTCTATTTCAAGACAGGAAATGGACGGCATCATCCAGGCCAACAATCCCTCGATTGATCGAAACGCCAAAATTGAATTCACACCGGACGGCGACGCCGAAATCGAAGTTCCAGAAAACTTCAAGATTCCAACTTGCCAAAGCTGCAATGGTCGCTACAAGCCAGACGTTGTGTTTTTTGGAGAGCAGATTCCACAAACAAGAGTTGCAGAGGCAAAATTGGCGGTCGAACAGGCCGAGGCAGTATTGGTCGCGGGTAGTTCGCTTGCGGTCAATTCTGGTCTCAGGCTTGTAAAGCAAGCGAAAGATCTGGGGCAAAAAATTGTGATCATCAACCTTGGTGAGACCAAAGCAGACAACATCGCCGACGTGAAGCTAAACGCATCTGCAGCCGACGTATTGGGAGCCCTGTTTTTATGAGCGGAACAGTCCTAGGTCTTTTTCGCCATGGCCAAACCGATTGGAACCTCGATCTGAGGCTTCAGGGCACTGCCGAAATTCCACTAAATAGCCACGGCGTGGAACAGGTAAGAAGTGCCACCAAGAATCTAGAGCTGGACAGCTGGGACATTGTGCTGACTTCCCCGCTTGGCCGTGCAAAGCAGACTGCCGACATTATCTTGGCTGAAATGACCGGCACCGAGTTAGTTGTTGAGCCAATGCTGATTGAGCGCTCATTTGGAATCGGCGAGGGAATGCTCTATTCGGAATGGCACGAGAAATATGGCCAGTTAGAACAGATACCGGGCGCTGAGTCAAATAGCTCCATCACTCTTAGGTCCAGACAGCTACTGGACCTAATACTCGAAAAATACTCCGGGGCCAAAATCTTGGCTGTCTCTCACGGTGCGCTAATTAGATATTTGCTCACTGAGGTGAGCCAAGGATCGGTTCCGCCTGCTGGTGAGCGGCTGCAGAACGCCTCACTGCACATGTTGCGTCACGGTGCCGGCTGGGAATTGGATGCTTGGGCGCCGGATCCGCTAGGTGATCTTACGCAGGCTGGCTAACAGTTCTTTGGCACTGTGCTGCCAAGAAAACTTGGCCGATTGCTCGAGCGCCTTTTTAGAGTAACTAGACCAAGTTTTCTCCTCTGAGAGCCTGACTACTTCAGCCGCAAACTGCTCTGGCGACGAATTATTGAAGAACACTCCGGCCTCGCCTGCTACCTCCCGGAAGATTGCCAAGTCGCTCACGATTACCGGTAAGCCTTGCGACATTGCTTCGACAAGCGGGATACCAAATCCTTCATCCTTTGATGCGCTCACTAGAGCGAATGCTTTCCCGAGCCATATTGAATACTCATTGTCGGTGACCCCATTTTCAAACTGAACCTTGGCGCCGACTTTTCCCGCAAGTTTTTGCAGCTCACTGCGTTTTTTACTGCTCAACCTGGAAAGTAAGACGAGCGTTTTGTCCGGCAGTATTGCCATGGATTGAATTAGCACCTCAACGTTTTTATACCCGGTGAAACTTCCCATGTAGAGCAGGTATTCAGAGTCATGCCGAGACTTGCTTGGCTTTGTTATTTCAAGGTCGGACGCGTTATGCACGACCTCTAACGGCCTTTTTGTCAGTTTGGCGTCAATTATTTGTTGGCGGGAGGTCTCTGACACGGTAAGCACCAGATCAGCACGATTTAGCACCAGACGCTGTGGCAGGTATGTGAGGTGAAACAGTATCCAACCCAATCGAACGGGCACTGAGAAGGCCTTTGGTGGCCTGCGATGACGGTAGTAAATCAAATCATGGAGAGTCAGAACAAGCTTGAAGTTTCGACCCAACGATGAAGTTGTTTGCATTGGGCTAATTAGCACGCCTAGGTTTTCCAGATTCAGCCTTCTGGCAAGGGTTAGTTCGAGAAACGATGTCGGATCATTCACTTTAAGCACGGACAAGTTTTGAGGTAGTAGCGCTCGTTGCTCATCGAGGTGGATTAGGACGCTCAAGGGCGTCAACTTGTTTAGTTCGCCAATCAAACCGAGGCTGAAACTGGTTATCCCGTCCGGGCTGGACGGATTGATGAATCTGCCGTCAAACCAAATGTTGCTCATTCGGCTTCCAGAAATTCGGTTATGGCATTTGCAATTTCAACTGGTTTTTCGTAGTGAGCAAGATGTCCCACTTTCTCCAGCACCACGAGCCTGGAGTTTGGGAGCAGCTCGTTTAGGCGCAGCTGCTCAGAAACTGGCGCAATTGCATCCTGGGCTCCGGCTATCAAAAGCATTGGCCCATTCAGTTTTGCCGAGTGGTCAAAAACTGAGCCGGTGTTGGCTGCCTGAAAGCCCTCTAGGGCGACTCTGCTTGATTGATAACCGGAAAAATATCTGCCGTGTTGGTCGTGAATAAAGCGTCTGAGTTTGCTATTTCTGGTTTTTGCAAGGCCAATCGACATCGCCCTCGTTGCAATTCCGGAGGACATTAGCCAGGGTCCGATCAATCTATTCGCGCCAATTCGATAGTAAAGCGCAGCGAATCTGTTCCCCAATGACCTCGAGGTACTCCCTCTGGCAGTAATCGGGTTTATTAGGCAAACCTTGTTGGCGGACAATCCCTTGGAAATCGCGTCTGCAACTACTAGCGTTCCGAAGCTGTGACCAACAACAAGGTCGTATGGCCCGGTCGTTTCGTGGAATTCAATCAGCCAATTTCCGTAGGAAGACAGGTCGTGGTGTTCAAGCTCTGCGCTTTTCCCAAAGCCAGGAAGATCTGGGCTGATCACCGTCATGTCCTGGAGTGCACCGGCGACAGCCTGTAAACCGTGGTGGTCCCCTCGAAACCCATGAATAAAGAGCACTCTTTGCTCCGTGCCCGAGTAAGTCCACACCGCGGTGCTGGCAAAATCAGCCCTAGTAGCGCGATCATTGGCTAGCACAAAAAGTTCCGCTGGTGGATTGGTCAACACTGTCACCTAACCAGTCTAGGTTGGTTGGAAGCGCACTATCGTTTTAGGCAGGAGCCAATTTGTTAGATTTTGATTTTGAACCCGAAGCCCCGAGCTGGTCCAAGCAGGTTGCGGCCTTTGACTTAGAGACCACAGGGCTAGATCTAAAAACTGCCCGCATCGTGACTGCCTGCGTGGTTGTGCTGGGCCCAACCGGAGAAGTCCAAGAGCTTCGTGAGTGGCTCGTTAACCCCGGTATCGAAATACCTCAGGCCGCATCTGATGTCCACGGTGTTACCACCGATGTCGCCGTTCGAGATGGCATGGGTCCTCTAACAGCCATTGCAGAAATTAGCCAGGAACTAAAAAGACTCAATGCGACTATGCCGTTGGTGGCATTCAATGCCCCGTATGACTTTACGATTTTGGCCAATGAGGCAATCAGATACCAGCTTGAGCCATTAGAGCCACGAACCGTGCTTGACCCATTGGTGCTTGACCGCAAGGTAGATAAGTTTCGAAAGGGAAAGCGCAACTTGGTGGTTATGGCCGAACATTACGGCGTTGAGCTCACTGATGCCCATAATTCAACGGCCGACGCCATCGCCGCTGGGAAGCTAGCCCAGCAAATTGCAAAGCGATTCGCAGAGCTGGATATTCCAATTGAAAAGTTACACGAAGCTCAGTCCCAATGGAGCGATGAGCAGTCGGAAAGTTTTGCAAAGTTCATGAGACAGCAAAACCGCCCGGATTTCCAGGCGGAATTGGGTTGGCCAAAAAGGCTTTAGCTGAAGTTTTTGTAGCGATCGTTGAAGCGCTCCACGCGGCCGGCAGCATCCATGATGCGCTGCTTTCCGGTGTAGAACGGGTGGCTCTCGGAGCTAATTTCAACATCGTGAACCGGGTAGGTCTTACCGTCTTCCCACTCGATTGTCTTGTCGCTGGTGATAGTGGCGCGAGTCAGAAACGAAACTCCAGATGCTAGGTCGCGGAATACGATCGGCTCGTAGTTTGGGTGGATTTCTGCCTGCATGATGTCCTTCTAAATAAATTCTGAGTTGCATTTAGCAACAGCCCAAGAGTTTAGCAAGTTTTTTCAAGCTCGTCTACGACGAAACCGCCGAAAACCTGCCATTTCGGTAGTTCAATGTCAATGGGTGGCTAAAAGCTTCGGAAATACTTGCTGAAGTCAGAGTTGAACCAATTTCACCGTGGGCCATTACTTTGCCGTCCTGCATGAGCAGTGCGTGAGTAAATCCGGGTGGAATTTCTTCTAAGTGATGTGTGACCATAACCATCGCAGGGGCCTCTGGTGACTGCGCATAACCAGAAAGTAACTGCAAGGTCAGCTCTCTGGCGGTAAGGTCGAGGCTAGCTACCGGTTCGTCCAACAGCAGTAATTCTGGATCGGTCATTATCGAGCGAGCAATTTGAACTCGCTTCCGCTCACCGTCGCTCAGGGTGCCAAAGGCTCGATCTTCAAAGTTTGAAAGTTTCCACTCCCCCAAAACTCTTCTAGCTCGTCGCTCATCGATGGAGTCATAGTGCTCATTCCATCTGCCGGTGATGCCATAGCTTGCGGTCATAACCGCGTCTAATACGGTTTCAGAATTTGGTATTTGAGCTGCCAAGATACTTGAGGCAAATCCAATTCTGGTTCGAAGCTCGAAAACGTTTACTTCGCCTAGGCGCTGACCCAGAAGGGTTGCCGAACCACTGGAAGGTTGGATTTGTGCCGCCACTAATCTAAGAAGAGTTGTTTTCCCAGCACCGTTGGCTCCCAGAACCACCCATCGCTCCGTTGGATTTACCGAAAACGTGAGCGAATCGATGATTGACTTGCCACCGCGAACCACGCTGACATTTTGAAGATTAATTACCTCGGACACGTCCAATAGCCTAGCTGCCTATAAGACATTGACCGTCGTCTTTGAAGCGAGTCGCAAGGGTTGTCGAGGACGCTCTGCCTAACCGAGCTGGCGGAGTGAGAAATTATCTCGCGGACGGTTGGCAAGATTCCTGCAGCAACTAACATTTGGTAATGATCGCTGAAAAGATACGACGAGAGATTTTCTGGGAGAGACAATGAGTTTTCTAGTTGTGTTTGACGTTGATTCAACACTTATTGATCAAGAGGCCATCGAGCTTTTAGCCGATCACTCTGGCACCAGAGAGCAAGTTGCCAACATAACGGAGCGGGCAATGCGCGGTGAAATTGACTTCAGCACCTCTTTGATCGAGCGGGTGTCCCTGTTGGCAGGCCTT
>Ga0209414_1001605_pt1 | contig 10585 bp, 7 predicted proteins | sample LakVidmifraction_4_FD_181154 | JGI IMG/M metagenome (GOLD analysis project Ga0209414, IMG submission 181154) | Hypersaline microbial communities from Lake Vida, Antarctica - Brine Hole Two &gt;0.2 micron (SPAdes) (version 2) | ecosystem: Environmental > Aquatic > Non-marine Saline and Alkaline >... | reverse complement strand
AACCACGATTGCGACCGGCGACTTCAAAAAACTCCCAATCAGTTTCTGGCAGAATTTCAATTTTATAGCGGGCTTTTAATAGCTCTGGATACGCTTGTATTAGATATTCGGCGGTATAGCTGGCGACGTCGGCAAAGTCAAAGGCCGTATCACGAATGCCGCCAGTAGCTGCTAAACGATAGCCAGAATTTGCATTTTCAACTTTTGGCCATAGCATACCGGGCGTATCATACAGCATGATGCCGCCCTCTAATTTGATAAGCTGCTGCGACTTAGTCACGGCCGGCTCGTTGCCTGTTTTTGCCACCGTTCGGCCTGCTAGGGTATTAATTAAAGTTGATTTACCAACGTTAGGGATGCCCAAAATCATGGCTTTGATTTGGCGCCCTGTCCCGACTTTATTGGGCATGAGCTTTTTACATAGCTCAACGATTCGATGAATGTTATTAGCCTTACTATCATCAAAGGCCAAGGCCTTGACACCATCTTCTTGCTCAAAATAATCCATCCATGCTTGGGTCATGTCAGGGTCGGCCAAGTCGGCTTTATTTAAAATTTTAATGACTGGTTTATCACCGCGCAGGGTGGCCACCATTGGGTTCTCGCTACTATAAGGAATGCGCGCATCGAGCACTTCGATAATCACATCCATTTGTGGCATGATTTCTTTCACTTCATTACGGGCTTTATTCATATGCCCGGGAAACCACTGAATATTCGCTCTAGTATCCATTTGCTTTAATAACCTTTTTATTCATAGAATTTAGCGCTAAAAGTAGGCAGTGTCTCGCTTTTAACAATGCCTTTAGCTATGGTGTTCAGTTTACTACAGAACGAAAGTACTCACGCTACAATTTCATCCAGACATAACGTGAGGTTATTATTGAGTCTGATCCGCTACGTCATCACGTGCTGGTGGTAACGGCGCTAAATAACCAATGAGTAGTATTAAACTACCCGCTCCAAGGAAGGACACCACCCGCCAAATCGCTTCAGTCTGTGACAAGTCAACCAATACCAGCTTCAGTACGACCACACCTAATAAACCAATCCCCATAAACCAAAGCGCAAGCTGCTTGTAACGACTGGCAACGATAGTGGCGACCAATGCCAGTAGCGTCCATAGAATTGTCAGACCTGTCTGCACTTGTTCACTATTCCATGCGTCTGAAACCCAAAGCGGTGTGCCTATAAAGACGTGTAGCGTTCTGACTAGCATACTAGATATGACCCAAAAGCTGATAAGCCCTAACAGAATGAGCAAAGAGTCACCAGACTTTGCCTGATAGCTAGATTTCCTATCGACGTTCGATAAAGTGCCACTTGATAAGTTATTGGTAGTTTTATTAGCTTGCTTTGGATTAGAGTGTTGTGGGTTGAGGTAATAAGCGCCAAGTCCATATAACAACACTAACCATAAAGCGATATCGTATAAATTAATCAATGGGAAGTAGGGCAGTCCCCAAATCACGCCATCATAAAACCAATTGCTGATAACGACCCAAAACAAAGTCACCGGAACAAAAACTTTGGCACAGCCTAAGAGCGCGCTTTGCCAATTAAACCAATGGAGGAAGCGCTGTTTAGTCGCACTTTCGTTTTGAATGCCCCGATGACGATAACCTGACCATAAGCCAATCAGCATGAGGGCGACCGGAATAAGTACGGTTATGACACCTTGTGAATCTGGTAGACCATAATGAACTGCTGCCGCGATGATTAAGATTCCTGCACCAAGCCAGCTCGATTTATCGTATTGCGAGAGATTAAAAGTATCATGCCAGATTTTTAACCACAGTTGCCCAATAACTAACCAGCCGATTAATAAGGCGGCAAACAACAGCCAATGAGATGTCATCCACTGATAATTGAATTCAAATTTTTGTGGCAATTGTAGTACTAGCATCAGATAAAATATTAAAAATAGTCCATGGTTAAACTGTCTAATCTCACTCCACGAACGGTAATGATTAGTCATCCAATAAATCGTAAGGCTAGATAGAGTGGCCATCGCTATCAGCGTGGTGGTTGCTAACTGCCAGCTGGCAAGCCATTGATCGAAATCGACAACCAATACAAACAGCGACCAACCGATAGCGGTAAGGGTTAAGAGACGTATGAGTACAGGGCTTTGCCAAATAATTTTGAAAGCGATACTTTGACTATTAATAGTGGACAACCATTGTTGTGCGACCAGTGCGCTAATTCCCAATGACTGGGCATATTGAGATAGGGTGTCAGTTGCTATGTTTTGAGACGAGGCTGGCTTGGATTGCTGACTCAAGTCGCGGCTTGGGTTAACAGGCGAATTGCTGGCACGTAGGATAAAGACGGTAGCCAGGGCGCTTATGGCAGAAATGGACAAGGTTAAGGTCGGATAATATTCGATAGATAGCGCTAGCTTGAATACCAAAAGCGCTACGCTAATCAACTGCAATAATAGCCCAAATAATACTGACCACGCTCGCAATGACCGCCTACCAAACCATACCAATGCCAGCCCTTGTACCGACCAGCCAAAAGCAATCCATTCTGCATCCAATGCCAGCGGAATAACCAACGCTAAAAATCCAAAACCCAACGCCAACATACCTTCGGTAATCAATGCATAACGCTGACTGCGCTGAATAAACAACCAACCCAGCCCTAGATAAATGGCCGCTAAGATGATGCTAGTAATCGTCAAAGCGTTTGGAATATCGTTAAGTAGCGCAGAAAATAAACCAAACGCCAATAGGGGTACTGAAAATAGTAGCCCTATATCAATAGGGAACAGGTACGAGCTATTTGCAGTAGCCGTTTTGCTTGCGCTATTAATGTCCATTTTATTAAGGCTGTTAGCGCCACTCTCATTACTGTCGTTATAAGTAATTATTTGCTGCGCATAGCGGATGACCACGAATAAATACAGCAGTAAATGTAGCGCTACTAGCAGCACTAACGACCAACGCTGACTTTGAATGACTGTTGTTAAATTCTCAGTAGCGCCCCAGTAGTAAGCCAGCCCAAAACTCACCCCAACGCCTAATAGATTGAGAACTTTCCAAGGCCGATAATGTGCTATAGCAGCAACAGCAACAGCAACAGCAACAGCAACAGCACCACGCCCACCAGTAACACCAACACGCCGACGCGAACGACTAAATTGCCACCCAAAAACCAGTTTTTAATAGAATTAAAAAGTGAGGTAACAACAGACAGTGAACGCTCATCCGGCTCTATAGGCGCAGTGGATGTTTTATTTTTTGTCTGAGCCGCGAGTGCATCATTAGTATGCTGCGCGATGGGCATATTTTCTACAGAAGAGTTTACTATAGAAGGATCTGGGTCTAATGGTGGTACGGAATTTGGTTTGGATGTCGAGCCAAGTTCTGCGGATGATAATTCGGATGGTAGAGATGTAGGTACGGATAAGGGAGTGGTTTCCGCACTAGAAACAGCTACAGAGCGAGGCGCAGAATCAGCCAGAGAATTAGGTGCAGGTTCGGGAGCAGCATGAGACGATGTTGATGTTGATGTTGATGTCGATGTCGACGACTGAACACTGTCTTTATACTGTTGCAACTCGTCTTGCAGTTGGGTCATATTCTGACGTAGCTTAGCAAGTTGCTGATGCAACCTGATATAGAGCACAACCATAATGACCAGCAAAAAGACAATCACCAACCAGCCTAATGATTCTATTAAAAAATACAGCATCAATGCCACTCAATTAATCCTACAATGAGGTGATAATGACGCTATTTAGAGATAAGCACAAGGGTAGCGATTATGAATTGATACGCAGGTGAGGAGATTTCTGACATACTTCTCAATACTGTTATATCCATATGCTGTTATAGTCAGTACCAAATAAAGTAGATACACACATGGTTTCGTATAACTGGGAAAAATTTTTCTAGCTTGCTGTGTGACTGCGTCACTCCAGAGGCTTCGAAAATTTCTCCCAGCCATACGGTGTTCGTTTTAAAGTGGCTCAACTATATAGCCATTGATTTTTTGCCATAAAAAAACAGAGTATGACTGGCATACTCTGCTATAGATTTATTACGATTAATCTACAAATAGTAATTCAAGTTACGGATTTAAAATACTGATTTAAAATACTAGCCTAAATTGGCTTTCATAAATTCCAGCAAGTTGTCCCAGCTTTGCTTCGCTGCGGTTTCGTTATAGCCCAAATCAATGTCATTTTTAGCGGCGCGCTCATCGGCATTTGGATTGGTGAAGCCATGTTTGGCATCATCATAGACATCGATGGTGTAATCAACTTCAGCGGTGTCTAGCTCTTTTTTCAAGTTTTCTATTGCATCCATCGTTACCATGGAATCTTCGCGACCGTGAGCCACTAGGACTTTCGCTTTGAATTTGTTATCCGCAGGTTGTTTGGCAGTTAGGTCACCGTGGAAAGTGGCTACTGCTTTTAATGGCATGCCTTCGCGTGCCATATCAAGGACAACTTTACCGCCAAAGCAAAAACCAATGGCTGCTAAATTGTTGCCATCAACAGCAAGCTGATCGCTAAAGTCATTAAGAATTAAACGGCAGCGTGCCATGAGCACATCTTGGTCTGCCAATACTTGCTCCATCCACATATTGGCCATAGCTGCATCAGAAGTCAGTTTGCCTTCGCCATATACATCCATTGCAACAGCGGCATAGCCCGCTTTGGCTAAGCGTTCGGTAATGGTTTTTGGATGCTCGACTACACCCCACCATTCTGGTGCGACCAAAATACCCGCTACTGGATTATCATCTGAGGCGTTTTCTGGCAACGCGACATAGCTGATTAGCTGAACGCCATTTTCAGTGGTACTTATTAATTCAAACGTCTTAATTGACATATTATTGTCCTTTTATATTTTGAGTTTTATAGCATGAGTGTGGTTAATGCATTTGTATTTATCAGTATGCAATTTGCTTACCCGTACTACCTTAACGCCCATAACGGTCAAAAACAGCTATAATACTGTAACGCTCTTTATCAAAATGCTACTGCGATCTTATGAAGCTAAATTTGTTACATCAATCAGATACCCGCTCAGACTTTCATCCAGACACAAAATCGGATATAAAGTCAGAGACAGCCGTGCCTATGCTCACCGATAGCACGCCAACTGAATCCTTGCGTCCGCAGTTTTGGTCGCGCTATACGCTAAGCGAGCTGAATCATAATGAGTGGGAAGCCTTATGTGATGGCTGTGGTAGTTGTTGCTTGATCAAATATATTGATGAAGACGAGAATGGTGATGTTGACGAAAACCTAGTTGAATATACTGATGTGGCCTGCCAGTTGATGAATTGCGATACCGGTTACTGTCAGCATTATGATACCCGTCAACAGTATGTGCCTGACTGTATTCAACTGACCGCTGAGAAGATGCCAAATATGATGTGGTTACCTGAGCACTGCGCTTATAAACGGGTATATAAAGGGCAGGCGTTACCAGATTGGCATCTGTTATTGACTGAAAATGCAGTTACCACTCAACAGCAAATGCACGCCGCTAATATTGGGATAGCAGGCCGCTGCGTCACTGAGACTGGTATGTCGGACGAAGAGATGGAAACCCGAGTAGTCAATTGGGTAAATCCTTAGCTGATATTCATTTAGCGGCTGTTGGTTCAGTTGGGATTAACCCGTATGGCATGAGAGTCGGCAAGGGGCGGAATAGGGATACCTTGGCGTATTTGGGTTGAAAAGTCACTGTTTTGACTATCACTATCACTGGCATTGATATTCGCAGTATCAGGCGATTGATTAACGAAGCCTTTTACTTTCGGATTAATGTGCGCGCGCTCGTACCAAGTGTCCATTGACCATGGTTGACCGTTTTGCTCTGGAGCTGCATCCAGCATGCCTATGTCATATAGATAGTTTGGCAGCCAACCAGAGACCCAAATCCGATAATCCCATGGCAGCCGCTCACCGCTGACGATCCGCGCCATGTAAAAGATAATATTGGTACAGTTGCTGGTTAAGGTGTTATACCACGCTGGCTGTGCATTTAACTCATCGGCGACGGTTAAATAAGACTCAAATAACGACCTTACTTCGCGCTGTTGTAGATGGCTGACAGGGAAGAGATAAACTTGTTCGCCGCGCACGTTAGTACGAGTATAAATAATATCGCGCTCTTCAGCAGCAATAAGGCTGAGCTCAAAGCGCTTAAAAAATCCACCAAGCGCTGAAAATGATTCGCCATTTTCTTTACGAATCTCTAGCGATAATGATAATGGCCTATCATCTTCGAAGCGAAAGCTGACTAAGGTATGAGCAATTAGTGGCCCCATCCAGTAGGAATTAATCACATCGACGCCGGATAATTTGGACAGATCAACAGTACGGGACTCCCAGCGCTCAACAGTATTCTTGCTAGTTTTATTGGCACTAGTCTCATTAGTACTAGTCTCATCAGTACTATGCCAGTCAAAGTTGCGTACATTGGTAAATGTAATCAAATTGGGATTATTCGCATCGCGCTGATAAGAAAGTCTTTGACTAACATCGGGCTGCCAGTCGCGTTGCTGCTGCGGTGTAATGAAGATAAACCAGCCTGCACCGATTAGCCAAACAGTGGTATACAATCCAGCTAGCCATTTAGTAGCGGTAATTTTAGTGGTTGTGCCTTTATTAAAGGCTATGTTGTTAGAAGCTGTGTTTTTATCAACAGTCCCTTTAGAAATATTACTTTCAACTGTTTTATTTTTGGACAGCTTATTATTAAAAATATGGGGAAAATAGCGCAAAGTAAGTAGAGAAGTTAATAAACTCACTACCATTGCTGTCACTAACCAAGATATTGGGCTATGCGACCCAAATTGATACCAAATTGCCATTAGTAGCCAAACGGCAGACAATACTAGCGCGACCACTATAAGAAACTGCACAATATGATGCCGCCACGTATGACGTTGATGGCTGCCATTTTCAGTAGGGTTCGATAGATTGGGCTTAGTCTTACGAGACGATAGCAAACGTGAAAAAAAAGAACGAGGCGACATAAGCGTAGACTAAATAAATAGAGACTTTGACCATAGCAAAATTTATAACACACTGACAATACAATTTAGATAAATTTGTCGTTGAATGTCTGTCAGCCTTGCGATAAAGTGAAGCTAATTTAAACTGGCCTATTAGTCTTTAAGGTTTAGATGGCCGGTTTTATTTATCGTTTTAATCCCCATTTATTATTTTATGTACCATTTTAATTATCATTAAAACTGCCATTAACTAAATGTCACTAACCAACAAACTGTCATTAACTAAAGAGGTTAACTCACAACACCATGTCTGACGACACTCCCAGCCCGAGTAGTTGGTCGATGCGCGGCTTAAAACGCTGGCTATCGACCGCCCCCGAAACCCGTGATGAATTGATTCTTTTGGTGCAACATTCGCGCCAATTCTTAGAGCCTGACACTGTCGATATGTTAGAGGGTGTGCTGGATCTACCCGCGACCCAAGTACGCGAAATCATGACCCCGCGCCCGCAAGTCGTCGGTCTGCACGAGAGCACTAGCCTCGCTGAAGTCATGGATATCATCCTTGATACTACCCATTCACGCTATCCTGTATTTGACAGTCAAGATGATGATGCGGTCATCGGGATTTTATTGGCCAAAGATTTGATTCCTATCTTAGTGCATATGGTGCGTGATCAAGAAGATGAAATTGATAGCAAGCGCCTAAAAGACTTAGTACGCCAGCCACTATATATCAGTGAGTCAGCACGTTCTGATACCTTGCTACGCTCCTTACAGCGCACGCAGGTACACATGGCCATTGTGGTCGATGATTTTGGTAGCTTTGCTGGGGTGGTGACTATGGAGGATTTGTTGGAAGAGATCGTTGGTGATATCGTCGATGAGCATGACGACTTCGATGAGGACAGTGATATTAATAATATTGTTGTCCATCCCGAAAAGCCTAATACTTGGCGGGTTCAAGCTTCTACTGTTATTGAAGACTGTAATGATGAGCTTGGTAGTAATTTTGATGATACCGATGTCGATACGATGGGCGGTCTGGTGATGCAAGCGCTTGGCTACGTGGGTGATTTGGAAGGCGAGAGCGTAAACATAGATGGCTGGCAAATTACGGTCACCGATGTAGAAGGGCGCTTTATTCATAATTTAGAGTTGACCAAGACCAATCCTGATCAGCAGCTGTTAATAGGCGGCCATTAGTTTTTTACTGATCAAACTGTTATTAGGTTGAGTATTATCAGTAAGCTCAAATAATAAAAACACGATTGCGGTCGTGTTTTTTGCTTTTTAGCGTTAGTGATATAAAGCACGCAAATTTACCCATTTATCAGTACAGGCTGGTATTATGGGCGGGCTTAGTTTAAGGGGCTTAAATGCAAGTCGATGGACCTTTCTTAAATTAAACGATTGGCAAGAATTTGAATTTTAAGAGCTGGTATTGAAAGTTGATAATTTTGGATAATTGATATGCGCCTGTCTACGGTTGATTTACAAAAGCGTCTGAACGCTAATAAGTCTAAAGGCTTACCGCTTGGTCTGACTATTTTGCTTGCTTGGCTGGCAGGAGCGATATTTTTATTTTCGCTCGCGCCTTATGGGGTTTGGCCACTGGCAATTGTATCTCCAGCGATTTTGTATGCGCTATTAATGCCAGATATGACTGGTAAGCGTGCCTTTTTCATTGGTCAAGCATACGGTACGGGGCTGTGGTGCGTTGGTGCCTTTTGGTTATATACCTCTATCCATGTTTATGGTGACACGCCGACATGGTTAGCGCTGATTATGATCGCGCTGATGGGCCTGGGCATGGGGTTATTTCATGGCTTCTTGGCGCTGATTTTTAACCGTATGGTCGGTAAGCAGCCCTTTTCTTTTGCGGCTCTATGGATATTACAAGAATGGATGAAAACTTGGCTATTCACGGGTTTTCCATGGCTATTCGTCGGTTATGCGTTTACTGAACAGTATTGGTTGTCTTCCTTAGCGCCAGTTGTGGGCGTATTTGCGGTCTCTTTTGTCGCCGTGTTATTTGCAGCCAGTATGGTTGAACTACTACGTCGCCGCGGCGGTTATATGCTTGCCTCGGTGGTAATATTATTAATTAGTACCTCATTATGGCTGATTAATCCTCAATGGACGAAGCCCAAAGGTACGCCTGATTTATCAGTATCCTTAATCCAAGGCAATATCCCGCAAGATCTAAAATGGCTTACTGAATACCAAGTAAAAACACTAGAGATTTATGCGACCTTGACCCGTAGTGAATGGGGGCGCGATGTTGTGGTGTGGCCTGAATCGTCTATTCCTATGTTTCAGACTGAGGCTGTTGGCTTTATTAGTGAAATGGTCAAAATGGCCAATGCCACTGATACCACGTGGGTCACTGGCATTCCTTATAAAGATGAAGCTGCATTCGATGCCAGTACCGATAAATACCCGCCATTTTATAATAGTGTGATTGCGCTGGGTGCTCAGGCGGATGGTCTCTATAAAAAGCAGCGTCTGGTACCGTTCGGTGAATATATTCCGTTCGAAGGCGTATTAGATCTTTTACCCAATCTGGCCGGTAGCCAAGATATTATGAGCTATAGTCGCGGTAGTGATCAGCAGTCGCCGCTACGAGTACGCGGGCATAATCTAGGCGCCGCCGTTTGTTATGAAGTGGCATATCCTGATACAACTCGTAAGAATGCCATCGATACTGACTTTTTATTGACCATATCGAATGATGCGTGGTTTGGGACTTCAGCAGGACCGCTACAACATTTGCAAATGGTACAAATGCGCGCCCTTGAAAATGGTCGCTGGTTTATGCGTGCCACTAATACCGGCGTTACCGCTATCATCGATCATAAAGGACGTATCGTAAAGCGCGCACCGCAATTCGAGCGCACCGTCCTACGGGGTAATATCCAAGCACGGGTCGGCAACACACCTTTCATGCTTATGGGTAGTTATCCCATCCTATTTATCATTGCCCTATTATTATTATTAAGCTATCTTGGCAAGCGTTCAAACACTCGTGCACGCTTAGGTAAATAGACAACAATCATGATAAATGTTTGATGAATAAAATTTTTGCTAATAATTCCTTTAAATCGTTAAGGGTTTTAACAAATCGGTATAAATTGCGATATAATAGGCCAATATATTAAATATTTTTTGTGCAAGGTGGATAAGGTATGTCAGAAGATATCGTTAAAAACAATCCAAAAAAAGAGTTCATGTTTGCCTTGGGCGGCGTTGCCTTATTCTTAGGTATTGTTCTACTTATTGGCATTTCAGCCTGGCTGCGTCCAGCTGGTGAGCACATTACCGCTGAGCCTACAGAAGCATCAGCCGCCGCCGATGAAGCTGCTGCGATTGCTACAGAAGATGCCGCGCCAGCTGAAGCTGATACGGCAGAAGCTGTTGCTCCAGTTAGTACTGATGCTGCTGCAACTACTCCAGATACGGCAGCTGATGCGACGGTCACCCCTGCTCCAAGTACTGGCGATGCGATAGTTACTGCTGAAGCCGGCACTGCAACCGCTGAAGGGACAGTGAACCAAGCCGCTGTGGGTGACGCTGACTTAACTGCTGAACAAGCCGATGG
>Ga0209414_1001602_pt1 | contig 10631 bp, 8 predicted proteins | sample LakVidmifraction_4_FD_181154 | JGI IMG/M metagenome (GOLD analysis project Ga0209414, IMG submission 181154) | Hypersaline microbial communities from Lake Vida, Antarctica - Brine Hole Two &gt;0.2 micron (SPAdes) (version 2) | ecosystem: Environmental > Aquatic > Non-marine Saline and Alkaline >... | reverse complement strand
CCTCCACCGGAAGAAGAACCTCTTACTAAGGAAACTGTTGAATCTCTGCTGAGAAAATTGACAGATGACTATGAGGCACAAAATGCAAATATAATTTATATTCTTGCAATTATGCTTGAAAGACAGAGATTACTGATTGAAAAAGCTGCACAGTATCGAGATGACGGCGGCCTCTACCGAATATATGAGCACCGCAAAACTGGTGAAACTTTTGTAACTTTTGTGATTTATGATCCGGAGTTGAAGATGGATGAGTTGGAAGAGACTCAGAAAATGGTTATAACAATTCTGGATGGTAACAAGAAAGAGGTTAATGTAGCTGCTGGGGTTATTATTGCAGATAATAAGATTTTAATTTGTCGCCGGAAAAAAGGGGAAAAGCATGCGGGGTATTGGGAGTTCCCAGGTGGTAAGATTGAGGAAGGTGAAGACCCTAAGGAGGCTCTACACAGAGAGCTTGAAGAGGAGCTTTGTATTGATGCTGAAATTGGCGAACATATGTGCAACTCAACTCATGATACACGTAAGCTTGCGGTTCATCTGAGTGTCTTTGAAGTAACTAAGTTTTATGGCAATATGGTTCTTTCTGTTCATGACTCTGCTAAATGGGTTCGTCCAAAAGAGTTACTCAGGCACAAACTACTACCTGCCGACGTTCCGGTTGCCGACTTCATTGTTCAAACGAGATAGAATCAATTACGAATGACAAATTACTAATTACGAATGGTGGATTAGCTCCGCAGGTATTTGTTAGATAAGTTGCGACTTTGTCGCTCCGTAGTCTGGAATAGCGAAGGCGGAAGCAACACAATAGTTTACCGCTTACATTTCTTATTGATAGGTTTGACCATTTTTCTGCAGCCAGCCTGATTTGTGATGACCTTGTGGATCTCTGTGAGTCCAGTGAACCACACCACCTTTTGAATTGCTTTCATATACACCATTGAAAGATATAATATCGCCAACTTTTAATGATGGAATTCTTGGAGCTATATCAATGTTATGAGCAATGAGTATTGTCTGGTTGGATGGTAATCGCAATATGAATCGTTGGTGTCGACTCCCATCATTATCATCAGAAAGAACTCGAACAACTTCACCACTACCTGAAAATTGCTGTCCATTTGATGGTGTGTTATATGTTTGCGTGGTTACTTTTTCTTGATTGGCTTTATGCGTTGGTCTATGATTAGAGTTCAGATATGTAAATCCAAAATAAAAAATGCATATAAGAGCTAGTATAGGTATTGTTTTTCTCATATTCGTTCCTGTATAGAAATTTGGTAATAATTGTAAATCGAGTTTATTGTTATTTTAATAGGTTCTTTTGCAAAAGACAAGCATTATAAATAATTGTCAATGGTTAGTGGTTAATGGTTAATGTTGGAAAGCCTTCAGTCTTCGCCCGATGGGCTAAGGCCGGACACAGCCGGCGGCATTTATTGTTTGCCAAGCTGGGGCTTAGCGTTCCCAGGTGGGAATTCATTCGCCGTTAGATGTTGAATGAACATTCATTCTGGAAAAGATTTCTACTATCTAACGAATCAGCTCGTCAACACAATCCTTTATCCTTTACAATTTTCATAGCACACTGTATACTAGATACAGATTTTTATAATGACAAAGATGCAAGGACTTAAAAACTGTGTACTGTATACCGTACACTATATACTTTTTTTTGCTGAGGCAAAAACGAAGGGTAATAAAATGAGGATAGTAATAATATTAATAGTATTGGTGATTGCCACTCCGCTGCGCTTGTTGCTTTAGCCACGCTAAAGCCTCTCTCCCGTTGGTCGGATGTTAGATAGGTTTAGAACGCTTACACACGACCAGCGGAAGTGAGGCTGGAGTTTTCGACAGCAATGAGCGTAGCGAATGGCCTACCTAGAAGCATGTGCTACCAAGGTAAAGCAAAGATCCTCGTTGCAAGTGCAGAAAAGTGAGCTGAAAAACATGCGTCTTTTGTCATGAGTCATGCGTCACAAAAGAGGAAAACTTCTTACCCACGGCCGTGTCAGGGCGTAGCCTGAGAAGAGTGAAGACTGGAACTTTTTGCTAACACGACGAACAAAAACTAACAACATTCGATATTGACTTGTTTGGTGTTTATTGGGGCATAGCTTCCGCCTATCCGACTGATTAGGTCTAGGGTTGAGTATAAATTATTTTGATTGGAGTAATAATGAATAAAAAAGAGTTATTAAAAACGAAACAGATATTTTTCAAAGTTACACAGATAGTTATATTTGCAGTTTTATTTGGATGCAAAAGCACAGGTTGTACTCCTGTTTCTGTTGTTGCTGTTTTACCAGAAGAGCCAGTTAAACTAGTGGAAGCAAACCTTAGAACAATTCAGAGGTGCGTTCTATGGGGCGAATCAGGTACAATTAATTTACAGGATATTATAAACAAGAAAAGATGTGCAATAAATCCAAATGTTGTTATCGGAACAGATTCAAAATCTGATTTGGTCGCTACTAAAGGAGTACAAAAAGCAGGTGGAAAAATGGCATTACTTGTACATCCGTTCTACAGTCCATGGAGTAAAGGCGAAAAAGCAAGTTTAAGAGAGCTAAAAAAGCATGCCAAATATTATGATTACATTGCTATTGACTATGAAGCAAGATGGATTGATTTTGAGTTTGTTAACAAATGTAAGCAGTTTGGCAAGCCGGTAATTGTAGCACCTTTGGCTAGAACTGATTCAATGACTCGAGATTATGATAATTTTGCAAAAATGAAAGATATAACTTTCCTATGGTGGAATTATAATTATCAGCTGAAAGATTGGGAAAAATTTTTCAAGGATTATAAATTTGATGAATCATGTAAACATCTTGTTCTTTTGAGTATTGGAGATAAGTATAGAGAATTTGTTAGCGATGCAGAAATTAAGAATATTATACTCAACCTAAAAGATGTCAGAGCGGGAAGTTTTTCTCCAAACAATGATTATTCTGCATTTAAAAAAGTAAACAAAGATTTAAGCATGGAAAAATAAAATGGCTGATATAGAAAGTTATCCCCTTGTAGCTACAGATTAATGGGCAGATTTAGAGATACCTGTAGTTGTAGCTAGACAGACAAATTATCTTTCTGCAGCCATAAAAGCTTTTAGTGATGAACCATGGTGGTGTGGACTTTTCTGGTGGAAATGGGATGAACAGAATGTCCGGGAAGGTTTTCTCAATGACCCTGAAGGAGATAAAGGTTTTAGTGTTTATGGTAAGCCATCTGCTGACATCATGAAAAAGTATTTCGCCAAGAAATAGTTTTGAAACACGAATTAAGCGAATCTAGCTAATGTTAAGAAAGAGTTAAACGCAAAGCCGGAAGTTCATACCACATGGAGCTATATCAGAGAGTTTGGTTCGTTTGGTCATAAGGTGTTACCTATCATGTTTACAGCGTTAAGCGATTTGTTATGTATGTTTTTCAGGAGTATGTATATTCTACAATCTTCTGGTTCATGAAGAAATTTTTTGCATTCTAAATCAGCAAGAGCCTCTTGCATTTCGAACAAAGGTTTTATTGTCTGGCAAGTAATCCATTTATTGCTTGTGCATCTAATTAATCCTAACGATAACTTTTCTATTCTTTCTTTATTTTTTTCGCTAGTAAAGTCATTTTTATCACAAAAATAGGTTTTTCGTAGATTATTGTGGATGAAACTTAAAATAACCTTGAAATATTGCTCATTAATATGTTTATAATACCTCATTATGGAAACTAAATTAGAACACTATCAGCAATTGTTGGGACTTCCCCAAAACTGGGAAGTAGAAGATGTGCAACAATCATAGGTTCTTCTGTGTATTGTTAAAAGGTGAAGTTTTTCACCTTTGACATTTGAAAATCAATTAAAACAGAATTCTGAAACCTTTGCAATCTTTTTTTTGAGGAAACTTTTAGTCTCCTTGATTTTACGGTTGATCTTAGTTTCTAGGCGGTCAACGCCCGCCGCTACAGTTGCCAATCTGAAAAACAACCCTAAAACTGCAGATTCATGCTGTAGCGACGGGCGTTGACCGTCGAAAATGAAAATTAATAAATATCACCCAATGGGGAATATTTATCTGTTTAAAATGCTAATTTCATTGATTGAAACACATGTTTTTCTTTTTAACCGTAAAACTAAGGTTAGTCTCCAACGAATACCGTTTTTTGCGTTGGTCGTGGGGCTTTCACTATCATGAAACGTAATGGCTGCGAGCTTTCATTGTACCAGCAGTGAACTATGTCCTTTGGACTTTCTACAAGGGTGTCGGCGGTAACTTCCTGTTTCTCGTCACCAATTTCAACAATACCCTTTCCGCTCAGCACGTAGAATGCAACATCTACGGGAGTAATATGGCGTTTGAGTGACTGACCAGGCTGTAGTGTAATCACGGTGATCATTGCATCAGGTGTGTTGTACAGATTGCGGGCATCAACATTATGAGCTGTTTTCATTATGTCCATGTCGTTTAGTTTTTTTGTGATCATTTGAATCTCCTTGTTTTGTTTTTGTTAAAAAATTTTCTACGAAAAAATGTATAGTTAAAAGGTGACGCATTATGTTTTCGCCAGTCTGTGCGCGACGCACAGGCAGATGCTGGGCGAAGCAGTTACAATGGGACGGATGGGACTGATGGGACGGATGTGAAAACCATCTGCCTATCTAACCGTCTAACTAATTAAGCACTTGCAACGAAGATCGTTGTGTTACCCCAAAATGCCGAACTGGGGCTCGACGTTCCCAGAATAGAACTTGCAAGCTGGAAGCGTGCGTTATCAATAATAAAAGAGAGGACTAAGGACTATGGACCAAAGACTAAAGTATGTTGTTACCGTGTCGTATGCCATCAGCCAGTTAAAAAACTAAACACTTGCAATGAAAGATTGTTGCGTTACCCCAAAATGCCGAACTGGAGCTCGGCATTCTCAGGATAGCACTTGCAACGAAGATCGTTGCGTTACCCTGCCAAGCAGGGAGTTTTCCTATACTTTTCGCATTTTCGAACTTACTCATTTGCGAATTTGTTATAATATTGTGGCGTCTGTTCTTAGAGTTGCTTCGCCTGAAATACCGGTAGCACCGCCATCGGGGCGATACCGGATGCTCTGTGATGGAATTGCGAATCTTACGTTTGGAAATTCCTTTCCGAATTCACGCAGCAATATCTCTATGATGTAAGTCGAAAGCTCTTGCCGTTTTGTCGCAATTGTATTATACCGCAGACGAACGAGAACTCCCCAGTCGAGGAACTCTGCACGAATGAAAGGTTGTGTACCGGTCTTGTCGATTATGTCTTTTGTGACTTCGCTTGCCGCAGCAATCATAATCTCTTTTGCTCTATTCCAGTCCGAGTCGAAGGTTAGTCTTACCGGCACTTCATCCAGCATGAACTCTTGGTCGAGAGTATAGTTGATAATGACGTGCTGAAAGAGAATGGCGTTCGGGATCAGTATGCCACGTCCAGATCGTTCTTCACCACTAACTGACCCACCTACCTGGTTCAGAATGACGTGTGTCAGCGAAATGCCTGTTACATCACCTGTGATGCCTGCAATAATAATACGGTCTCCGATACGAAATGGTTTTTTGAGAATTATCATCAGCCAGGCAGCAATGCCTGTTACTGGTTGTTGGAGAGACCAACCCAACATCATGCCGAAGAATCCGGCAGTTAAACCGAGTAATTTCAGCGATCCAGACATGGCCATGATGACCAAAACTGAAATTATGAATTTCCATAGGGTGTTCCAGACTTTGAGGAAACTCTTGGCGTTTTCTTCCAGAAATGCCTGTTCTTTAAGTGACTTACGCATGAGGCGTGTTAGGTAAGCCTTCAGATTGATAAGGACCAAGAGTGTCAGAACAACAAGGATGAGCCCACGATAAGGAGAATCGACGCCCATAAAGCGTGTCCATTGTTTGGTTACAAATCCTGTTTCATGTTCGATTCCCGTGACGATATCTGTCTTGTTAGTCGTCATGGAAGTGGTGCTAGTCTGGGGTGTCTTGAGTACCTTGTCTGCCGCTGGTGCAGGTTTCTGTGGAGGTTCCATGCCTGGCATCTGTGCCCAGAGACTCATTGAAAGAAAGAAGATTGCCAAAAACAGGAGAGCTCCTGTAAGGCGCGTGGGTATAGTCAGTAGTTTCATTTGCGATTTCCTAATCATTTAATCATTGTGTTGGCTATTTGAAGAGTTGAGGTGTTTTGGCATTCTGCCTATCATCCTCGTACTCTACATTGCCGAAAAAAATTATAATACCTGTTCGTAAATAATGTTTGTAAGTATTTATAATTTTAAATTGTTATTACAGTATTGTTATTAAATTCAATTTCATCTTACGCTATTTGTATAATAAAACCAAGTTTTATATTCAAAATTGGGAGAAAGTTATTTGTTTTATTAAAGACACTGCCGTGAGCAGGTAAAAACTTTGTCTTTGTTGTTTTCTAGGGCGTTCCCCAGACTATGATGTTACGGGCTGTCAGCCCTAAACCAACACTTGCAAGCTGGAAGCTTGCGTTACATAAATACCTGCGGAGCTTTTCTTCTACTATCTAACTACCTAACCAACTAACTTAATTAACCATTAATTAATAAGCTTCCACAGCATTTTCGCATTCGCACATTTACGAATTTTTGCATTTGATTATTTTCTCATTCCGGGATGAAGAGTTTTGTTCCGACTTGGAGACTTCGCGCATCTTTAATATTATTTGCCTGCATGATTGCAGATGTTGAAACTTTGTATGCTTCGGCAATATGAGATATTGTTTCGCCTGCTTGTACAACATGCTCGTAGCCGGTTTGCTGACCGGTTGATTTATAAGTTCCTGTTCCTGATGTTTTGGAGTTGGCTGCAATAATCTTTGAAACTTTTGTACTTATTTCATCTATTATTTCACCCTTTGCAATTGCAATTTTTTTGTCAACGTCTGTGCTATTTGCAGCTGTAAGGGCTTTTTGAATGTTCTGATTCTGATTGTATAATTCAGCATTCAAGTTGTCCAGCTGCATATAGATATCATTTTTTGATCTAATTAGAACGTCCATTTGTTGTTCAACAATTTTTAATCTTTGTTCAATTAAAGCTAGTTGATCTTTGCTGTTTCCCTTTAATGCTGTTCTTGCACTCAATTGTGTAGATATGAGAACCGCGAAAAGTATTATGTATGTTGTTTTCATTATTTAATTCTCCTAGTAAATGTGGGTTATATAAAAGTTTTCAGGCAGAGCCTGTTCTAATTCTTTATAAATCAATTCTGTTCCCATGCCTAATCCCATCAGCTCTTTCGTCGATGAACCATCGACGCTACAGTTTAGCAATCGTCTCTCTTATAGTGTGCTCGTGGATCGTCATTCTTCGCAATTCTAACTACGGCTCGACAAGTTGTCTAATACCGCCAGACCTTTTATGTCAGCGGGGGACGCTGACCCTCCCGTTTTGGATCTAAGTTTTCGTGCCTATGTGCGAGAATTCTTTTTAATCATGTGTGCAGGCTCAGCCTGCTGTTTTTCCACAACAGTTTTTAAATTTTTTACCACTTCCACATGGGCAGGAGTCATTTCGGCCCGGTTTGTTATTTGCCTTAATCATGGATTCAACCCTGCGTTTTCTTTCTGCTTCCTGATGTTGTCTCTGTTCTTCAACAATTCCAGCTGCGAGTTCTTTGAATCTTGGCATGGTATGTTTGTAAAATTTCTTTATTGCAGGACACATTAGGCTTACTCCAAGTGCGCCTTGATTGCCAAAGCGGTTTTTCTGACAATCGCCCTGACATAGGTATAGAAATTCGCACTCTTTGCATTGATTAGCCAAATCAGCCTTCCTAAGTCCAAAATCTGTATAGACTGGATTATCAGCAAATTCCTGCCATGTGCCTGTGTGAAGGTTGCCGAGATAAAGGTCTTCCTGAACAAAAAAATCGCATGGATAGATATTTCCGTTATGCTCTACAACAAAGTAGTGTCGGCAATCATTTCCCATAGGGCAGCATACAATACTTCCGTTTACCAGTTTGTTCAAAATTGCGTCAAAAAGTCTTATTGATACTGTTTTGGTGTCTTTTTCATACCATTCATCAAATATTTTGCAAAGAAATTCACCCCAGTCTTCTGTGTTTACAGCGTAGGGGAGGAGTTTGCCATTTTTATCAAATTCAATGCATTCAATGTACTGTTGGAAGTTGAATCCTTGATCTTTCATATAATGATAAATTTCAAGTGGTTTTTTAACACTGATGTTGTTGACTAGTGTTAGAATATTGAAATCAACATTATGTTTTTTCATGGATTCAATACCCCTCATAACATCTGAGTGACTTCCACGACCATCTCCATATTTTCTGTAGTGGTCATGAATTTCTGGCATGCCATCAAGACTCACTCCCACTAGAAAATTGTATTGACCCAGAAATTCCGCCCATTCGTCGTTTATCATGGTTGTATTGGTCTGGAGACCATTTGAAACCATTGCCCCGGGCCGACCATACTTCTGTTCAAAATGTACAACTTTTTTAAAGAAATCAAGTCCCATCATGGTAGGTTCACCACCTTGCCATCCAATGGAGTATTGCTGCATTGGAATGGCCATGTATGAACTAATCATTTTCTCCAGTGTCTCATCGTTCATTCTAAGACGAGGAAGATCTGGAAATAGATCTTTTTTTTCAAGATAAAAACAATATGAACAGCGCAAATTACAATCTGCCGAAGCAGGTTTTACAAGTAAACTAAAGGGTTTCATATTTCAACTATTATTTTACTGGAGGTCTTGTGTTGATTACTTCAATATCTTCTCTGACAAGTTCACGCTTTACGCCATCAAGATATATGTCAACACGTCTGTTTGCAATATTACCTGTAATAGGATCATTCTTTGCAATTGGTCTTGAGAATCCATATCCAACAGCTTTAAGTCTGGCTGGTGCAATTCCTATAACATTTTCCATATAGCTTTTAACGGCTTCTGCTCTCTTTTGTGAAAGGTCCTGGTTGTAGCTTTTTGAAGATGTTTTTCTTTTATCAGCATGTCCTTCGATTACAGCATTTGCTTCAGTATGTCTTTTCAAAACTTTTCCAATTATGTCAATCTGCTCAAAGTATTGAGATTTGATGACTGCCATATTTGAATCAAATTCAATGTTGAGAGAGAATAGAACAAAATCATCACTTCCATCTAAAGGATTAGTTTTGTCTTCAAGAACTTCGTGACCATCAGAAACTCCTCCGTTATCAGTATCATGAAGTAGTGGGTCAGTTTTGTACTGATGAACTTCTTCGCCATCTTTAAGCATATCGTAATCTGTATCAGGATTTAGAGGATCAGTTTTGTATATATGAACTTCTTCGCCATCACTAAGACCGTCATTATCACTGTCTGGATTTAGAGGGTCAGTCATTGTTACCTGAAGTTCATATGTGTCAATTAAACCATCACCATCAGAGTCAAGAGGTCCATCAACCGCCATAAAGTCTTTTGGAGTTTCTGCACCAATTGCATAAGAAACACCAACTTCAATAAGCATGTTGGCATTTGGATGACTTCCGAAGCCTGCCAACATAGCTTTAGCGGCAGCTCTTATGCTCCATGAGTCTGATAGATGATACATTGCACCTACACCACCAATAAGTAGTAGTTCTGTCTGGTCTTGTTTTGGAAGTTCATCTGTCCAATGGTTAAATCCTACACCAAAAACCAGATATGGATCCAAGCGGTTCCAACGAGTAAAATGAAATAGACCTTCAAGAGACATGCTGACTAGCGATGTACTGTCAATATCGATTCCCTTTTCTTTGCCTCTGTCACTTATGTTAACAGTTGGTGCAAAATAGATGCCAGCTTCATAAGTCCACCATTCAGAAAATTCATAACCAACTTTAAGACTTAAATTAACTGTATCGTCAACAGGCTGGTCGCCTTCAAATGTCAGCATTCCAATTGTTGCTGCTACATACCATAGTGATTCTTCGCTTTGTTCAACAAATTCTTCTTCTTGCGCTGATAGATTGTTAACGCTTACTAAGCAACTGATAACAAATAACATTGCCAATAAATATCTTCTCATTTAGGTTTCTCCCACTGTTTTTCTAGTTTAAAAAATTTACACCTTGAAATGATAACAAATTGAGGAAAAAATACAACATTACTTTTTCAAAAAGCCGTTAATTTTTTAGATTAATACTTCGAGGGTCACCGAATCACTCTAATTTACACGAATTGAAGGAAATGTTATCGCACGGAGGCACGAAGGACGCAGAGAAAAGAGAAGAGTTTTGGTCACCGAATTTACGCGAATTTGCACTAATTAAGAAAAGAGAAGAATTTTAGCCACAAAAAGGCACAAAAAACATAGGGCGGCCGAGCCGCCTGTCTGCCTGCCTGTGCGATGTTCGCACGCAGGCAGGCGTGAGTACACGAACAGGCAGGCAACCAAAAGAATTCTCGCACGGAGGCACGGAGGCACGAAGGACGCAGAGAAAAGAAGAGGTAAAATTTCCGCCTGTCTGCGTGCTACGAACAGGCAGGCGCCGGAGCGACGCGGCTACAGCGTTAGTCTTGCAAATTAACGGTTGATTGCAGTTTCATCCTGTAGCCGAGTCCCGTGGGCTCGGACAGTGTAATGAATGTC
>Ga0209414_1001601_pt1 | contig 10639 bp, 9 predicted proteins | sample LakVidmifraction_4_FD_181154 | JGI IMG/M metagenome (GOLD analysis project Ga0209414, IMG submission 181154) | Hypersaline microbial communities from Lake Vida, Antarctica - Brine Hole Two &gt;0.2 micron (SPAdes) (version 2) | ecosystem: Environmental > Aquatic > Non-marine Saline and Alkaline >... | reverse complement strand
GGCTGTCGCGGGGCCTTCTTCCACGTTGTTCCACGATGGCCCGAATGTGTGCCCCTAGGAGCGTCGCCGGCTATGGCATATTTGACGCTTTACCAGGGGTGTTGCTTGGAGCGGGTGACGGAAATCGAACCCGCGCTATTAGTTTGGGAATCTGCTGGAAGCTGGATTTCGGCCCTGGTCACACCTATATAACTGCAGGTCAGACGCTTTTGAGGGTACCCGACCATGAACCGAAATGCACCCTTTGGAACCCCCTAATGGCACGTTATGGCACGCCATAAGGAGTTGATATTGCGGGTTTCGGCCCCGGAACGCGAGGTCCGACACCACTGAATCTACGTCGCTTCCGCGATCTGGTCGATCCACCTGTTGACCTCGGCGACGGCATCTTCGAGCGTGATGTCGGCGTAGGAGCCGACCCGCGCGGCGGCAAAGTCGGCCCGCCAGTGTGCGTGGGCGACGACGACGCACGGCCAGGCTCGCTCGGTCCGTCCGAGCTCACGGGCATCAGCGGCGCGAGCCGCGAAGATCGCCTCCGCGGCCTCCCGAATCTCGAGCAACGCCGGCCTGCCCTCCAGGCGAGCGAGGTCACGGAGCAGCAAGAGGTCGACAACGTCGCGGGGACGGTCGTTGATCGAGGCCGGCGGGATGTGCGGGTCGGTGCAGGCGTGGAGCTTTTGGGCGATCTGGAACCGCAGGGCGAGCGTCGAGAGGGTGTCCGGGCTCGGGAGTCCGAAGCCGGTGAGAGAGGGTGGAGTGACGACCTCGGAGCTGTCACCGGCGCCACCTTCATCGCCGGCGACCTCGACCTGAACGTTGCGCCAGGTGGTCGTTCCGACGCGTACCAGCACTTTGAAGCGCATTGGCCTCGTGACCCGGGACGGCGTCTTGATGTACTCGACCGGCCCGCGTTCGATGCTCAGTGGGCCCCATGGCTCCTTGACGACTTCGTCGAGGGCAATGAGGAATCGGGTGAGGTCGCCTCGGACGAGGCCATCGACGTCGCTCGTTGCGCGTGCGTCGAGGCCGAGCCGGTGCTGCAGGAGCGTCCCGCCTTTGAGGAGGAACAGTGGACCCGACTCATCGACCGCGCGTTGCAGGGCTGCGACGACCACCGTGGAAGCGATGAGCCACCCGAGTCGGCCCCCACTGACTTGGCCGCCAATCGTCTGCTGTGCCTGGGCGACCCAACCGTCAAGGACTCGGGCCGACCGAGGTTCCTTTGACTTGGGCGTCAGCTGGTTGATGGCTTCGCTGAACGGGGACTGGGTCATGAGGCCAATCGAGTCAGGTGCGCGGTGAGTCGCCGGCGGTCCGCGTCACGAATCATCGCCTTCTTGTGCGCTGTGGTGATCGCTTGCCGGAGCAGATAGGTGGGCACGCCGGAGGCGATGCCCTGTTTGATCGCGGTCAGCGGGGTCACCGTACGGATGCCCTCCCACCAGGTGACCTGCTCGGGGCGCAGGTGCTCGTGATGGATCAGGTACCCATCGCCGCCGGCCTTGCGAATGCGGCGCTCGGGGGGGACCGTCACGTGGTACTTCACAGGGTTGATGTTGCCGAGTTCGTACGCCGCGAGGGCGCTGTCGTGCGAGAGCGCTGCCGCGGGGTCACGAGTCCACAGAACGGCGAGAGCTTCGAGGTCATGCCCGGTCGCTGGCACGGTCGGGAGCCGGTAGATCCCACGGACGGGCCGTTCGACGCGTCCACGCCAGGCGGCCTGCTTCAAGGTGTCGTAGGTCACGCCCGCTTCCTCGGCCTGTTCCACGGTGAAGAACCCGTGCTGGTCGGCTGCGATCTCCCACAGTTCATCCCAACTAGTCATGTCACGACCGTAACACAGTGTCACCATCTTGACTAAAAGGGTAGTCTAAAGTCGCCAAAATCTCTGACAAGATGATCGAGACGAAAGTGCCGCGTCAGAGCTTCTGGCTGAGGGTGGCTGGCGATCGATTCGTCGTCGTTCATCGTGTTCGCCGGTTCACCGTCGGCCGCCGTGGGTCGGCCTTGCGATCTGTCCGACCGCATTCAGGAGTGGGCGAACCTGGCGAACCCCCCAACGCGTAGCGGCGCTCGAGACGAATCACGCTCCGGTCTCGATAAATCTAAGCGCGCGGTAGCCGGGCATTCGCCTCTGGAGGGAAACTGCGAGCGCGGGCGTCTCCGGGTCGTGATAATCATGGACTTCGGCGGTGTCTTTGCCGGCGGCGGCTCGCAGCACACGGCCGATGCATTGGATCAGGAGCCCATCGAAGGAGATCGGCGAGGCGAGAAAGAGTGTGTCGAGAGCTGGGGCGTCGAAGCCTTCCCCGATGTACGGCGCAGTCCCGACCGCGAGTACCCCATCGCCAGGATCGGCCGCCACGAGCCGGGCCATCGCGTCTCGGCGTGCCGCTGCCGAGATTCCACCGCGTAGCACGATTGCTTGGTGACCGCGGGCAGCAAGCATGGAGACGAGAGCCTCCAGGGGCCGTGCGCCGCGTGAGGACGAGGCAGTTGCGTCAGGAGAGCCGTGCAGACGTCGTTGACGATCATCTGGTTGCGTGCCTGGTCGGAGACCATGCTCCGGTAGATCTCAGCCATTCCTCCCGGCGCCGTGGGGTCGGTCATCCCGTCGTAGCGGAACGATGTCTGGTGCAGATGGAGTTCCCGCTTCGGGCCGGCGTTGTTCGCTGCCGCTTCATCCAGGGCGCCCGGGTCTGCCTCGGTGACTGTGTGTCGAACTGGACCGAGCTGCCACCGGACGAGGTCATCGAGCCCGTCGCGTCGCCGAGGTGTTGCGGTCAGCCCGAGCCAGAGCTGCGCGGTGATCTTCTTGACGCTGTGGGCGTATGCGCCCGCCGTGAGGTGGTGGCACTCGTCGACAATGATCTGGCCGTAGCCGCTGGTCAAAGCCTCGATGTCGGTGCGTCGGGCGAGAGTGGGCAGCATCGCGATGCGCCGGCGCGATGACACGCACGGGCCGTGAATCGGCTGGTCACTGCGAGTGGCGCTGGCGCGCTCACCCGTCCTGGCGCGACGCGATCGCCCGCGCCTGGGCGGTGCCGACATCCTCGAGGCGAAGGGCGCGGATCACGCCCGCGAGCTCGGGGCGACCGCTCCACCCGAAGAGGACGGCCGCGGAGATCCGCTCCCATGCCTCGTGCGCGCTCGGCAGCCTGAGTGGTCGCGTCACGAGCCCCACCAGATCGAGGGGGATCACCGACACCTGGATGTGCCAGATACCTGCGTCCACGTTACCCCGGAGCACTGCCGCCGGGACCCGGGTGAACGGTATCTCCACATGGGTCAACTCGTCGGACTCCGGGAATTCTGCGCGCGTCAGGGCGACGTGGTCCGGGGACTCTCGGTCGATGGCCACGCGCCGCGGGATCGTGCTCGTCGTCCCGGTGCGCGACACGACGGCAAGTCGGCCAGCCCCGTAGTAGGTGCCGGCGGGGAGTCGCCGGACCAGGGCCGACGGGCCGAGTCGCCCGTCGGCCTCGGCCTGGTCGCGCACTCCGGACGAGGTGAGGGCAATGTCGTGCAGTCCGGCGCGCACGGAGTCCAGTCGCCGCCCGCCGCCGCGTAGGTGGTGGACCGTATGCGGGATACCTAGCGCGGTCAGCTCCTGCGCGAGCAGGTCCTCCAAGGCGTCAATTTCGTCCGGTCCGCTCGGGGGGATGAGGAGACGCACCGGAGGAAGCGCCCCGGCCAGCCACGCTGGGCCGACGTCGGTCGAATCGATCCTCCGGCCCTGATGGCCGTGGGAGGTGGTCCGCAGGGCTCCGCAGTCCTCCAGCACCTTGAGAGCGCGTTGAAGCGTTCCGGCGCCGACTTGGTGCTCACGTAGGTACTCGGCGTTGGTCGGCAGGGTAGATCCGGCCCCGCGGGCGAGTGCGTCGATTGCGAGGCGCCGGACGGCGGGACGCAGCGCGCTCCCCAGTGCCGCCCCGGCTGGATAACTGCTCGCTGTCACCTGTCCATTGTGCCGGATCGCGATCGAATGTGGCGTAGGGCTTGACGAGCGCGCCCTTCTCCGCAATGCGTCACAAACGGATTACTCCGAATATCGAGTAATGAATCCCTACGTCGTGATTGGACTTTCGTGATCTTGCAGACTTCTGTCGTCGATGCCCTGGCCTCCGTCGTGGGCCCCCACGGTGTCAGTACCGCTCTCGTCGATCTGCAGGCGACCAGCCACGACACGTGGCCCCTTGCCACGAAGTGGGGGCTGACGGGTCGCCACCCCAACCAGGCCGATGTCCTCGTCCGGGCCTCGTCGATGGACCAGGTCGCCCCGGTGCTCGCCATCGCCACCCGTGACCAGATCCCGGTGACCGTCCGCGCCCTCGGCTCCTCGGTGACCGGCCAGCCGCTTCCGGTCCGGGGCGGGATCGTGCTCGACGTCAGCAACGTGCCCGCCTCGTTCGAAGTTGACGAGACCGACTTCACCGTGACGGCGACGGCCAGCCAGAACGGCGGCGAGCTCGAGGACGCCCTGCAGCTGCGCGGACTCACCACCGGGATGTCGCCCCAGTCGCTCTACCGGTCGACGGTGGGCGGCTGGCTCGCGACCCTCGCGACGGGGCAGTTCTCCAGCCTCTACGGCGGCATCGAAGACATGGTCGTGGGCTACACCGTGATCCTTGCCACGGGGGAGACGGTCACGCTCACCGCCTCGCCGCGTGCGGCCATGGGCCCCGATCTGCGGCAGATCTTCCTCGGGTCGGAGGGGACGCTGGGCGTGATCACGTCGGTGACCCTCAAGGTCTTCCCGGTCGCGCAGCACCAGTTCGTCCAGACCTTCACCATGCCGTCGGTGACTGCCGGCCTCGCGTTCCTGCGGGAGCAGGCGAGCCTCGGCCTGCGGCCCTTGCTCGTCCGCTTCTACGACGCGGACGAGGCGCGCCACGCGATGGCCGACCCGACCTTCGCCACCCCGGTCCTTTTCGTCGGGACCCGGGGTATGGAGCGTCTGGCCACGGCCGAGATGGAGGTCCTGACCGACCTGGCCGAGCGGTTCGGCGGCACCGCCATCGGGCCAGCGGGTGCGGAGGGCTGGCTCGGGCGTCGCTATGACTTCTCCACCGTCGAGAGCCCCCTCAACACGCCTGGTGGATATGCCGAGACGATCGAGGTGGCGCACACCTGGCGTCACCTGGAGGGTCTGCACGCTGCGCTCAAGGAGGCGCTCGCGCCGATGGCGGACGAGGTCCTCGCGCACTTCTCGCACGTGTACCCGCAAGGCTCCTCGATGTACCTGATTCTTCTCGGGAACCTCGCGGACGACGAAGCTGCGATCGAGCGCATCGAGGCGATCTGGTCCACGACGATGCAGATCTGCCTCGACCACGGTGCCGAGCTCTCGCACCACCACGGCGGTGGACTCGCCCGCTCTCCCTACTCCCGCCAGTCGCTCGGCTCGGCGCACCTGGTGCTGCGCAAGCTCAAGAAGGCTCTCGACCCCGAGGGGATCCTCAACCCCGGAAAGCTCGGCCTCTAGCCCCCCGGGGCAGCCGCGGGCCTCGCGGCTGCCTCAGCCTCCTCCAACGACGAAGGACTCTGACGATGGACATTGATCTCCTCAGCCTTATCGGGGCCGCCGCCGGCGGATTCCTCGGTGCCACCTTCGGCGCACTCGTGGCGTTCGTCTTCACCGGGTTCGCCGTGATCGCCGGTGTCGTGGCGCTCCTCGGGACGGACAACCCGGCCTTCCTCGACTCGGTGATCTTCGGCCCCTTCTTCGGGCCGCATATCTCCTTCGCCGGTGGCGTGGCCGCGCTGGCCTACGCCGCGCGTCGCGGCTGGATCACGTCGGGGCGCGACATCGTGACTCCCATGGTCAGCCTCGCGCGGCCAAGCGTCCTGCTTGTCGGAGCGGGCTTTGGCGTGCTCGGGCATGTGGTCCAGCAAGCTGTCGCCGCGACGCCGTGGTTCGGCAGCCGGACCGACTCGGTCGCACTCACCGTCGTCCTCTCGGCGATCGTCGCCCGGATCGTCTTTGGCAAGACGGGCGTCCTGGGCCCGCACGTCGACGGGCTCACCGGGTGGAAGCGATTCACCCCGAACGCGCAGCACGTCTGGCTGGCCTACCAGCAGTCACCCGGGATGGCTTTGATCCTCGGCCTGTTCGTCGGCGCAATGTCGGCGTGGTCCTCGGTCACCCTGCTGGCCGCCTACCCGGACGCCGGCGGCGTCATCTTCCTCGGCTTCGGCGTCTCGGCGGCCTCCCTGCTCTTCCTGGCATTCGGCGTGCAGGTCCCCGCCACCCACCACATCACCCTGGTCAGCGCGGTGGCCGCCGCCGGCTTCCTCACCACCGTCGGCCTTGATCCCGTCGCGGCCGTTCTGGTCGGCGCAGCGTTCGGCGGCGCCACCGCCCTGGTCGGGGAGATCTTCTCCCGGTTCTGGCTGATCCGGGGCGATACGCACATCGACCCGCCGGCGAGCGCGATCTGGCCGATGACGACCGTCGCCCTGCTTCTCATCCCCATCTTCTCCTGACCCTCAGACCAACGAAAAGAGTCCAGCCATGTCAGTCGCCCGAATCCTGGTCATCGACGCGGGGACCACCGGAACCCGCGCCCTCATCTACGACGAGGACAGCGCCGTGCTCGCGCAGTCCTACACCGAGTTCCCCCAGTACCACCCCGGCCCCGACCGGGTCGAGCACGACGCCCAGGAGATCTGGGAGGCCACGCTCCTGATGATTCACGGCGCGCTCGCCAAGGCCGGTCTGGAACCCGGCGAGATCACCGCCATCGGCATCACCAACCAGCGCGCGACGACGGTGATGTGGGACCGGCGCACGGGTGCCCCGATCACACGGGCGATCGTCTGGCAGGACACCCGCACGGCCGATCGCGCCGCGCAGCTTGCGGGCGAGTGGGGCGAGACGGTGTACTCCCGGACGGGCTGGTCCTTGGCCCCGGTGTACTCCTCGCTCAGCCTGGAGTGGATCCTGGCGAACATCGACGGTGCACGGGAGTTGGCCGATGCTGGCCATCTCGCCTTCGGCACGATCGACTCGTGGCTGATCCACCGGCTCACCGGGGGAGCGGAGCACGTGATCAGCGCGTCCAACGCCTCGGTCACCGGCTCATACGACCTGCTGACAAACGACTGGTACACCGAGTGGCTCGACGCCCTGGGCGTCCCCGTGTCGATGTACCCCGAGGTGCGCGACGACTCCGGCGACCTCGGCACCACCGACCCCGCCGTCTTCGTCGCCGCCGTGCCGATCGGGGCGGCCATCGCCGACCAGCATTCGGCGCTGTTCGCCCAAGGTTGTATCCGCCCGGGAATGGTCAAGTGCACCCACGGCACGGGCACTTTCCTGGACATGAACATCGGTACCGTCCCCGTGATCGACACCGCCAGCGGCTTGACCTGCCAGATCGCCTGGAGGATGAACGGCACCACGGTCTACGCCCTGGAGGGGTACGCCGGTTCGACCGGCGCAGCGGTCCAGTGGCTGAGGGACGGCGCTGCGATCATCAACACCTCCTCCGACTCCGAGTCGCTGGCGGGCACCGTCCAGGACAACGGCGGGGTGTACTTCGTCCCGGCGCTCACGGGGCTCTCGGCGCCCTACTGGGACTCCTACGCACGCGGGATGATCATCGGCATCTCCCCGGGAACGAAGCGTGGGCATCTGGCGCGCGCCACCCTCGAGGGCATCGTCTTCTCGGTGCGGGACTTCGTGGACACGATGAGCACCGTCTCCGGGCACCCGATCACGCGAATCGCCGTCGACGGCGGCGCCTCGGGCAACAACCTGCTGATGCAGATCCAGGCGGACCAGCTCGGCGCGGAGGTCGTCCGCCCGCGCAACACCGAGGCGACGAGCGCCGGCGCCGCACTCATGGCCGGCTTGGCCGTCGGCGTGTGGCCCAGCGTCGAGGAAGCCTTCGCCACGCAGGAGATCGACGCGACCTTCGTGCCGATGATGGACCCCGAGGAGCGCGCAGCAACGTACTCCGACTGGACCCGGGCCGTGACCCGGGCGCGAGGATGGGCCAAGAAATGAGGAGACCAGAGCTCAGCACGCTGGGCGAGACGACGTTCGACCTCGTGGTCATCGGCGGGGGGATAACCGGCGCCGCGACTGCCAGGGACGCTGCCTTGCGAGGGCTGTCGGTGCTCCTGGTGGAGAAGGACGACTTCGCGGCCGGTACCTCGAGCCGGTCATCCAAGCTGATCCACGGCGGGCTGCGGTACCTCGAGACCTACCAGTTCCGCCTGGTCGCCGAGTCGGTCCGGGAGCGCGAGCGGATGCTCACCCTCGCGCCGCACCTGACCGAGGTACGACCTTTCCTCTACCTCCTCTACGACGGCTACCCGGAGAGCAAAACGCTCCTCAACCTCGGCCTCACGCTCTACGACGTCGTCTCCGGCGCCTGGCGCCAGCGCAGGCACCGGATGCTCAGCGCCGCGCAGGTGCTGGAGCGTGAGCCACACCTGCGTGCTGCCGGACTCAACGGGGCCGGGCTCTACTACGACGTGCTGACCGACGACGCGCGCCTGACGTTGGACACCGCCAAGGGGGCCGCCGAGGCGGGCGCCACCCTTCTCAACCACGCGGCCGTCACGGGTCTGGTGCTGGAGGGCGGACGGTGCCGGGGTGTGACCATCACCGACGCTGAGACCGGTGCTGTCGCTGATGTCCACGCACGGGAGGTCGTCAGCGCCACCGGGCCGTGGACCGATCAAACACGCGCCTTGGAGCACACGCAGAGCACCCATCGGCTGCGGCCCACCAAAGGCGTGCACATCGTCTTGAAGAAGGCAGACTTCCCGCTGGACACCGCGGTGTTCCTTCGGTCCCCGGACGACAACAGGGTGGTCTGGCCGACCCCGTCACTCGAGGACGACGTGGTGTACATCGGTACGATCGACACCGACTATGACGGTGACCTCGATGACGTACATCCCGACGGGGCGGACATCCGCTACCTGCTCAATGTCGCAAACCATGCGATCCCCGGTCGCGGGCTGACGGAGGACGACATCGTCGGCTCGTGGGCCGGTCTGCGTCCACTCATCGCACCGGCACCGGCACCGGGAGTGAGCGCGAGCAACACCTCGCGCGAGCACTCCATCACGACCGGCGCGACCGGGTTGATCACCATCTCCGGCGGCAAGCTGACGAGCAATCGGGTGATGGCCACGCACCTGGTGAACGCGGCCGTCGCCGCCATGGGTGGAACTCGTTCGCGGCGGTCCCTCGCAGCCACGACCCCGATCTCCGGCGGCAGCGGGACAACTTCGGCGCGTTCGGTGGCCGCGGCGGCCGCTGTGCCGACCCATCTGAGCGACCTCTGGCTGCGCCGGTACGGGTCGAACGCCGCCAGGATCGTCAAACTCTGGTCCGAGGATGAGGCGAACCGCGAGGTCATCGGCCCACGGGATCTGACCCGGGCCGAGATCGTCCATGCGGTGCGAGAGGAGATGACGATGAGCCTGGAGGACCTCCTGGTTCGCAGAACCTCGATCTTCTTCTGGGACGCCGAGGGCGGGATCTCCTCGATCGATCGGATCGCCATGGAGATGGCGGCCCTCTTGGGGTGGTCCGACGAGCGCCGCACCTCAGAGATCGCTGAATACCGGACATTGGTGCAGGTCTATCGTCCACGGTGACCCGCTCCGCGGCCGAACGGGCGAGCCTCAGGACCGCACGCGTGGGGTCGTGCCGAGCGAGGAGGCGCAGCGGACTGGGCCGATCCGCGCCGTCGCACTGGACGTCGACGGGACACTTGCCGGCACCGACCACCGGGTCAGCGACCGCACCGCGAGGGTGGTTGCCCGGGTGGCGTCGCTCGGGGTGGTGCCGATCATCGTGACGGGCCGGACCGAGCGTGCTGCTCGCTCGCTGAGCGACAGGCTGGGGCTCACCTCGCCGTTCATCTCGTGCAACGGCGCGGTGGTCACTGATGCCCGCACGGGCGAACGGTTGTCTCTCTCGACCCTCGATCGCGGGACGGTCGACGCGATCACCGCCCTGGCCTTCCCCCGGGGGCTGGATGTGGTCGTCTGGACGCCGGAGTCGATGATTGCTGCCCGGCGCTCGCCGAGCACCGAGCTGCTGGAGCGGGTCAACGACGAGTCGGTCGCGATCGGGCCTGTCCCGTCCGACGCCGTCGTGGTCAAGGTCATGCTCGGGGGCGAACCACTGGCGCTGGACGCCGTCGCCGCGCAGGTCGCGGTGAGTGCACCCGTCCTCAAGCGGGGGATGACGCAGTTCTACGAGTCGAGCTCCCCGGGGGCGGGCAAGCGTGAGGCGTTGCGGCTCGTCCTGGGGTATCTCGGTATCGAGGATGGTGCGTGCATGGGCATCGCTGACGGCGAGACGGACGCTGCATGGCTCCGCGACGTCGGCCTGCCGGTGGCGGTGAGCAACGCCATGCCGGGCGCTAGGCAGGCAGCCGTGCAGCACATCGGGCACCACGCGGACGAGGCCGTCGCTGACTTCCTCGAGGAGTACTTCACCCTCGACGAGGGGTGAGGCTTAGCTTCCTCACCGCGCTCGTCGAGGTGCGTACAGGGTCTCCGGGTGGACTGGGGTCCCTGCCGACGGGTGTGGCGTGGCCGGACCATCCCGGTGGCCTTTGCATCGGACGACTACCAGGTGTTGCTTGTCGCAAACAAGTATCAGACC
>Ga0209414_1001599_pt1 | contig 10650 bp, 11 predicted proteins | sample LakVidmifraction_4_FD_181154 | JGI IMG/M metagenome (GOLD analysis project Ga0209414, IMG submission 181154) | Hypersaline microbial communities from Lake Vida, Antarctica - Brine Hole Two &gt;0.2 micron (SPAdes) (version 2) | ecosystem: Environmental > Aquatic > Non-marine Saline and Alkaline >... | reverse complement strand
CCTGCGGTCGCTGGCGTAGCGGCCACAGGTGCCGTTGGGGCAGTCGCGGTCCAATTGGGGGTCACCTTCGCGGTCGCTGGCGTAGCGGCCACAGGTGCCGCGGGCTCTGCGGTTGTCGTCGTTGTCACGCCGGTTTCCGTCACTGGCGTGGCGGCCACAGGCTCTGCTGGTGCAGCAGGTGTTGTGATTTCCGCTGTTGTCCCCGTTGTTGGGGTGGCGGCTACAGGGCGCGTCGGCGTCACCCTTGTGTGGAGCAACGAGAACCCCAATCAGGTGCCCGGCTATGCGGGTATCGCCCCAGACCAAAACGCAGGGTATGCAGGTGCAGACCCTGCGCAGGCACCGGGTTACACGGGCGTTGCTCCAAACCAGAATCCGGGGTATTCTCCCGACAACCCGAACCAGACTCCATCGTGGGTCACCATCGCAGCGTGAGGCCTAGACCATGCCAAGTACCTATACAACGAACCTCGGTGTAGAGAAGCCCGGCTCTGGCGAGAAGTCAGGCACGTGGGGCAACCTCGTAAATGACAACATGGACATCGTGGACCGGGCGATCAACGGAGCCGTATCGCTCACGCTTGCGGGCGCCACATCCACACTGACGACATCCGACGGCACACTCTCAGACGGCCAAAACAAACTCCTGCGCCTCTCAGGATCACCCGGGGGCACCCACACCATCACCGTGTCGCCCAACGACGCCCAGAAAATTTACTTCGTGACCAACGGGAGCAACCAATCGGCGGTGTTCTCGCAAGGCTCGGGTGCCAACGTCACGGTTCCAGCGGGCAACGTCGCGGTGATTTACTGCAACGGAGCCGGGGCGGGCGCGGCTGTGTTAAACATACTTGCCACGGGAGCAGTCCTCGCTATCGCAGACGGTGGCACAGGGGCTTCTACGGCGCCAGCTGCTCTGACAAATCTGGGTCTGACAGCCACGGCGGCAGAGTTGAACATCCTCGACGGAGTTACGGCCACGGCGGCGGAGCTTAATAAGCTGGCCGGGGCGACAGCTACTACGGCTCAACTCAACTTCGTCACTGGTGTTACTTCGGCCATCCAAACACAGTTGAACGCTAAAGCCCCGCTGGCAAGCCCCGCCCTAACAGGGAACCCAACAGCCCCTACTCAAACCGCGGGAAACAACTCAACGCGGGTCGCGACAACGGCTTATACAGATGCTGCTGTTGCAGCAATACCGGCGGCTGATCCTTTCCCCGCAGGTGCAGTGGCACAGTTTGCTATGAACACCGCCCCCTCGGGGTGGTTAAAAGCTAACGGAGCGTTGGTTTCTCGGACTACCTACGCCACCCTTTTCACGGCCATCGGCACCACCTTTGGGGTTGGGGACGGGAGCACAACTTTCGGTTTGCCAGACCTTCGCGGGGAATTTGTCCGTGGTTGGGATGATGCAAGAGGCGTCGATGCAGGTCGGGCTTTTGGTTCTGCGCAGGCAGAAGCGTTTGCCTCGCACACGCACACTGGCACAACGGGATCCGGAGGCAATACGAACGGGATAACTGGGAGAACGGTCGGTGGCGCAGGCACTGGCGAGAACTCGGTCAACACAACCGTCAATGCGGTCACTAACTCGGGCGCGCACACACACTCCCTGACCATCAACGCAACAGGCGGCACAGAAACCCGACCGCGCAACATCGCGCTCTTGTTCTGCATCAAACACTGAAACACCGCGCCTGCTGGAAGCAGTTATCTACAATACGGAGGACACAGACTTATGCCAGCATCAGTATCAAGCCAAGTTGCCGCTCTGACTGCTATCGTCGAGCGGATGGATCGGCGGGCGGAAGAAGATCGCAAAGAGCGGAAAGAGGAGCAGCGCGAAACGGACATCGCACGGGCTTCGGTGTCTGCGGAGCTGACGGATATTCGGCACAGCCAGCTAGACGTGGTTAAGCGGTTAGACAAGATCGAGCCTGTGACTGATCTTGTCACGTCTTTTCGCAGCAAGATTACAGGCGGACTGATGCTGCTAGGTGTGATCGGGGGCATCGCGTGGGCGGGCATCTTGTTCTTCAAGCAGACAATTTTGGAGTGGTTTCAATGAGCGTAGTGTACAAAAGCTGGAAAGACTTCCCCAAATCAGAATGGCGCTGGCCTTCGTTTTCGCCGGAGGAATTGGCGTGCCGCGGCACGGGCAAACTCCTGATCGTGCCCGACGCCATGGACAAGCTACAAGCGCTGCGCACCAAGCTGGGCAAGCCGATGATTATCAATTCCGCGTACCGCTCACCGGAGTACAACCGCACCTTGAAAGGTGCCGCCAAGAACAGCATGCACCTGCAGGGCATTGCCTTTGACGTGTCCATGTCCAACCACAACCCTGATACGTATATTGCGGCGGCGCTGGCTGTCGGCTTCAAGGGTATTGGGACGTATCCCGGCAGCAACTTTGTGCACGTTGACGCACGGACTGACCGGACTGCGTGGGGCAACCCTTTCCCTAAACGTGCCGCGACCCCCGGCTTTGCGACGGAAGCTCCGCGCGCGCCAGAGACAGTCGCCCAAGACGACGAAGCCAAAGGGGCTCTTGTGGGTGTCGGCGGTGCCGTGGCGGCGTCCGGTGGCGTTTTGTCGGCTCTAGGGGCGCTCGACCCCGTGGCACAGATTGCAGCAGTGGCGGGCCTGATTGTGGCCTTGGCCGCGCTGGGTTGGATCTTCCGCAAACGCCTGCAGAAGATGGCAGGGTGACCCGCGTTTACATAGTGGCGGCAATCGTGTTGATCGTGGCGGCGGTTGCCTTCGGGCTGTACGAGCGGGGCGTCCATACGGAACGCGCGCGCACCGAAACGCAGACTTTGCGGGAGTACCGCGATACTACGGAGAGGATGCAGAATGCCGGGGAAGATTATATGGCCGATGATGTTGTGCTTGAGCGGCTGCGGGAGCGTGCTGGTCAGCGATAGTGCGCTGGTGGCAGGCCTGCGGGAACCTATGAAGACGCACGCGGCGGCGTTGGTGGGCGAGGACGTTGCACTTATGCGGCGCACGGGGCTGATGGTGATCTCAAAGTTCGACGCAGGGGCGCGCTGATCCCGCCTATCGACGCGGGGCTTATTTCGCTGTATATTCCCGCTACAGGAGAACCCCATGCCATTCATCAAGCTGCAGTTCCGCCCGGGCATCAACCGCGAGACCACCGCCTACACGAACGAGGGCGGCTGGATTGACGGCGACAAGATCCGGTTCCGCGCGGGGCTCCCCGAGACTATCGGGGGCTGGGAACGGTACAGTCTGCAGGCCATGCTTGGGGTGCCCCGCAGCTTGTTTCCGTGGGCGACGCTGGACGGCGGCACCTATATCGGAGCAGGGACGCAGCTCAAATACTACGTCCTTGAGGGCGGTACGCCGAACGACATCACACCGATCCGGGCGACCACGGCTGCGGGGGAGGCTACGTTTGCAGCCACTAACGGCTCCACCACCCTCGTTGTGTCAGATACTTCCCACGGCGCTGCTGTAAACGATTTTGTTACGTTCTCCGCCGCCGTATCACTTGGCGGGGCCGTGACCGCAATAGTACTCAACGCAGAGTACCAGATCGCTGGCATCATCGACGCCAACACCTATCAGGTACAGATCGCCGTCGCTGCAAACGCTTCGGACACTGGGGACGGGGGCGCGGGGACTATTGCTGCTTATCAGCTCACGGTCGGCCTAGATAGCGCAATTCTCGGCAGCGGGTGGGGCGCGGGTGCGTGGTCCCGTGGCGGATGGGGCTCTGAAGCGGATGTCAGCATCCCCGGCGCACAGCTGCGGGTATGGAGCCAAGACAACTTCGGCGAGGACCTACTTATATGCCCCCGTGGCGGGGCTATATTCTTGTGGGACGCAAGCGCGGGGCTCGCGGCGCGGGCTGTCAACATCACTGCTCTTGTAGGGTCTTCTGAAGCTCCGACCGTTGCACAGCAGGTGCTTGTATCAGAGCGGGACCGGCACACTGTTGCCTTTGGCTGCGACAGTCAGTTCTCGGCAGGGGTTGCGGAAAACCTGTTGGTTCGCTTTTCCAGCCAAGAGACCTTGCTTGACTGGGATGTCACGAGTGCCACAAACACAGCTGGCGAAATCCGGCTGGGGTCTGGTTCCCAGTTCCTCACAGCGGTGCAGACCAAGCAGCAGATCGTTATTTTTACTGATATGTCGCTGCACGCCATGCAGTTTATTGGCCCTCCTTTCACGTTTGGCACTCAAGAAGTGGCAGCGGGTATCTCTCTGATTGGGCCCAACGCGGCACTCGCCGTGGGCGACGCTGTGTACTGGATGGGTCTTGGCGACTTCCACATATACGACGGCGCAGTGACCCCGCTCCCCTGCGATGTGAAAGAATACGTGTTCAGCAACATTAACCGGATACAGGGCGCCAAGATATGCACGGGGCACAACAGCGGTTTTTCCGAAATTTGGTGGTTCTACCCGTCCAGCAGCAGCCAGAATAACGACCGCTACGTTGTGTACAACTACGCCCAGAAACTCTGGTATTACGGGACTATGAACAGGACCGCATGGGCCGACTCGGGGCTTGTGCAGTATCCTCTGGCCTCGACGGGCGATGGGCAGGTGTACTTCCAAGAGTTCGGTCTGGACGATGGTAGCGCCAACCCCCCGGTGGCGCTGGCCCCCTATATCGAGTCCAGCGTGGTCGATATGGGCGAGGGCGACCAGTTCATGTTTGCTTCGCGGCTTATCCCCGACCTCACGTTCCGGTCGTCTCCAGACAGCGGGCCTTCTGCTACGATGACGATCGCTGCACGGAACTTCCCGGGCGACGCCTTCAGTGGTGCAGATGCAAACCCTGTGGTCAAGACAGCCACCCTGCCTGTTGAGAGGTTCACTGACCAGCTCTTCATCCGCATCCGGGGGCGATCAATGTCCTTGCGGATAGAGTCCGCACAGGTCGGAACTGCTTGGCGGCTGGGCAGCCCCCGGCTTGAAGTGCGCACTGATGGGAGACGATAATGGCGTCCTCTAACCCAGCACCGTTTTTTGCAGCGCCCCCGGCGGTGTACGACCAGCGGTACTTCGCACAGGTCACACGTGCGTTTTCTGTGTTCATACAGCAGACTAGAAACCCCGGGCCGAATGTGGCGTCCACGTTGCGCCTGACCAATCTGGCCGTCCATGCGGACAACGCCGCCGCCATCACTGGGGGCCTGTCTGTGGACGACGTTTACAAGACCGCGACGGGCGAGCTCCGCATCGTGGTGTGACCTAGCATTTCTCGTAGGATCTTGCTATTCTGCGCGCAGCCTTCAGGAGATAACCCATGGTACTGCCCCTTCTATTTTCCTTCCTCGCCCCGCAGCTGCTCGCTGGGACCGGCATGTCGGCCCTCGCCGCAAGTGCGCTCGGTGCTGGTGTGGGGGGCGCTGTGCAGACAGGAGACCTCGAGAAGGGCCTGCTCACTGGGCTTGGGGCGTTCGCCGGCGGATCGCTGCTGGGCCCTCTCATGGGTGGAGGCGCGGAGGCGGCAGCGCTGCAGCCGGGACAGGTGGCCACAGGCACGGGCAGTAACGCCGCGACAGCGCTTGCACCGGGTAACCCGGGGATCACAGGGCTGCCACAAGCTGCGCTGCTGCCCCCACCCCCTGCCCCATCTGGCATGTTTGGCAATATGATCGGGGACGCCAAGGCGTTTGCGATGTCCCCCACGGGTATGGGGGTGGGCCTTGGCGCCATGGTGGGCCCAGAGCTTTCGGGCATGTTCAAGGGCAAAGACGACGGCAAGAAGACCAGCAAATACGCAAACACTGAGATGTCCCCGATCCCGAGAATACCCACGCTGCCCGGTGCAGATTACCAGCCCGGCGTTTCTGGGGAGTTCGACTACGGGGTCAGCACGCCCCAGTCCGCGGGGGACATCATTGACTATAACCAGAGGCGAAACCGCTTCGCCGACGGAGGCATGATCCAGCGGTTCGCGAACCCCAACATGCCGGGCCTCGGTCCCGTCCGCCTTGCAAGCGGGGGTATTGTTGCCTTGGCCGAGGGCGGCGAGGTGCCTCAGCAAGCGCCAAACGAGCGAGAGATCGTATCGGGAGCCGTCGCTGCTATCAAGGGCAACTCCGCCCAGCCCGAAGCCGCTCTTGGCCTGTTCCTCGCCACCTACGGGGAAGAAGCCCTCCGCGACCTTGTGGACAAGGTGCAGTCTGGCGCGGTAGACGAGACCGCCGAAAGGTTCCGCAGCGGCGAGAACGGCGAAGTCCGGGGCGTCGGCGACGGCTCTGGCACAGACGACAAGGTGCCTGCACGGATGGCTGACGGCTCTGGCGATGTGTTGTTGTCCGACGGGGAGTTCGTGATGCGCAAAGACGCCTCGGATTCTCTGGAAAAGCAGTTCGGCGCGGGCTTCCTCGATGAGGTCAACGACGCCGGGCCCGGGGCCGGAGACGCCGCGAAGCGCCGGGTAGCTGCATGAGCGAGGTCCAGTGCCTCGCTGTGCACCGCGAGCACCTCGCGCACATCTGGCCTGTGGTCGAGCCTATGCTTGCAAAAGCAGTGCTCACCGCCCCGGACAAGATCGCAGTCGATGACATTCTGGCGGGCGCGCATGCAGGGGCATACGTGATATGGGTCGTCACGGTAGACGGCACCATCACAGCGGCGATCACTTCGCGGGTTATTGAGTACCCCCTGCGCCGCGCCATGGCGCTCGACTGGATCGGGGGCACCCGCATGAAGGTATGGTTCGGTCTGGCGATGCGTGTTATGAAAGAGCATGCCGCCCGCAACGACTGCGCGCACATGGAAGGCTACGGCCGCGAGGCTTGGATGCGGTGGCTTGGCAAAGAGGGTTGGCGCCCGGAGTACGTGGCGTTCAGGATGGAGCTAGACAATGGGTAAAGGTGGCGGCAATACCACTTCAACAGTTACGCAGCAAAACATCCCTGATGAGTTCAAGCCGTATTTCGAGCGGATGCTCATCCGGGGCGAAGCCGCGTCCCAAGAACCCTACACCCCCTATGGGGGCCAGCGCTTGGCTGGGCAGACTGGCGACACATTTGCATCGCAGCAGATGGTGCGTGACATCGCTAACAACCCACAACCGGGGCTGGATCTTGCGACGGGCATGACGGCGAACAACGCGCTTTCTGCGCAGGGGATGTCGGGCCAGCCGAACGCCCAGTTCTCAGAGTTCGGGTTCTCCCCCGTGCAGCAGTTCTCCGGGGATGCTGTGCAGCAGTATATGAACCCGTACATGCAGAACGTGGTGGACATCCAGAAGCAGCAAGCTGCCTCGGACTACCAGATCGCGCAGCAGTCACGGAACGCCGGGGCTATCCAAGCGGGGGCCTTCGGGGGCTCGCGGCAGGGCGTACAGGAGGCAATGGCCGAACGAGACTTGCTGACCCGCACCGGGCAGATCCAAGCCGAGGGCCTATCAAACGCCTACACCGACGCCCAACGGATGTTCGAGGCTGACCGCAACGCAGGGTTTATGACCCAGCAAGCGCAGGCCGGGGAGCTCGGGCGCGTGCAAGGTGCGCGGGCAGGTGAGGGTCTATCTCGCGATCAGTTCGGGCTCGACGCTCTCGCGCAGTCCAGCGGTATGGCCCAGCAGCTCGCAGGGCTGTCAGAGCAGGCACGGTCTGGCGATATTCAAGCCGCGCAGTTGCTCGAGGTTATGGGCCGGTCCAATGAGGCACGCAGTCAGGCGGGCATGGACATTGCCTATCAGGACTTCTTGCGCCAGCAAGGCTATCCGATGGAGCAGCTGCAGCAGTTCTCGGCCATGATTAACGGGCTTCCTGTCCAGCCAGCGGGCACCACGAGCACACAGACGCCTTACAACCCCGTGCAGCAGGCGCTGGGCATGGGTATTTCGGCCCTCGGCCTCTACAAAGGGATGCAGTGATGAATATCCTAGACCAGCAGGATAAGCTCAAGGGGCTGTCCGAGCAGCAGCTCGTGTCCGAGATGCAGATGCCCACGGGCCAGATGCCACAGTTCCTTGTGTTGTCGGAGATCACTCGGCGCAAAGGGCTGCGCGATGAGATGGCAGCACGCGAGCAGCGGGGCCCACAGTCCACCGTGGCCGAGGAGGCCGTCGCTGCTGCAGGTATGCCCCAGCAGGGTCTGGGCCGTATGGCCGCAGCCATGGCGCCGAAGTCTGACGTTGTCGGCAACACTGGCATCGCCAGCCTGCCACAAGCACCGCAAGCCATGGCCGAAGGCGGCCGGGTCGGCGGGCAAACTTATGACGTGCCCCCGACAGCATATCTCCGGGACCCCGCGGTGCAGGCGCTCGCCGCTCGCATGGGTATCCGCCCAGCGCAGATGTGGGACCAGATGTCCGAGGGCCAGCGGGCGAGCGAAGTCGCGCGCCTTGCAGCACAGGACAACAACGCGTCAGGCCTCGTTACTCGTGAAGATTACAACCTTGGGGTCGCGCAGCCTATGGCGATGGCCTTGGGGCAGACCGACTTTGCACCGAACATGCTGCAGGCGTCCCAAGCGGGCTTGGAAGAGAACCGCGCCGCGCGCGAAGATTTTGGCGAAAGGTCCGACGCTTTTGTGGGGGAGCTCTTGCGGAACCCCGAAGCGCGCAGCGATTTTGGCAGAAGGACCGATGCCGCTGTGGGCAACTTCCTTTTCCCGCCGGGGGCCAGTCAGCGGATGGAGGCGTTCAACGACGGGTCTTTCCCGACCATGCCTGAGTCAGTTGACCTCGATTTGACAGGGCCAGACTTTGAGCAGCAGGGGCGTAGTTCAGCCGAGCCCGACGCGCGAGCACAACGTCGTGCTGACCAGATAGAGCGCCTGACGGACCCCGAAGCGCAAGCGCAACGCCTTGCAGCTCTAGGCGGCTTGTTTTCCCCGACCACGCCGGTGTCTGCGGATCGTGCGGGGCGTCTTGCTGGCATGGAGGCGTTCGACGACGGGTCTTTCCCGACCATGCCCGAGGGCGGCGCGCCTTCAGCGATGCAAGCGCAGTTGGCGGCGGAGAACCGTGCGGGGCGTCTTGCTGGCATGGAGGCGTTTGACGACGGGTCTTTCCCGACCATGCCGGAAATCACAGCTGCAAACCCCCCTGCTGTCATAGACTACAGCACAATGACCCCCAACCAACTGCGGGCTGCGATGCTCGCCGCGGAGACCCCTAGCCTTGGGGAAGGGTTAGGTGCTCTAGCGGGGCGCGGGGCCGGGGTTTTTCGCGACGTAGGCGAGGAAGTCCAAGGCGGACTGGGCACCTTAGCGGCGAGGTTGGGCTTCCCTGATGCAGGGGCGTTTATGTTTGACCAAGCTGACGCGACTGCGCGCCTGAGCGCGCAGCGTGCAGAGGAGTCAACCGAGGCTGAGGCTGACAGAGCAGCAAAAGTGGCGGAGATAGAAGCAGCAATCTCGGGTCTGACACCCGTGTCACCTGTGCAAGACCTCCAGCGTAGGCCTGAGCCGAGACCAGACCCTGCAGCCTTAGAGGCCGCGAGACAAACTCGCGTAGCAAATGAAGCAGCTGCTGCGCCTCCGCCCCCTGCGGTCACGCCTCCGCCCCCTGCGGTCACGCCTCCGCCCCCTGCGGTCACGCCTCCGCCCCCTGCGGTTACGCCGCCAGACCCCGCGGTTACGCCGCCGGTTCCAGATACGACGACGGACCCTGTGGCAGCCAACCCCGCTATTGCCGCAGGCGCCGGGGGGTCAGGCGGCGTGGCTGCCACAGGGGGCATGTCTTCCTATGAGCAGGAGCTTACCAACGCCATCACCCGTGGCGAGAAGCGCGCGCAGCAGGACAAGTGGCTGGCACTGGCGCAAGCCGGTATGGCCCTCATGTCGTCCAAAGAGCCGACGCTCGGCGGCGCCCTCGGCGAAGCTGGGGCCACAGGCCTTGCTGCGTTCCGCGGCAGCCGCGACTCCGCAGAAGAAAGCCGCATGAAGCTGCTAGAGCAGCAGTTCGGTGTGCAGATGACCCGTCAGCAGATGGCCATAGCGCGAGCCAAGGCAGCGAGAGGCGGCGGTGGGTTGACCCCACTTCAGCTGCTCAAGCTGCAGCGGGACCAGCGTGCCGACCTTATAACAGAAGGGGAGTACCTTATGGAGCTGAGGGGGGTAGGTGGCAATTTGTCAGAGGCAGAAAATATGGATATTTCCAAGCGACTCCGGGACATCCAGACCGCGCTACGCGGTGGGGCGCCCGCCACTGACTCCCGTGACTCCATGGCTATCCCCCAGCCGTAAATAGCGTATACTGCGCCTTAACCATGGAGGCGCAGTATGGCTATTCTTACCATCCCCGGACAATTCAGCGGAAAAAACTACACTGTGAGCATCCCCGGCGAGACGCCGTCGGTCGATGAGCAGAACAAAATTGATGCTTTTGTTCGCCAGCGGGAATCTGACTTCCTCGCAGAGTACGAGCAGTTTTACGGCAAGCCCTTGGATACCGGCGAAGGCTCGGGCTTCGGCAACTACCTTGGCGAGATACCCAAAGGTCTGGCCCGGGGTGCCGTTGGCATGCTGGAGACTGGCGCGCTCGGCGCTGCTGCCTTGCTGCCTGAGCGCTTCGAGGACCCGACGCGGGAGTTTATCCGGGGCGCGGCCTACGACCTCAAACCCCAAACAGACATCGGCCTCGAAGACAGCCTCGTGGGCAAGCTCTCGGAAGGTGTTGGCTCCTTTGGGGGCATCCTTGCT
>Ga0209414_1001597_pt1 | contig 10652 bp, 10 predicted proteins | sample LakVidmifraction_4_FD_181154 | JGI IMG/M metagenome (GOLD analysis project Ga0209414, IMG submission 181154) | Hypersaline microbial communities from Lake Vida, Antarctica - Brine Hole Two &gt;0.2 micron (SPAdes) (version 2) | ecosystem: Environmental > Aquatic > Non-marine Saline and Alkaline >... | reverse complement strand
CATAATAGCTTAAGCTATGAAGCGATAAAAAGTTTAAGAACACACTTGATGTTCGGCATGCCAACAGAAGGCAAGGCCGGCCAGCGTGCTAAGGTAATACTTATTTCAGGTGAAAGCCCAGGGGTAGGCAAATCATTTATCTCTGCGAATCTAACAGAGGTGTTTGCACAGCTTGATAAAAAAGTCTTAATCATAGATGCAGACATGCGCCTAGGCGAGTTGCATAAGATGTTTAATATGGCGCAAAATAATGGGCTGGCAGATTACTTATCGCAGGATAATAATGGTACGCAAGCAGATAACACATTAGCTACCTTTATCCATCCTACTACTATGGATCATATTGACTTTATGCCCAGAGGTCAGCAACCACACAATCCAACCTCACTGCTAGCGGGTGATAAGTTTGGTGGGTTGATGGCGCAGCTGAATGCTCATTATGATTATATTATTATAGATTCTCCGCCTATTTTGGCGGCTTCAGATGCCGTGATACTGTCACAATACGCGGATAAAGTGCTGATGGTCACTCGATATAACAAATCGATAGAGGGACAGTTGGTTTACGCGATCAACCAATTGACCAAAGCACAGGTGCAAGTGGATGGTATTATCCTTAATGATGTACAACAAGGCGTTATGGACAAATATAGCTATCACTATAGTTATGCTTATGGCCATAATAAGTAGCTGTGGCATCGATTAGTAGCTATCACATTAATGGGTAATATTTTTCAACGGGACAGTATTTAAAAGGGCGCTATGACAAACATTAATAATCTTAAGATAGCGGTGATTGGTCTGGGCTATGTGGGTCTACCGCTCGCTGTTGAGTTTGGTAAGCAGCATTCAGTCATTGGTTTTGATATTAATACTAACCGTATCAATGAGTTAAAGTCAGGCACCGATCATACGTTAGAAGTCAGTAATGAGGAGCTAGCACAGGCGACACAGTTGAGCTATAGCTCGGATATTGCCGCGCTAAAAGACTGTAACTTTTTTATTGTCACGGTACCGACGCCTATCGACGACTATAAGCAGCCCGACTTGACGCCATTAATAAAGGCGTCCACTGCTATTGGTGGCTTGCTGAAAAAAGACGATATTGTGGTCTATGAATCAACGGTCTATCCTGGTGCCACTGAGGAAGTCTGTATCCCAGTATTAGAGCAATTCTCTGGGCTAGTCTTCAACCAAGACTTTTATGCGGGCTACAGCCCTGAGCGTATCAACCCCGGTGACAAAGAGCATCGGGTTACTAATATTCTAAAAGTTACCGCTGGCTCTACTCCTGAAGTCGCAGACTTCGTTGATGAGGTCTATAACTTAATTATTACCGCAGGTACCCACAAAGCACCAAGTATCAAAGTAGCAGAAGCGGCCAAAGTCATCGAAAATACCCAAAGAGATGTCAATATTGCTTTGATCAATGAGTTAGCGGTTATCTTTAATAAGATGAATATAGATACCGAAGCCGTACTAGAAGCCGCCGGTACCAAATGGAACTTTTTGCCTTTTCGTCCAGGCTTAGTCGGTGGCCATTGCATCGGCGTCGACCCTTATTACTTGACTCATAAAGCACAGGCCATTGGCTATAACCCAGAGATTATTCTCGCTGGACGTCGCTTGAACGACAGCATGGGTGAGTACGTGGTCACCCAACTGGTCAAAACCATGATCAAAAAGCGTATTCAAGTAGAAGGCGCGAAGGTACTAATCCTGGGGCTTAGCTTTAAAGAAAATTGTCCTGATGTACGCAATACCAAAGTAATCGATATCGTGAATGAGTTACAAGAATATAATATTGAAGTCGATGTTTATGACCCTTGGGTGAATACGGCTGAGGCCCAGCGCGAATACAACATCACTCCCATAAGTGAACCAGTAGTGAATGATTACGACGGCATCATCTTAGCCGTCGCCCATCACCAGTTTGTGCAAATGGGAATAGACAACATTCGTGCCCTTGGCAAAGACGAGCATGTCCTCTATGATCTAAAATATGTCTTTGCTAAAGATAAGACCGATATCCGACTATAAATATTTAGTTCATATGATAAGCAATTGGGAAAATAATAATGATACAGACACAGACAGCCTATGAACAAATTAAGCAAACACTGGCAAATGAGCCAAAGACCTGGCTGGTTACTGGGGTAGCAGGGTTTATAGGCTCCAATTTACTCGAGACTTTATTGCTGCTTAACCAAAAGGTAGTGGGTTTAGATAATTTTGCCACGGGATTTCAGCATAATTTAGATGAAGTACAAGCATTAGTGAGTGCGCAGCAATGGCAGGGCTTTACCTTTATAAAAGGCGATATTCGCAATCTTAAAGATTGCCAAGCGGCGTGTACCGGTGTGGACTATGTCTTGCATCAAGCGGCCTTAGGCTCGGTACCGCGCTCTATTGCCGATCCCATTAATACCAATGATACTAATATTAGTGGTTATTTGAATATGCTGGTTGCAGCGCGTGATGCACAGGTGTCAAGCTTCACCTATGCTGCCAGTAGTTCAACCTATGGTGACCATCCGGCGTTGCCAAAAGTTGAAGATAACATTGGTAACCCATTATCGCCCTATGCAGTCACTAAGTACGTTAATGAGCTATATGCTGATGTGTTTGCTCGCACTTATGACTTCAATACTATTGGTTTGCGCTATTTTAATGTGTTTGGCAAACGCCAAACCCCTGATGGTGCCTATGCCGCAGTGATTCCTAAGTGGACGGCTGCTATGATTCAAGATGATAAAGTCTTTATTAATGGTGATGGTGACACCAGTCGCGATTTTAATTTTATTGAAAACGCGGTGCAGGCCAATATTTTGGCAGCAACCGCAAATAGTGACGCTAAGAATCAAGTTTACAACGTGGCAGTCGGTGGACGTACCACGCTAAATACTCTATTTACCGCCTTAAAAGAAAGTCTAAGTGAAAATGGGGTGAGCTATAACCAAGACCCTGTCTATCAAGACTTTCGTGCTGGCGATGTGCGGCACAGTCAAGCAGACATTAGTAAAATTCAAACCCGATTGGGTTATGCCCCCCAGTTTGATATTATTCAGGGCATTGAAAAAGCCATGCCTTGGTATGTACAGTTTTTAGCTTGATTTTTATAGTGGAATTTATATGTTTAAGATGATTAGGCAGCTTTTCTCATTGCTTTCCCCTCGGCAAGTAAAGCAGTTTTATATCTTGCAAGTGCTGGTAGTGGTCATGGCTTTTACTGAGTTGTTAGGTATTGCCTCTATAGCGCCCTTTATGGCTCTAGTCGGTGATATTAGCATATTAGAAAAAAGTAATGTCTTTGCAGAACTGTACCAGATGTCTGGCCTAACAGATCCTATGGATTTTGTGTTTTATACTGGTCTACTGGTGCTTGTTGCCTTAACGGTTTCTACCTTAGTTTCTATGTTTACGATTTGGAAACTGTCTCTTTATGGGGCGAGCGTCGGTATTGAAATCGCGGATCGTCTCTATGCTTATTATATGCAAGAGGATTGGCAGTTTCATGCCAGTGGTAGTAGTGCTCAATTGACTAAGCAAGTATCTACAGAAGCGATGCGCATAACTAACGGAATAGTTCAGCCACTGATGCAAATGAATGCCAAAGTGGTTTTAGCGGTTCTCATATCGGTCAGTATCTTAATTTATAACCCGGTCGTAGCGATAGTCGGTTTACTCATATTTGCTCTCGCCTATTTCTTACTTTATAAGCTGGTCCGTAACAAGCTAGTCTCCAATGGTCAAAAGATATCTCAAGTTTCTACCGCTCGCTTTAGGTTAATGAACGAAGGCTTTGGTGGCATTAAAGATGTATTGTTGCTTAATCGTAGCCATGATTTTATTGAGCGTTTCGAGGAAAGTGGTACGATTTATGCGCGCGCGTTAGGATTAAATGCCGGTATAAGTCAAGTGCCGCGCTATTTTATGGAGCTGATAGCGTTTGGTAGCATGATTGGACTGGTACTGCTACTGATTAAGTGGCACGACGGTAATCTGGGTGCGGTACTGCCAATTTTAGCTGTCTACGCTCTAGCGGCATTCAAACTACTGCCTGCTTTGCAGCAAATATATTCTAGCGTCGCTCAGATTAAAGGAAATATAGCGGCGTTTGAAGCGGTTAAAGGAGACTTAGAGCGGTCTCTCAATTATAAAGACTCTATTCCTGAAGCAACCATACCCATACGTAAAGAGTTAAAGGAAAAAATTACTTTAAACGATATTAAGTTTGGTTATCCTGGCAAATCAAAACCTGCTGTGAATGGAGTTACTATGACTATTCCTGCTAATAGTGTGGTCGGTTTAGTAGGATCGACTGGTTCTGGAAAGTCTACCTTAATAGACTTATTGCTTGGTTTGTTAACGCCACAAAGTGGTCGTTTAACTATAGATGATATTTGTATTACTACTGAAAACAAACGTGCTTGGCAAGATACCTTAGGCTTCGTACCGCAAAGTATCTTCTTAAGTGAAGGGTCTATCGCTGAAAATATTGCTTTTGGTTTACCTGTCGCAGACATCGATATAGAGCAAGTAAACAAAACACTCAAACTTGCTCATCTAACAGAGCTGGTTGAACAGCTTCCGGATGGCGTAAACACAAAAGTAGGCGAGCGAGGGGTGCAGCTATCAGGTGGCCAACGTCAGCGTATTGGCATTGCGCGAGCACTTTACCACGAAGCAGAGGTCCTAGTATTTGACGAGGCAACTAGTGCCCTAGACGGTATTACAGAAAAAATAATCATGGATGCGATACATGACTTTAGTGGTCAAAAAACGATAGTTATGATTGCCCATCGTCTAAAAACGGTACAGAAATGTGACATTATTTATTTAATGGATCAAGGTAAAATAGTGGATCAAGGGACATACCAAGAGCTGTTAGAGAAAAACTCCCAATTTAAAGAAATGGCAGAACACGCTTAATAAAAACCCTGTAGGAAGTTAAAGTAGTAACTTAAATTAGGAACAACTTAAATGAAAATTCTGGTTACAGGTGGTGCAGGCTTTATTGGTTCTGCTGTTATACGTCATATAATAAACAATACTCAAGATAGTGTCATTAATCTTGATAAGTTAACCTATGCTGGTAATCTTGAGTCCCTTATTAGTATAAGTGACAGCCAGCGTTATACTTTTGAGAAAATTGATATCTGTAATGCAGACGAACTTAAGAGGGTATTCGCGGAACATCGACCCGATGCGGTGATGCACCTTGCCGCCGAATCACATGTCGACCGCTCCATCGATGGTCCAGCTGAATTTATTCAAACCAATATTGTTGGTACTTATACTTTGTTAGAAGCTGCTCGTGCGTATTGGAATGATTTAGATGCTGAACGTCAACAAGCCTTCCGTTTTCATCACGTTAGTACTGATGAAGTTTATGGGGATCTGCCACACCCTAGTGAGCAAGAAGATGCAGATAAGTATTTATTTATAGAAACTACTGCTTATCAACCTAGTAGTCCTTATTCAGCTAGTAAGGCCAGTTCAGATCATTTAGTAAGAGCGTGGCTACGTACTTATGGATTTCCAACGCTTATTACCAACTGCTCAAATAATTACGGCCCTTATCACTTCCCGGAAAAGCTGGTTCCACTGGTTATTTTAAATGCTTTAGAAGGCAAGCCGTTACCAATCTACGGTAAAGGCGATCAAATCCGTGATTGGTTATATGTAGAAGATCATGCTCGTGCATTATACAAAGTGGCTACTGAAGGTAAGATAGGCGAAACCTATAATATTGGCGGTCATAACGAAAAGCAAAACCTCGAAGTAGTACAAGCTATTTGTAAGATTCTCGATGAACTGGTACCCACTGACAGCAGTTATGAGTCATTAATTACCTACGTGACAGACCGCCCTGGCCACGACCGCCGCTATGCTATCGATGCGAGTAAAATTGCGAGAGAACTAGATTGGCAACCTAAAGAAACCTTCGAGTCTGGCATACGTAAAACCATACAGTGGTACTTAGATAATAAGAAATGGTGTCAGAACGTACAAGATGGTAGTTATCAGCGTGAACGTTTGGGAGTAGCACTATGAATAATAATATTAAAGGAATTGTACTAGCAGGCGGGTCAGGTACACGTCTGTACCCTATCACTAAAGGCGTATCGAAGCAGCTCTTGCCTATTTATGACAAGCCAATGATTTACTATCCTTTGTCTGTATTGATGCTAGCTGGAATTCGCGATATTTTATTAATCAGCACCCCAGAAGATATAAGCAGCTATAAGCGCTTATTAGGAGATGGTAGCGAGTTTGGTATTAACCTCAGCTACGCTGTACAACCAAGTCCAGATGGCTTAGCGCAAGCATTTACTATTGGTGAAGCATTCATTGGTGATAGCAATGTGTGCTTGGTGCTTGGCGATAACATCTTTTATGGTCATGGTTTTGGTGCTATGCTACGTGAAGCTGCTAGTAAGCAAAATGGTGCCTCTGTATTTGGTTATCAAGTAAAAGACCCAAAGCGCTTTGGTGTGGTTGAGTTTGATAAACAGAAACGTGCCATTTCATTAGAAGAAAAGCCACAACAGCCTAAATCAAATTATGCCGTAACAGGTCTATACTTTTATGACAACAGCGTTATAGAAATAGCCAAACAGGTTCAGCCATCAGAGCGTGGTGAGCTAGAAATAACTAGCATAAACCAAGCCTATTTAGAGCGTGGTGACCTGAATGTTGAATTGCTAGGTCGCGGTTTTGCTTGGCTAGATACGGGTACCCACGAAAGCTTGTTGGAAGCAGGTATGTTCGTCGAAACCATAGAGAAACGCCAAGGTTATAAAATCGCTTGTTTAGAAGAGATCGCCTACAACAACGGCTGGCTATCCAAAAAGCAGTTGCAACAGCAAGGTAACTTACTTAGAAAGAACAGTTACGGCCAGTATTTGCTGGCTTTGGTAGAAGAATAAATATGAGTTTCATCCAATGGGCTCATTTTCCACCACTCGGCGATGATCGTGGTTCGTTAGTCGCTTTAGAGGCAAGAACAACGGTACCTTTCAACATTAAGCGCGTGTACTATATCTTCGGCACGCAGCAAGGTGTAGCGCGTGGTTTTCATGCTCATCATAACCTTAAGCAGGTCGCCATATGTATTACTGGTAAATGCCGTATGGTTCTCGATGATGGTAAACAACGACAAGAGGTTTGGCTGGACTCACCAACTAAAGGATTAATTATCGGCGATTTAGTTTGGAGAGAGATGCATGACTTCAGTGAAGACTGTGTGCTTTTAGTGCTTGCTAGTGAGCATTACGATGAAAACGATTATATTCGTAATTATGATGAGTTTTTAGAGGTAGTGGGGTTATGAGTTTTATTCATGAATTAGCTGATGTAGCGCCTTGTGAGATAGGCGAAGGAACACGAGTTTGGCAGTTTGTAGTCATTCTTAAAGGTGCAAAAATCGGTCAAGATTGTAATATTTGCGCGCATACATTAATTGAAAGTGATGTAATTATTGGCAATAACGTGACAGTAAAATCTGGTGTGCAAGTTTGGGATGGAACACGTATTGAAGACAACGTGTTTCTTGGGCCCAATGCTACTTTGACCAACGATTTGATGCCACGTTCTAAACAGTACCCTGAGATTTTTTCAGGTATTATCTTGAAGAAAGATTCGAGTATTGGTGCGAATGCAACGCTACTCCCAGGGATTACTATAGGTGAAGGCGCCATGGTTGGTGCCGGTGCCGTTGTTACTAAAGATGTTCCTGATTATGCAGTCGTTGTCGGTAATCCAGCAAAAGTTATTAGGTATATAAAATGATTCCTTTCTTAGATCTAAAAGCTATTAATGCCCAGTATCGCGACGAGCTTATAGATGCTTGCACTAATGTAATTGATTCTGGTTGGTATGTACAAGGTACAGAAGTGACTGCTTTTGAGCAAGAGTTTGCAGCTTACTGCGGTACCAAGCATGCAATTGGTGTTGCAAATGGGCTTGATGCACTGACGCTTACTCTACGAGCTTGGAAAGAGTTAGGTAAATTAAAAGAAGGTGACGAAGTCATCGTTCCTGCGAATACTTACATTGCCAGTATTCTTGCTATTACCGAAAATCGTTTAGTACCGGTATTAGTTGAGCCTGACCTAGTAACCTATAACTTATGTCCCAAAAATGTAGAAGCAGCAATTACTAAAAAAACACGTGCTATTCTGCCTGTGCATTTGTATGGTCAATTAGCTGATATGCCAGCAATAATGGATATAGCAAAACGCTATAATCTTCTAGTACTTGAAGATTCAGCTCAAGCACATGGCGCAAGTATGGATAGTAAAAAAGCGGGTAATTGGGGACATGCAAGTGGTTTTAGTTTCTACCCTGGTAAAAATCTAGGTGCATTGGGTGACGCGGGAGCTGTTACTACAAACGATAATGAATTGGCTCATACATTGCGTGCCCTGGGAAATTATGGCAGTCATAAAAAATATGAAAATTTGTATCAAGGCGTAAATAGTCGTTTAGATGAAATTCAAGCTGCGATACTGCGTGTTAAATTACGACATTTAGATACCGAGATTGCTGCGCGTCGAGCTGTTGCTAAGGCTTATATAGATGGTATTAATAACACCCATATTACTTTACCAAACTGGCATAGCGAAGAATCTCATGTTCGGCACTTATTTGTAGTACGCTGCGAACAGCGCGATGCCTTACAAAAGCACCTAATAGAACAAGGGGTTCAAACCTTAGTCCACTACCCTATACCTCCCCACCATCAGAAAGCCTATAAAGAATTGAATACTAGAGTTTATCCAGTCTCTGAAATGATTCATCAGCAAGTCCTGAGTTTGCCAATAGGACCTACGATAAACCTCGACGATATTCAAAAAGTTATTAATGCAGTAAATGTTTTCCGTTAATGTTGTTTGCATATTTAGTAATGAATGCCTTTTATTAGATATAAAATTACTTAGTTAAGCACTTGATGATAATGATTTTTTATATATTAATTAGAGTAGTGAATATGAATCCTTTAGTAACATGCATCCTTCTAGCTTACAATCATGAACAGTTTATTGAAAGTGCTATCAAAGGGCTGCTAGAACAAGATTATGATAACATTGAATTTATTATATCTGATGACTCATCATCTGATAATACTTATGAGATAATATGTGCTGCTACTAAGAGCCACTTAGCTATTAAAAATATAATTTTAAATAAAAATGAAGAAAACTTAGGGTTAGTCAAACATTTTAATAAACTAGTTAATATGGCTCAAGGAGATATCATAGTAGTCGCAGCTGGTGATGACATATCCCTAAAAAGCAGAGTATCAAATACGGTAGATATATTTTCTAAAAATGAAAATATTACATTCGTTTCGTTCCATACCGATATCATTGATATTGATGGAAAGATAATAAGTAGTAGTAAAGCAAAGTACAATGGTATAAGAGAATTTGATTTAAATGACTTCTTATCAGGTAAAAAAATCCCCTTTAATGCAGCATCAAGAGCTTTTAAAAAAAATATATATGATACCTTCGGTGATTTAAATTCAAATAGTATTACAGAGGATACAACCTATATCATACGTGGCCTTATCATGGGGCAAACTGCAATTTCTTCCGATGTGGGAATCTGTTATAGAAAGCACGATAATAACTTATCGAGTGCCCTTTCTCTCGCAAGGATGGATATTGATTGTATATCACAACAGTATATTATCGACTGTACTTTAGCTAAAGATAAAAATTTAATTTCAGAGAAGAATGAAAAAAAATTGATCCAATGGATAGAAGTCAATAGAAATAAAAGAAAGAAGTTTAATGGCCTTACTCTCTCTGATTCTAAATTAACTTATTTTATTAGACATATTCTACCTTTCTCAGGTATTCGCTCTATAACAAAAATTTCTATATTAAGAAGAATTGTTTTTGATAAGGCATATAGTAAATTCAAAATAAAATGAATATAACCTATATCATAAAATGGTTTATCCAAATTATTCTCTATCCACTCCAAGCTTAGAAAATTGGCCTATACCTATTTACGTTTGATAGGGTTTAAGTTAGGACTATAAAGCAGTATGCATAGTATGCGATGTTTATGCTCTACCATTAAGAGGAAGATATTAATTTTTTCATGAGATTACGCTGATATAGTAAAGCCTTTATAAAAGTAGTACAGTGGCTTTAAAACAAGCGAAAAGTAAAAAGATTATGACTTATTCAGCAGACTTTCGTACTCAAGTGATTAAAAGTGTCGAACAACAAGGCATGAGTATCAGACAAGCTTGTGCATTCTATGACATTAGTAAGGCCACGCTACAGCTTTGGCTCAAAGACTTTAGTATCAAACTGACTCGCAATAAACCACCCAGTAAAATACCTAATGATGCGCTTTTACAGGACGTCAAATTATATCCAGACGATTATATGTATGAGCGTGCACGACGTTTTGGATGTAGTAAGTCAGGCATTGAAGCTGCTTTAAAACGCCTTGGTATCAGCAAAAAAAAAGACCTTGGAGCATCCAAAAGCTTGCCCAGTAAAGAGAGCTGACTATCTAAGTAAACTCAACAACTTCATCGCTCAAGGTTTTGCTATTGTATACATGGATGAGAGTGGCTTTGAGCATGAAACTATTCGCCCTTATGGCTATGCACCTATTGGAAC
>Ga0209414_1001595_pt1 | contig 10656 bp, 12 predicted proteins | sample LakVidmifraction_4_FD_181154 | JGI IMG/M metagenome (GOLD analysis project Ga0209414, IMG submission 181154) | Hypersaline microbial communities from Lake Vida, Antarctica - Brine Hole Two &gt;0.2 micron (SPAdes) (version 2) | ecosystem: Environmental > Aquatic > Non-marine Saline and Alkaline >... | reverse complement strand
AGCTTTGGTGTTACGATACGAAAAAACGCTTTTAATTTTTTTGCGCGAGTCATATCTGCAACAGATTTTTCATCCTCTGCATCATCAACTTCTTTCTTTGATGCCAGATTACCAACCGAGTCAATCAGAATGATGACCTTATCATCTTCTTCAATCTCTTTTAGTTTCTTAGAAATATCAAAAGTCATTTCTTCAATATCAGTGATTGGTACATGGATAACTCGATCTTCATCAACACCAGACTTTTCAAAGTAACCCTTCTTTGTACCAAACTCAGAATCATAAAAGATACAAATGGCATCTTTGTGATGATTCATAAATGCTGCAACGATTTCTAAACTCAAGTTAGATTTGAAGTGTTTTGATGGGCCTGCAATAACCCCAACTCCCGGCAAGATACCGCCGTGGATTGATCCGCTAAGAGCAATATTTAGAGAATATACGCTAGTAGGGATACCAATGTCGTCATTAAAATACCTTGACTTTTTCAACATGCTGGCGCTGTTACCTTTTGCACCAGCTTTTAATAGTCTATCTGCTAAACTCATTTACATTTCCTCTTAAAATAATTGACTTTCACGTTTATCTTTTGCTTCTTGAATTCGTTTCTCACCTATCTTAAAATAGGTTTCATCCATTTCAATTCCAATAAATTTCCTGTCAAGGTTAACACAGGCTACACCTGTTGTACCAGACCCGTAAGTGAAATCCAAAACACTTTCATTTTCATTAGTGTAAGTTTTTATTAAATATTCCATTAGTGCTACTGGTTTTTGTGTTGGGTGAATCGGTTTTGAATCCTTTGCAAACTCTAATATTTGATTTGGATAACCGCTTATTGTTTGTTTCCATGGCTTCTGATCGCTTCTATTTGGTCTATGTTCGTTTGATTTTTTTCCTTGATGTGTTTTTTCTATATGAAATATGTCTTGTGGATTATATTTCATTTTATTTTTAGAATTTTTAGCAATATTAGCAAAACTAAAGACACAAACATCTTCGCAATTTTTCAAAGGCATATATGGCGCTTGTGCAAAATTAGCTGATCTCTTTCCATTCCAAACCCAACAATACTTAAACATTTTCGGGTTACTCATTACTAGAGCAGATGTAAATGGTTGTGAGGCTGTCATCACAATAGCACCATTAGGTTTAATAACCCGTTTTAATTGCTCCCACATCAACGGAAGATCAATCACTGTATCCCACTTGCAGGCAGTTGTGCTAACTAACCGTAGGGCGAATCAGCTAATACTAAGTCCACACTTGCATCTGGAATATACTTCATAGCTTCCAAGCAATCATCGTGAACCAATGTATTAGGTGAAATTCGCCCTACGGCTTGCACCCCCTTTTTATTAGTAATAGTAAACATTAAATTCAATGTACCTTTCTTTGTAGAATTTGATTAATCTCTTGCTTACAGTTATGCCCTTCTGCTTCCATTGAATCTATCAATTGCTTCACAATGTCAGGGAACTTGTCAATTCCCATCAACTGAATGAAAGCAGCGGATTGTTCTTGTAGGTGAGAAACTTCGTTGCATTTTTTAATAGAAGTTCGCAACGAGTCTTCCAGAAGTTCAATTCGTTCGTATAGATGCGAAAAGGAACGGCTTGTTATATAGTTCATAATTTGATCACTACCTGTTACATACAAAGCAACAGATGTTACGTCAATCGAAAATGGCACACTATCACCATTCACTTCACGATCAATCATAAAGTGCTTTACTACATCAAACGCATAGTCTTCATCATCTATTGAGATTTCACACACTACTTTTGTGTCGAACATTGGATCAGATTCAAGACCAAAGCGAATTTTGTATTCGCTGGCATCACGATACCCCACTAAGTTCTGTGTGTATTCTCGAAACTCTTTGGTATCGTCATCACCGTAGTCTGTGTATTTAAGAGTTACTGTTACCATTTTTGTATATCCTTAATTTGAGTTTTCAAGTTTTTCATACTACCATCTTCGAACCCATTGTACAAGTAGGTTATTGTTTTTGTTGGGTGAACCCTATCAACGTACTCATCTATACAATCGACAAATTGTTCAGATGAATGTTTGTTGGTGTCTGATTCTTCAATATCAATATTTTTCACCACAAAAAGACTCGAATTAGGCTGTGTCAGGATGTAATCAACCTCAGACTGAAATCGGCAATCTGGAATGATCAGGGTCTTTTCATAATAAACAGCAGGATCACGTTTGACCTCACACCAGAAAAGCTCATCAACACACCCACGGATTACTTCGGTTCCCATGTACTGTAAAAGCCTTCTAATAGAAATTAGATATGTCTTCTTATTTTCTGAACAATTATTAGCAAAATCCTTTGTTGCACTACAAAGTTGGGTATTAAAAAGTTCGTTAAGAACTTCTTCTGTACGATCCAATAAAGTCCCAGAAACTTCCTCTAATCTACTGGTCATTTCCAAAGAACCCCTGCTTAGTTCTGGTCTAGCCAAATGCCATCGCCACCGAGTAGATTGAGCAATATTTTTACGAACCCATTCAAACATCCTTTCTTTAACGCCTATATTGGATGGTGTAATGTTTACAGCACATTTTTTCAAGTCCTGATCATACATCCAAACAATAGGAATATCAAACACATACGCCACCATTTCTTTCAGTGGATCAGCGAAGCTATAGATGTATGTTTCATTGGCCCCCAGATAATCTCTAATAATCTGTGCAGATGTATCTTTTCCAGCCCCTGCCTTTCCCATGATGCCATAGACTGCTTTTGGAGATTTTTTCTTTGGTGTTGGTATAAAAAGTTCACCGCTATCCATAATATTTCCTCTTAAAATAGTGTGTTGGTTTCTTCATGTGTCCAGTCTGTCACTGCCAGAAACAGATTCAGAGGATCAAGAAACCCCTTTGTGAACAGTTCTCGCTTGTCTACATACTTATCAAGGCCAAATTCTGGTGGCATGGTTCCCTCAAACCCTATTACAGCTTGATTGATGGGGTTTGGTTTTTTTAGTCCAACCACACGAATTTTGGAGCCATCTTTCACGATAGGTGATACTTTTAACCCATACTTCTCAATAACCCAGTTATGGATTAGTGAAGCCTTGACTTGTCGTGGTGATCCTTTGGCAAATATTTTGTCTTTATCTGCGTACTTGAGAATGTTGTTCACCCCTGTTGGGATTGCAATGTCCTCGATTTTGTACGTATAAAACTCTTTTTCAAATTTAGCGACCATCTTGTGAAGATCACTTTCTTCGCCTTCGAGAGCTATTTTGTAGCAATCAACCAGCAATGCCCTTGCCCATGATGGGGTAGAGCTACTTTTCACAGATTCCATACCCAGTATCTTATACTTTGGTTTGTCTACACATCTAAAGCCCTTATCGTCAAGAACTTTCATCACGTATTTTTTCTTAGCTACCATTATTGCCGTTTCTGCAATAACTTCTCTGTTCCAGTGCATAGCTTGTTTGTAAGAGTTCAGGTATTCGCAAAGATCAAGACATTGTTCTTCCAGTTTCCCGCTTATGATACCACAAAACTGATCAATTTTGCTAACAACTTTGTCTTTGTCCCCATCATATTTCTTCATGAGGTTATTACCAAGAGGGGCTAATGATAGGTAAAAACTATCAGTATCACCACTTACGATATATTTTTCCTTTTTCTTAAACAGGTCACACAGAAAGTCGTTTGTTTGGTACGAACACCACTTGTTCACAAGTTGACCAGTGGTAGTGATTGACTCAGCGGTATCAACCATGAAGTATAGGAAGTTTTGTTGGCCAAGCGCACCATAAAGCGAATTTAGGAGAATTTTTACACCTTGTTGCATGTTATCGTAATATGAAATCAGATCACGATAGCTTTCATCCCCCTCTTCGAACTTTTGTTCTGCTTCTACAAGCTTTTTCTGATATACAACCCTGTTATTATACAATTCTTCCATCAACTCAGATAAGAATGATTGTTTTTCTTTGGTATAGAATACACCATTAGCAGCCATTGAAAGATTATACTTTTTCAGAACACTTGTATTGATTTGGCGATTCAACAACTTCTCAACATTATTTGTTGGATGAACAATTCCTTTTACTTCATCTGGAAGATCACGATAGTTTACGATAGTTTCAGGCCCGATATTTACCTGTTGTATGATGTGAGGATACAGACTTTTCAAATCGAAAGAAGCTACCCAAGCATGTTTTCCGCCTTGTGTTGGATGAACAAAAGCCCCTTCAAATTCTCTAACCGGTGTATCTACCTGATTGAACAAAGGTGCAACATTCTTGTTGTACAAGTTTTTTGCAATAAGCTGTTCCCACATTCTGGTAGTCGTTATTGTATCTTGATAATTAGACAGTGTGATGTAGGTCAGGGCAAACACCAGATCAAACAAACCAAGCTTCTTATCCATATCATCAATGATTTCACAATCCTGAATGTTGTAGGCAATGTAAAGATCAGGATCAACTTGCCATAGCTCTTTCAAACTACTTGCTACATGCGAGAAGTCTGTTTTACCTGCCACGTTCTCTGCCTGAGCTATTGTGTCAAGTTTGTAGTTCTCTCTAGGGGTGTAGGTATGCTTTTTATAAACAAGCATGTAGTCGAGGTGTGGAAGCCCCACAATCTCATATTTGATAATAGGGGTTTTCCATTGGTTCATGGTTTCCCGTTCATAGATAAGACCAAACGGAGATAATCTATTCACCATGGCCTTGCCTAGAATCTTGCGCCCGCGCTCAATGATATAAGGCATATCAAAATCTTCACTGTTCCAACCGGTGGTCAAGTCGTATTTCTTGTCTTCTACGTGACGGATAAATGCTTCTAGCATAGCCTCTTCTGTATCAAACTGAGCATGAACTACTTTACACGTTTTTGTAATGTTCGCGTATTTAGATTGATCAAAGGATTTCAAGCCAAACGAATAGTGAACTTGTTCCCGAGTGTTCTTAATGTTGATCTGTTGAATCTGATACTTACATTCTTGTGGATTTGGGAATGTGTCGTAATCTGTTTCGATGTCAACAATACCAATATCAATTTGATCACGTTTAAAGTCTGGCGTTTGCCCCTCAAACATCTCTATGATAGCCTGATTCTCAAACAAGCGATTGCCATAGATGACAGACCCACCCATTTCAGCGTAGTCTTTGCCAAAATATGCAGCATCTTTGATAGAGTCAAACGTTTTCTTCTTTAGTGGTTCTCCATAGATGGACTTAATAACATCCCCATCGTCTGTATCCGTTTGTTGATTAGGGAAGTACAGGCTGGGTTTGTAATCATCCATGCTAACTGCGTATTTCTTCCCGTTCTTGACGTATCGAAGAAGAATCTTACTACCGCGCTTTTTGTAGAAAGTGTAAAACATGTTATCGCTCAAAATATTACCTCTAGTTAGACTTGTTAACTTATATATTCTACCACAAAAAAAGGGATACTCGCAAGCATCCCTTTGGTTTAATTTTTGTAGTTGTGTTTAAAGAGCGATTTTCCAACTCATTCCATCGAAGTCATAAGACTGAGCGCCGTATGTTCTCATCATGTCGTAACTGACTTCTTTGATGAATGAACTCAAATCGTTTCGGTTGTTGGATGAATGAAAGAAAATTTCAACTCCCATCAAGTCGTCAAAAAACGCATCACTTTCAATGTAATCAATCCGAACCTGATACTCATCAGCATTACGTTGAATGTACTTCTCAACAGACTCAAGAGCCTCATCAATTACTGTTCTGGAACATGTTACCCAGTCATAGCTATCATTCCAATTTTGATCGCCTTCATCAAGCTCAAAATACTCTTCCAAAAGAGCAATCGCCATTTCTGAATTATCGAAACTACACTCTACCACTATTTTATCTGCGGAATCAAACAACTGAACAACTGTCTTGCATGTTTTTTGATCAAAACTTAGACTGTATCCCTCAGTCATAGCAACTATTTGTTCATCAACTTTATTGATCCAGTGATCAGATTCTACGTACTCAGTTAGTGTTAACATTGCGAAACCCCATTTAGTATTTGTGTATAGACTATTTATGTAAGTAGGTTGTTGAACTTTCCAGCGTAAAAGTCTCGAACGTCTTGATCAAATATTACATCACTCGGTGAAAGCTTAGTTGTGAGTGTAATACCTTCCAAAGTCTTAACCCTAGAAAGAGCAACATACGTCATACCGTGAGCAAATGCCCTTGGAATGTTGATGATAGCTTTCTCAAGTGTACATCCTTGGCTCTTATGTATTGTGATTGCCCAACCATGTTTAATGGGAAATTGGATGTAGCTTGCTTTTTCTTCCATTACAAGAACACCTTCTGGATTTTTCTTGTATTCGTATTCAGCCCAACGATAAGGAATAATCCTGTGTACCGTATTTTCATCAATCATCACTTCAACATAGTCATTACCCATTTCAGACACGTAACCGATTTCACCATTTTTATAAGATGAATCATTAGCTGAAATCATAACCTTCGTACCAATTTTTAACTTTAGGTACTCTGGTGCTGGGCGCTCTTTGAAGCCCTTGAAGACAGCCCCTTTATAAACCCTCTCTACCCCATCAAGAGATGCGTAAGCCTCATCATTGATAACCTGTGCGTCTTTGTTGGTGGTTGTTAGGAATGTAGCACCATCTTCAATATCATCAGGGTCAACACCTCTTTTCATTTTGTAATCTAGAAGGCAATTATCATTGAAATAATTCAGGCTTTCTTTATACCCATCTACTTTTGAGTGAATATTTTGAAGATGACCAATCAACTCTGCATCAGACTGGCGAATGATATCCGTAAGTTCGATATGTGTCAGATTTGCAGCAGACCATGATTCAGTGGTGAAGCAAAATGGTGAGCTAAATTCTTGTCTGAATGCATCCCCTTCTGAACCTGACTTAACAACGGGTGATAGTTGACCAAAATCACCAACTGCTACAATTTGAACACCACCAAAAGGAATATTTTTTCGTTTGATTAATCTTAGCTTTTGATCAATCGCGGCTAACACATCAGATCGAGTCATTGAAATCTCATCAATCACGATGGTTTTGATTTGATCGTCTTCAAAAAGGTCTTTTACTTTTTTAGATACGTTATTGCGGGCATACGCATTACAAACCCCCATAGGAAGACCAAACGTACTGTGAATTGTTGCACCTTTGATATTCAATGCAGCAATACCTGTTGGTGCAAGAAAAACAGACCGACTACTTATAATTTCACGCAATAAATTCAATACAAAACTTTTACCTACTCCACCCAATCCACCTAAGTGGACATTCTTTCCACTTAGAATAAGTTCATAAGATGTTAATTGTTTCTCATTAAACAAGTCTATGGACATCAATTCTTCTCCGTGTAAAATTAAAAAAAGAGGGGTTATTTAAACCCCTCTAGCATTCAACCAGCATAACCAGTTAGTGGATTGATTTTCTTTTCCTGTTTCTCAAACCTGATTCGATTGTGTGTGGCACGAATCATAGCAGAATACTTAGCCATTGCAAACTGAGTTTGTTTGGTCAAACTGTTAAGAATGGTAATCGCGCTATCATCCTTACCAGCAATCTTTCCAATGTACACAGAGTTTGCCATTTCACGATTCAACCAACCACCCTTGTTCACAGGCTTTGTGCGACGATATACCGGCTTTGCTTTCTTGGCCTGCCCATCGTTGGGGTGCTTACGCAAATGACGGTCTAGGCGCTTCTGACGCTGTTTGGTGTCATTATATGCTGCAAAGTACCGCTTATCTGAATCACTCTTGCTTTTCTTGCTACCTTTAGACATTTTTCACTACCTCTCAATATTGATTATAATTTCAACTACGCTTTTTAACACCGATTGCATATTTCTGTAATGTTGTCCATTCATCTTTTTCGCTGTGCTTAATAACCTTGACCATTGATGATTTGCCCATGGGTGTTAGTTCAGACTCACTAACCATCATAACAAGATTCCAGTCAACCATCATTTTTACAATTCGATTGCGTCTTGCAATATCACCCTCGCTTAATGTCGAACTTCTTCCATCTAATATATAAAGTTCTTTGAAATGACAGAGGTAGTATTTGCCCCGTTTATGTAGAATGTGAACACTTTGGAACAGCTTCTTTTCATTCTTAGAAGGAACACCCATTCGTGTCAAAGTTTCTTTTACTTTTCGAAACCCGTCATCGCCATCTACGTTAATTTCTACCATGTTATTGATCACTGATTCAATATGGCTCATTTCTTCAATCCCCCAACTTCATAAGTATTTTTTAGTGCTTTGATGTGATCTTTGGTCATCAATTCAAGATACTGTTTTGCGTGAACTCGATTTACCTTGTAATGCTTTATAATGAGATTCAAAACAGCCTCATCTTCTTTATCTGCTTTGGCCCATTTTCCGTATCGCTTCTTTTTACTCAGTATATGGAAGTAGAAATCGTGTTGCAACAACTTATCCAATTCAGGATGCTTATTCATCTCATTAGCGTACATGATTGAATCAGCGTGTTGACTCATTGCACGATTAACAATAAACGATTCATACTTAGATTTTGTTTGTTCGTTATATAGGTATTCTTTTCCATGGCCTATATCATTCACAAAATCAAAAACGCTCTTTACCTCACTCATAAGAAATCAACTTCCATCATGATTTGTGTTGCTAATGCACAAATATGAATCTCTTTGTCTGGAACCACACTATCATAACGTTGGTAGTCGCCAATGGTAATCACCGCCTGTGGCACTGACGAAGGCTCTACAAAGTTTTTCAACTCAGCGTATAGCATTGTATAGGTATTGGTAAGATCGTTCTTGGAGTTCTCTGCACACCACTGACGAACATCTTTAAATTTCTTACCCTTCATAGCCAATACCAGCTTCTCAACACTCATTTCTTCAATGTTTAAAAGAATGCCTTCATCAATCTCGCCCGCTTTTGAGTATTGTTGAATCTGATTCAGAATACGGCGATTGTCTGGGTAGAACTTCTGTACCAGCTTAACCACAACTCGCTTGTCAAAAGGAATCTGCTCAAAATCTAAAATAGCAGAAACACGTTTGAACATCTGAGCCTGCATCTTCATTGATTCTTCTTTGGTCACACCAAAGTCGATACAAACAAGCCTAGACTTAACAGGATCAATGATTCGATTAGGAAAGTTGCACGTCATAACGAATGAACAGGTTTTTGAAAACGATTCAATAAACCCTCGCAAACCAGCCTGCAAAGCGTTACTAGCATGATCAAACTCATCAAGAATCACACACTTCTTTTTATCTTTGCCAGTCAGTGAAAGTGTTGATGCAAAGTCTCTGATCTTTGTTCGCAATGTATCAATGCCAGATTCTTCTGAAATGTTGATAATCAGCCAATCGGTATCCACTTGTTTACATAGCGCCTTTGCTGTTGTCGTTTTACCAACACCAGCACCACCGTACAAAAGCATATTAGGAACTTCGTTTCCCTTGACAATATCTTCAAATTGTGCCTTAATTCTTTGTGGAAGAATGATGTCATCCACACAATCTGGTCTGAATTTTTCTACCCAGATCGTTTCCCGTTCATTATGTCTCATTAATATCAACCCTCATCATTATTGAATTTCAGAATCTTTGTCCATGGCAATCCAGTATTCCATAGTACCACAACGAACACGAGAGATGCGCTGGCTTTTTGAGAATGTAAATTCACACTCATCATCTAGAACCGTCATAATTTCTGTTGGGTAGAAAATATCAAACGTATCTTCACATGGGCCAAGTTCGATGGTGAAGGCGTTCATTTCTTGGTTGTCGCTATCTACGCGGCGATTGAATGTGGTGAAGTATACGTTCTCACCGTCAGCGCGAAAGCCAATGTATTCAAGTCGCAAGGTAGCCGCACTTTTCATGACTGCCTTCAAGCTCTTTTCATCAACGTCAATAACAATATCTTCTGATTTGAGACTGATTTCATTCTCAAAATAAGATGTGATCAGATCAGGACTTGTTTCAATATACTTCAAACGTTGGGAATTGTCGCTGCTTTTTACAATCACAAACCGATCACTTGAGAAATCTAGCACTGGTTCATTGACAATGCTCAACACACTTATAAATTCACCCAGATCATACACACAGAAATCACGAGGGAAACTCTCTTCAATCTCTACGTATGCTGCCAAAGTTTTTGTTTCATTGATAGACTTAACAGTGGTGTTGCTGTCAAGAACTCTCAAGCTTTGGTTGATGCTGTATAGCTTCTTGAAAGTCTTGATTGTTTTGTCTGACAACTTAATTTCATTTTCACTCATAATATACCTTTCTCTCATTGGTTAATGTTTCAGTGGCGTGTACTATACGCCTTGGTAGCCTGTACGTCAATCACTTCAAGTGAATTTAAGCAAAGTGCTGTAAGCTTTTCTCCATACACACAACCGGAATCAATATTGATCACTTTGTTGCTGTATTTTTCTTGGTCTACTAACTGTTCAGGAACTGGTTTGAAGTTCCATGACTGGTGGCCATGAACCAACACACAACCATTCGTTGTTTTATCTAAGGCATTCATGTCGATTTGTGTTGAGCGCATACAGCATTGTGGTGCGTTTAATGTGCTGTAAACACCATCTGTTTCGATATACTCAATATTCCTGATTGGTGCATGTGATAAAAGAAAAGGAAC
>Ga0209414_1001594_pt1 | contig 10660 bp, 18 predicted proteins | sample LakVidmifraction_4_FD_181154 | JGI IMG/M metagenome (GOLD analysis project Ga0209414, IMG submission 181154) | Hypersaline microbial communities from Lake Vida, Antarctica - Brine Hole Two &gt;0.2 micron (SPAdes) (version 2) | ecosystem: Environmental > Aquatic > Non-marine Saline and Alkaline >... | reverse complement strand
TGATTGACATTAACTTAGAACTTAAACGTATGGCTAAGGAGTTCGGACTTACTGAGAAGGAGGTTGCTACTAATTGGAGGAGTGCTATACGTTCTACTTGGGGGAATAGTGTATTTAAACGAGACTTCCTCAATAAAAGAGGGGTTAAGATTAAGAATACAAACCCTCGTAGTATGAAGAGATTCCCTGTAGTTACAAAGTATGAATGTAATATCTGTAAAGGTAAGTTTGGGGTAGCAGAGATTGAGTTAGACCACCTAGTGTCAGAGAACAAGATGACAGACTTATCTCATGCAGAGGGTTTCATTAAAGCTATCTTATTTACTTCTCCAGATAAGTTACAGATACTATGTAAAGATAAGAAGAAGAAGGTTAAAGGTAAATTTGAGGTGCAGAGGTTTGGCTGCCATTCCACCAAAAGTTATTCCGAAAGATACAATGTATCAATGAAAGAAGCTTTAGTTGCTAAACAGATTATTGCTATATGTAAATCAGACGAAAAGACACTTGACAAACTTGTTGAGTTAGGTGTACAACGTTCTAAGCAACCTTCTACAAAGAAGGGTAAAAAGGAATTGTTAACTAAATTAATAAGGGGGATTGAAATATGATTACTATAGATGAAGGTTATATATTATTCCACATAGACTTCGATGAAAACGCATCTAGTGTTTTGAATTTTAAAAATCTAGAGGAAGTTTATGAACACTTTGAGGATGATTGGTTGGTCGCTGCACTGCTGTCAGAAGGAGGGTATTCTAAAGGAAGTGATAGTTACCATTTAGTTAAGATAGGTCAGTAATACTAAAACGGAAGCAGGAGAGGTGACATCTTGATAAAATATATTGTGGTTATCTTTAATAAAGATAAGTTCTATAGCGATACATACTCATTTGAAAACAAAGACGACTTCTTTGAACACTTCGAAATAGATGAGTATGACTGTGAGGGGTTTTCTTGGGTATTATGGGAAGAGGGTCAGTACAACAGAGTAAGGGGTAATGGAAACCACTATCACTTAATTAAATTGTTTGAGGAATAGGTTGATGGAAGATTTTTACATGGTTGTAGATAACAGCGAAAATTACTATATAAATAACTGCGGTCAAGGGGAGCTACTAGAGATTAAGCCTCTTGATTACTTCTTTAGTTATTTCCGCAATGATAATGGTAAGACAGGGGCATTTGAGGCTTTAAGTAACTTAAGCTTTAGGACTAAAGAGATGTATGGGTATCGGGTGACTAAGTTAACTGTATCTGCTACAGACCACGGAGAGGTTGTTGATTATGAATAGTACAGAAAAGAAACCTACAACTTGGTTAGATGTAGGTACATTGTTTTCCTTTATGATTTTATTTGGGGTATTTATTGGGTTAGGTATAATTCTAGGTATTAAGTTGTTTTATAACTTCTGAGGTGGTTATGTATGATAAAAGGGGGGTTAGATGGCAGCACACTTGTTAAAAGATATGGTAGGTAAAACTTACGTTAACTCGTTTGGCACAAGTTTTACTATAGTAGAGTATGTAAACTCTAAAAATATTACCATCCAATTTCAAGATGATAATATGCACATAACAAAAACAAGGTTACAAAGCATTAAGAAGGGAAATGTTCGCAACCCTTTTGATAAATCAGTTTTTGGTGTTGGATACATAGGAATAGGAATATACTCCCCTACAGATGGAAAGAAGGCTACTATTGCTTATGAACATTGGAGGAGTATGCTACTTAGGTGTTACTGTAAGAATACCCAACAAACTAACCCTACTTATAGGGGCTGTACAGTATCAGAGGATTGGTTTTGTTACCAAGTGTTTGCGGAATGGTTTTATAAAAACAAGTTTCATACTTATGGGTATCAACTAGACAAAGATATACTAGTTAAAGATAATAAAAACTACAGTCCTGAGACTTGTTGTTTAGTGCCAAGAGAGATAAATACGATGTTTAATAATCGGGAGGCAGCCAGAGGGATTTGTCCTCAAGGAGTGAGACCGTACAATAACTCAGGCAGGTTCGAGGCTAAAGTTAGGGAGAGTGGGGTGTATAGACCTCTTGGTGTATTTGACACACCAGAAGAAGCCTTTGAAGCTTACAAAGTAGGTAAGGAAAGAAGGGTAAAAGAGATTGCACTGAAGTGGAAAGGTAAGATAGAAGATGAAGTTTTCCAAGTACTAATGACTTGGGAATTAAACTAAATAAAAAGGGCATAATATGCAGTATAAAGAATGGCACGAAAAATGCGTTGAGTTATCAGGTATGGGTCTTAGTGGTAGAAAGATAGCTAAGAAAATGGGTATGAGTAAGAGTCAGGTGAACGACTTCCTAAAAGCACATCGACAAGGCGCAGTAGAAACAGAGAAACCAAAAGAAAAGAAACTCGATGTGCTTTTCTGGGACTTGGAATCCTCCTTGATGAGTGCCTTAACATTTCAAATATGGGACGTTTCAATCCCAGCGTCACGGATTACCAAACACTCTCATTTGTTAAGCAACAGTTATGCTTTTAATGATGAGGAAGTACAAGGTATGCGACTGACACCAGAACAAGTTCGTGATGGAGATGATTTTGATGTGGTGGTGGATACAATACGAGCTATCAGTAAGGCAGACCTTATTGTTACGTTTAATGGGAAGCGTTTTGACGTTCGTGTTCTCAACACTCGTGCTTTGCATCACAATTTGCCCCCAGTGAAATACCCACCTCACGTTGACCTAATGCAATTGGCTAAAAGAAAGTTCAAGTTCCCCTCTAACTCTATGGAGAACATCAGTGTCTTTTTAGGACAAGAGGGTAAGTTAGCAACATCTGGGTCAAAATTATGGGAAAGGTGCTTCGCTTGGGAAGACTACGAAGAGTGTGATAAGGCACTTGAAGCTATGTTGACTTATGGAAAGCGTGACATTTACCCGACACGAGATTTGTACAAGAGATTTATGGGTTGGTCTAGTAATACACCTAACATTGGTATGATGACCAAGGAAATCAACGGTGTGAATACTAAGGACAACCACGACCTACTATGTCCGCATTGTTCTTCAAAAGACATTGACAAAATTGGTTCAAAGGCTTATACTTCTGTTAGTTCCTTTGACATCTTCCGTTGTGGAAGTTCCGGATGTAGAGGTTTGAGTAGAGCGAATAGTGCAGGAACTAAACTGGTTAATTACATTTAATATAACAAACATAATACATTGAAATACATTGAGGGCAAGGATGAGTAAGACAGGTAATGTTAGTAAGACCAATAAAGACTATCAAGAGAGTGAGAAGCTATCTTGGGAGAATTACAAGCACGGCATCTCTGTCTATGCTTGTCAGAGTGATACTACTCACCCAAGAGTCCTAGAGTTAGCCTATCAATCAGGGATGATTACAGAGGAAAGATACACTACACTAACAACTAAGGTCGTAGGAGAGAAACCACTACTAGACAGTTTAGAATTACGTGCTATACTAGAAAACTACTTTGGCTTCCACAGTGGGAGTTATGAAGAGGAAGAGTGTCATGCTATCCAAAAGACACGGATGGGGGGCAAACAAGTAGCTGGTGAGTATCGTTACATGGGAGAGGAACGTACAGATAATGCTTGGATTGCCACAGGGCTTGCGAGTGAGGGAGCTTGTGATGAATGTAAGTATGGCAGTGTAGTTACAATGGAAGAACGTAGTGGGCATGAAGAGCTTTGTATTGATGATATTACTAAAGGTTCTAGAGGTGGTAATCGTAATGCTTGGTAAAGACTTATAGTATAATTTTACAGGCTGCTCCTTTGTGGGGTAGCCTTTTATTGTTTTAATAGATAGAGGTAGTAATGGAAAAGGAAGTAAAGCAGAGGTTTATTACAGACGAATATGATGGGTATGTGGAGCAATATCCTGAGTTACGTGTGTTATCTAACAGACAGCTTGAGGAGCAACTATGGTTTGCGTCTGAGGTGCGTGTAGAGGAGGAGGATAGGCTTGAGATGTTGTATAAGCTAAACGAGCAACAACAACGAGTAGTAAAGTCAGTGATTCCAATGTTCCGAAAGTACGAAGATGACGTAGCTACCTTTTGGACTGATGTTTATGCTAAGTATTTTCTAGCTCCTGAGTGTCAAGAAGGGTCGTTAGTTATTGGTATGGTTGAAAGAGCTGTACATGAAGTGTTCTATGATAAGATTAATAAGGTTTATGGGTTAGATGATGATGAGAGTTATTTATCATACTTGACCGACCCCATCTTTAAAGAACGAGCTAAGTGGTTAGGTGATACTTTGCGGAAGGAAGATAAACACTTAGTCTGCTTAGTATTTGGATTAGTGGAAGGAGTATCTTTGTTTAGCATGTTTGCCCTACTACGCTCTTTTCAGTCTAATGGTTATAACCTTATCGCTACAACAGTAAAGGGCACAAAACAATCAGCTATAGATGAACTACTTCATTCAGAGTACTTAGCAACAAGCTTTAAGTATTTGTACGGTGAGAAAAACATGAATTTAGAAGATGATGATAAATATTACTTTGATTTATTGTTAGAGCAAACCTATAACGTTGTAGAGAACGAGAAATATATCTTGACTCAACTTATTGGAAAGTCTGGGGTATTTAACGGGGTTAAGATTGAAGAGTATTTCCTATTAGTTGAAAAGCTTGCGGATTTATACTTTGAACGACTAGGTTGCAAAACCTTACCTTTCAATGTAGGTGAGTCTGAGCTATACTCTTGGTTCATAACCAACTCGCTAGCCTACGCAGAGGCGGATTTCTTTAGTAAAGGTTTAGGGAAAGAGTACGAGATGGGTTGGTCAGCAGATAGTTTTGAAGGAGTATGGATTAATGAGTAAAGATTACCGTAAAATGAAAGATGATTTGAAAGATAAAGATGAAATCCCTAAGTGGTATTCAACAAATGCGCTTCAGTTCTTTATGGACAAGTACTCTTATGAAGGGGAGTCAGTTCGCTCTCGTGATAAGGCAGTGGTTAAAGCCTTAGCTAAGTCAGCTCCAAAATCATACCCTGACTGGTGGGAGGAAGATGAGTACACTTCTGGAAAGAGTTACGAAGAAGTGTTTTTTGATGTTGTTTGGGACGGGTATGCTGTACTGTCTACGCCACTGAAAGCAAACGCAGGTATCCCTTCTCGTGGGTTAACAGTGAGTTGTTGTGGCCAATACATGGGAAATAGCATTGCAGCTAAAGCTTTTGTCCGTGGAGAGTTGGAAGTATTAATCAAGAACTCTCACGGCTGCTCTATGTCTGTCACTGATTGGCCTGAAGAAGGTACGGTATACGATTCTGATGGCAACATTAGTGATGGTGTTATCCCTGTGATTGCTGATATGCAGAAAAGCACTAATGATGTTAGTCAAAACATCCGCAGAGGACAAACCCTGTTTGCAGTTGATGTATTACACGGTGATTTTGATAGGATGGCTAATAAGCTTTTTGCTGAAAGTGATAACTTAAACATCTCTTGGTTGATGACAGATGAATTTACCTCCTTGCTGGAGTCTAAAGACGAAGAGGCTGTGCGTAGGTTTGGCAGAGTATTGCAGATTCGTATGCAGACTGGAAAAGGGTATTTCACGAAAATTGATACAATGAACCGTAATAAAGCTCAAATATTCAAAGATTTAGATTTAAAGGTTCATGCTTCAAATTTGTGTAATGAGTGTAACCTACCTTCAAGTGATGAGTACTCTTTTACTTGCGTTATTCTAAATGCAAACTTAGCTATATATGATGATTTCCCTGAACACCTGTTCCACATCCTACACATCATGCAGGACTGCAACGTAAGCAATTACATTAAAGAGATTGAAAGTAAAACAGGAAGGAATGCTTTATTTTTATCTAAAGTCTTGAAGTTTACCAAAGACTTTCGAGCTGTAGGTACTGGTGTTTGTGGTTTTCACTCTTTGCTTATGAGTAAGCGTATTGTGTTTGGCTCATTAGAGTCTATGTTTATTAATGAGCAAGTCTTTAGTCGTATGCGTAAAGATTTAGGTGAATGTAGCTCTTGGTTGGCTGAGGTTATGGGCGAACCTGATAAGATGAAGGGCACTGGTAAACGTAATGCAACACTAATGATGATGCCACCAACTAAGTCCTCTGCTGAACTGGCTAAAGAGTCTCCTACAGAAAGTATTAACCCAGAGACAGCTTTGATTCGTGTGAAAGAGACTGTAGGTGGAGATATATTCCGTATTAACACTGAGCTTTTGAAGTTGATGAAGGATACAGGTAACTACAATCCAGAAAACGTAAGATTTATTGCAGAGAACAAAGGCAGTGTCCAGAAGTGCGAGTGGATGAGACAAGACTTAAAAGACGTATTCCGTAATGCTTTTGAAGTACCAATGGAGAGCCATTTAGATTTATGTTCTCAAAGACAGAAGTATATTGACCAACAACAATCAATTAACCTGTACTTCTCTGGAGATGATGAGCCAGATTATATAGCTATGGTGCATAAGCAAGCACTGCTCGAGGAAGGTATCAATGGGCTATATTATTGTTACAGCTCAAGAGGGGGTTCATACGAAAGGTTTGGTTGTGCTAACTGTGAATAGTAGTTGTATCTAGAATATTGATGTGTTATATTAACCACTGTGCCTATTTCGGTATGGTGGTTTTTTAATGTGAGGAAGTAAGGTGTGTAGAGTATATGACAAAAGTAACAAAAAAGAACTATCTGTTTTTGTAGGGGATGTCTTTTGTAGTAAACAGGGGTCTAAAGCTGTTGTTATTAAATATGCCAACTATAAAGAAGTAACCATAAGGTTCTTAGATGTTTTTGGAAGCGAAATGGTACTGCAAGTCGGAAGGCTAAAATCGGGGGTGTTTAAGAACCCTCACTGTCCGAGTGTTTGTGGTGTGGGGTATTTAGGAGTAGGAGAGTATTTGGCGAACGACTCGACTTACTCTAGACATGTCTACAACAAATGGAAGAGTATGATTATCAGGGTGCATTCAGAAGAATACCTTGTAAAAAGACCTAGTTATAGGGGTTGCTCGATGCAGAACTCTTGGTACGATTTTCAGGTGTTTGCTAAGTGGTTTAACGAGCAAAGTTATTGTAAAGAAGGATACCAGTTAGATAAAGATGTACTACTAAAAGGAAATAAGCATTACAGTGAGGAAACTTGTTGCCTAGTACCTTCCGAAATAAATACTTTAATATTAGACAGGGCAATGCACAGAGGGCAGTACCCTGTAGGCGTTTATAAAAATAACAATACAGGGAAGTTTGTGGCACAGTCATGCTCCTCTGGGGAGAGATACTTAGGCACATTCCCAACACCAGAAGAGGCCTTCTACAGCTACAAAGAAGCTAAAGAACAACACATTAAATCTGTAGCTAACAAATGGAAAGGTAAAATTGAGGACAAAGCCTACCAAGCTCTAATGTCTTATCAAATTGATATTGATGATTAATGTAAACTATATCTATACAAACCATTGCCATTAAATAATACTTATGTTATGCTATGGTCTACAAAGTTAATCTTTGTGGGCTTTTTTATTGACTATTAATAACTGTTATTAGGGGGAATGTTATGAGAAATATTAAATTTAGGGTTTGGTGTAATAAAAGGAAAGTTTGGTTAAACGAGTGTATGTTTGATATGGAAGTTCAAGGGGTTTACGACTTCTCTACTGATAGCAGTATCAGATATAACTATAAGGATAACGTAAGTGTCCCCCAATTCACAGGTATGTTTGATAGTGAAGGCACTGAGATATACGAAGGAGATGTTATCAGTGACCATGTGGGTACAGGGACTGTTAATTATGTAGATGAAAAAGCTGCCTTTCGTGTATCCTATGGTGATGGTACAGCTAAGTGGTTTATTGATTATACAATGAAAGGTGAGAGAGAAAGTATTCTCGTTATTAGGAATATTTACGAAAATAAAACTGGAGATAAATCATGAAAGAACAAATGCTGCAATACCTCAACTCAAGAATTTCAGATATTGAAAAGTCTTTAGCTATTGAGTGTGAAAAACGTGGATTAGATTACGATGAATCAGCTCATTACGACCTGTCTTGTGAAGACGGAGAGCCTAACAATAGAGGTAGCTTCAATGATTGTTATGATGATGGTCATAGGAGAGGTTTTGAAGATGGGGAGTTAGATACTCTAGAGGCTGTTAAGAAGTATATTGAATCTTAAACAAAACAATAAGGAATATATATATATATGAAAAAAGAGTATTTACTATATAGTAAGCTAAATTGTCCAAGCTGTGAGCAGGCAAAAGACTTAGTTAAATCAAAAGGTTTAGAGTATACATACATGACTTTAGATGTGCATTTCACCTTACAAGAGTTATTTGCTGTGTGCGATAAGCCTCCACGCTCTTTCCCACAGGTGTTTGTTGATGGTAAGCTGCTAGGGGGTCTAAAGGAGTTACGTGAGCATCTAGGGGTGTATGTGTGAGCGAGATAGTATACAAACTTAAACACGTACCAACTGGGTTATACTTCGACCCCAGAGGCTGTACTGTAAACGCTAGTGTATTAGGTAGAGTATTCTCTGGTAGGAAACCCCCAAGGCAGAATTTTTGGGGTGTGGACTATACTCTAAAAGATGATTATGATGTAACTTACAAAAAGACAGCTTTAAGTGAGTGGGAAGTAGTCGAGTTCGAGTTAACTGAAGTAAATAAGTAAAGGGACAAAGAATGAATATTGAGTATATAACACATTTAGGCGATGATTTATTAGTGGCTAATGCAGCACGAAAGAGCTTCAACAATGATTACACTGAGTTTAGCTTTACCCCACGGACACCTAGGGGTCGTAGTGATGATGAGCTTATCTACTCGTTAGCAGAAGATGGGCATTGGTTGCCATTCAGACACCCTCACATCACAGTAGCTTGTGAGGAAGCTTTACCTATTGCTCGACAGTTAGGTAAGCATCAAATTGGGCTTGAGTGGAGTGAGATTAGCCGTAGATACAAGACTAAGGATATTAAATTCACTAATTTAGATGGTGTATGGCGTTCTGATGTTAAAGACCGCAGACAAGGTAGTGGTGAGCTATTACATATAAATTGGCAACAAGATTTAGAATTTATTCAAACTAACAATATTAAACGTTGTTTGCAGGATTATAATACTGCTTTAGATATAGGTGCATGTCCCGAACAAGCTCGTTACTTATTACCACAGTCAATGAACGCTGAATGGACGTGGACAGGCTCTCTGCTCTCTTTTGCCCACATCTACAAGCAACGTAACCACCCTGACGCCCAAAAAGAAGTACGAGATTTTGCTATTGAAATAGCTAAGATTATGGAGAATTTATACCCTGTTTCATGGGATGCCCTCACTAATAATAAGGAACACAATGCTTAACACAAATACACTAAAACCACTTCACGAGGAAGCTACTATCAAAGGTATTATTGAGGCTGAGGTAATCAACCCTAAGTCTACCTACTTTGGGGAGTCCTTGTTTGTAACTCATAGGTCAGAGGTTTTAAATGAGGTTTGGTATAAAGCCAACACTGATTATGAAATAGGTATGTTAGGTGGCACATCCACTTGGTTTAAATCTTCTGAACTTGAATTTCCCATCTAGTATTTTGTCAATACTAAACAATATAACCTCATTCACTTAGGTGTTTGGGGTATTTTTGTATTTGTAATTTAGTAATTTTAAGTAAAGAAAACCCAATAACATTTCTGCTACTGGGTTGTGTAGATATTTATACTAAGATTGCCATTCATCTAACTTGTCTTGATTCAATAATACAGCACTTTGACCCTCTACCTCAGAGTATTCTAGCAAACCTTCTAGCTCCATGTGGTCAAGGCAATCAAATATAGAAGCTGTGGTCAAACTAAGAATTGGCAAATCTAATATAATTCCCTGAACATCTAATAGATGCCAATACTCCTTTGTATCCTCAAAGTAAATCATATCTCCCCAGAACTTGATGTTATCTAATAAATTGTATATAGCTGCACACTCAAAGTTTAATTGCCACTCTAGTGCCTTATCTTGATTGACATAGATGCCTGTTAATGTTTTCATTTAACAATCTCCAATACTTCACACATTTGAGTGACAGCATTTAGTTTAATGGTGGCACTCTTATACCCTTTCAAAGCCTTCTTATCTTTCTTACTAATCATACGGGATAGGTTTATACTATTTTCTAAGTCTGCATTCTCCATTTCATTGTACACAACCCACAAACTCTCTTTAAACGCATGAGTAAAGTAATCTTTTGATACTAAGCACATCATGCTCTCTAGTGTAAATGTGTAACTGTTATAAGGCCAATCAGGCTCATAAGGGTCACACTCCTCAACAATCATGTGAATAGGGTAGTTTAGAGAGACTGCTTTATCATTAATCATACTACATTCAAACTTAACATTGTAAATGTCTGTTATCTCAAAGTAATTGCCTTCATTGTTGTCATCGAAATCTTCAACATATCCATTGTTAATATCAAACTTGTAAGCTTCTTCAATTATAGTCTGTAATAGTGTGTCTTGGTTAATCATTAGTTAATCCTTATCTCTGTTTTGTATTGCAATCATAATAACACCATCATCGAAGAAATCTTGTGATGTCACGCCTATCTGGTCAATAGTTAAACTCATGTCAAAGTAACTATCAATACATGCTCTCATGTAATCAGCTA